>Ga0111538_10000841_pt1 | contig 42398 bp, 64 predicted proteins | sample SoiMethybrSBSTD1_FD_79669 | JGI IMG/M metagenome (GOLD analysis project Ga0111538, IMG submission 79669) | Bulk soil microbial communities from a Populus tree surrounding site in Tennessee, USA - Soil MetaG P. TD hybrid SBSTD1 (version 2)... | ecosystem: Environmental > Terrestrial > Soil >...
AGCATGAACGACGGCACCGCCAGCTCGAGCTTGTCCGCCATCGGGACTTTGAAATATGTGTGCAAGAGCAATGCCCAACAGGTCGGACACAGATCGGCTTCGTATTTCTCGGTGCCCTCGGGAGCACGATCGTCTTTGACTATAGATATCGTGGCGGGCTCGATCTTCTTCTGCTTACGCGGTAGGTCGTTCGGTTCCGTGGTTCCACAGCCATCACAGTGCACCTGAATCATGTCTAATCCTCCAAATTTTGTCGGGTGCTTCTCGAACGAATATCAAGCTGCGTCCGTCCCACAATACATGCGCAAAATCGCGACGAATTTGTTCATCTTCTGGACGCCACCATTTATCGATTATGGACCATGTCTCGAGCACGTGCACGTTGAATCCGTACATTTCGGTAGCCACTGTCTATATACCAAACTCTCAAGATTAATACTTCGACTTCTGTCAACAATCGTTGCGTTGTTCTGATTATGCATTCCCACATCTGGGCCAAGGTCGATAACCCTGCTTTCGAATTAATTTTACTGCTCTGTACTTCTGTTCCAACTTGCTGTTACGATGAGGATATCCGCGTCCCCCCACCGATCTCCATGTCGACAGATCGAACTGCAGTCCACCGTAATATCCGTTACCCGTATTGATGAACCACCTGCTCGTTGATTCACAGTACGCCATACGTTCTAATTTTGCATTGTATGGTCGAACGACGTTCCAGCGAGGATCGTGGTGTTGCGCCACTGGTAGAAATAGTACAAGTGCTGTCAGTACTACTGTCAAATGGTCCTCCTAGATAGAGGACTCTGAGCTGCCTGTTTTCCCTTTCACTCCCCTTTGCAAAAGAGCAGACACTTCCCTAGGGGGACTGGGTCGTAGAACTCGATGGTTCCCACTCAGAGCCACACTGGCGGTCAAGGTAGCGTGCTGAGTTGAACGGATCAGCTCTCTCCAACAGGATCGAAATTGGCTTGAAAAGCCTTTGTCGTATAGACCTTATAGCCGCGTTCTGTATAGAGAATCCAATCACCCACGAAAGCTTTGGTCTGTCTCGGATTTTTGGGGTTGTGAACTCTCACATGGATGTACTGTTTGGTGGGCTGAACATCCTGTGACTTGTCAACTGGCGATTCATCGATGTTACCGATCTCGCCAAAGCACCATCGGGCGATGTCAGCGAAGTTTTGCTCAGTCACCTGAACAGCATCCACGTACAATGGCTTACGAACGTACTTGGTTGTAATGCTCGTATTTTCCATAGTCCCTATTCGTTTGGATTACGTGGATTACGGGTGATTCCAAGAAAATATCCAAAAGAGATACTGACCAGAACTACGATAGCCGTTACAACAATTGCGGCAACTTCAATCATTCATTTTCCTGATTGTCTCGTCGATTGCTCGATCGGCTTGTTTGAGTAAACCGTACTGAGTATGTATTCGAGCCGAGGTACAACGATAATAAAGTTGACCTTCTTCGCTGTCCTCTTCGGGATCACTTCCATAATGCACAGCGACAATCAAGAAAACTTCGTCTACTTCTGCGAGCTCGTCTGTCTCGTCGAGTTGGTCGAGCACAAACCCAACGGTTTCATGTATCTTCTCTTTACCGACGATCATGGCTGCTGCTCGAATTCAGCATACTTCCTCTCAAGAGGATCTTCATCGATTGTCACATACAAGCTCTGAAGATATGCCGATGTTCCACTCTTACCGCCGACTTCCCAATGATAGGGTCGTACGATCAGGTCGACGTTGATGATATCCGCCCAGTCAAGAAGCTCGATCGTACCCTCGTCGAGATTGCTACGACCACGAGAAGTGATCATGACGATGCGCGGAGGGCGAAATCCCCTGAAATTGATCGTGACGGGCAAATATGCCTGCGGAGTCTCTTCTTCCTCTTCACTACGAGGTTGCAGCCACTTGACGCTCCAACCGTCTTCGGCCATTTGATGAGCGACTGAATCATCTAGGAGAACGGCAAAATTACGCTTACCTTCCGGATTGAATCGGTCCTCCTTTCCCGAGAAGTTTCGAAATATGACCCGAACGCCTTCCATTACTACGGTATCATCCTGTGGCATTAGCTCTCCTTAAAAATGAGGCTAAGACTTTCTTTAGAGTGTCATCATCAGCAGTAACGAGAAGATTAACAATTTCACCGATCATCTCGTTTCGACTTTGCTCAGGAAGATTATGCCTAGCCTCTTTAATTCGGCTAGTAAACTCCACCGAGGTGTTTTCAAAAACTATACGCGACTTACTTATATACTCACAAGGTATCGCGTAAATATTAAGTAGTTTGATCGCTGTACCTAAAGCTGGAGTACGTTCTCCTCTTTCTAGCAAACGCATGTATTCAGAACTGACTCCGAGACGACTAGCAACTTCAGATCGAGAAATTTGAATATTGTTTCGAAACCCGCGTAAGATTTCTCCGAATTTTACGTTATCCGGTTCGTTTGGCCCAACAGTCAAAACGTTGTGCATACTTACTCCCTAGTTTTAAAATCTTGGGCAAGTCACGACACAAACTCCTTGAATGACCCGAACTTCTCGATAGTCGCGATCGCCTCGTCTCTCAACTTCTCGAAATATGACATGTCGATCTGTAGATCGGGCATGGACTGAGCGATCTCAGCTTCTATCCACCGGTGACCTTTCGTACCGGTGACAGCATAAAACTTTTCATCTTTGACTCTGTAGAGCGTCCCGCCCTCTTCGAGTACAGGAACAAACCGCCCAGTGCGGCCAACAAACCGCATGTCACTAGAATCGAGTTTTTCATCCTTCTCACGTTCCTTCCTATCGAGGTACATCGTTCCTTGTAGGACGCTCCTGCTTTCGCAGAAGTCGTCGAAGGTAAGTTCATCCCCCGAAAACAACGTCTTGAATATGTATGGATGTTGGAATTGAGATCCTACGGCGGTCCACTGCTTGCCCTTACGAGCAATATAGACGGCATCGTTCACGAGACACAATCGATCGAAGGTCTTTTCGTGCTCGAAGTCGTAGCCATACCGAGATCCATGCTCTTTCACGAAAGTGATTGAATTCGATGTGGCATTAGGAATCTTCACTGAGTCGGTCTTGATGTGCACAACCCGATGGTCGTTCTCGATCAGGTCGTTCTTCAGGTCGATCATATATAGAGCGCCACGCTTGGCAACAATGTTGTCCTTGTTTCGATTGTCACGGAATGGGTTGGGAAAAGAGGCTGAAGTAAACCCATAGACGATGTTGATGACAATCTTCAAAGCGTATGCCAGCTTGTCTGCTCGATCTTCGTCTTTCAAATATGGAGCTAGGCGACCATCCATCATCTTTCTAGCCGTAGCGAAGTCTCCTCGCTTGATTGCCATACGAGCATCTCTGAGCTCCTTGAATTTCTCCGTGTACTTCCCAAAGAGATTCAAGATCACGATTGATGCCGGATGCATGGAGGCAATATCTAGAAGGGCGACTTTCTTGTATATCCCAGGTTCAGCGTATACGTAACCTCCTTCGCCAGGATCCTCTCCACGGTACGAGCTCTTACCCATATCGAACGAATATCCGGGAAACTCCTTACTCAGATCGGTATAGACGAATTGTTTCTGTGGATTCTTGTCGTCACCAAATATGATCTTCGCTGTGTGTCTTTGTGTCGTGTCGTTGACTGTCAATCCGCTCAATTCGGCCAGAATTTGTCGAGCGATGAAATCCTCCCAACGATCTTCCAGCACATGCTCTGTTGCTCGAACATCGTTGACGCAGTACTCCACTACTCGCGGCCAGTCTTCTTCATCCACAGGTTGGTCGAGAGGAAAGTCGAGTTCCATATGATCAATTCCGAGATCGATCTCGAACTTCTTCAAGCTCTGCTTTATCGAACTGAAGTCCCAAATATCAGCATAGGACAAATTGTAGGCCTGGGCGAAAAAAGCATTGCGGTTGTTATCTATGATGATCTTGTGTGTCAGATCGTACAGTTGCTTTATGCTGTAGCCCAAAACTGCAGCGTAGAGAATATGGTTGTCGAAGCGTCGATTGTAGAAGCCGACGAGCTTCATCTTCGTCAAGGCTTCGACTTCTTCTCTTGGTGGATTGATCATACGGATGACTTCGTCTTCTCCCCGAAACTTCCAACAGATGACGAAGAGATTTGGGTAAACCTCGACGTCAAATATAACTATCCGGTTATCGGTTACTTCTACAAGGGCGTCCGAACTCACTTCCGGTTCGGATTGGAATTTCATTGTCTGCACCGTCTTGAGACAAGTCGATGCCTGATGTGTGCTGTTGTTGGCGAAGGCTAAAATACGAGGTCGCATGTCAGTGACGTCATATTTCATGCCGGACTCATATGCCTCTTCGAGAATATGAGCAATGAAGTCTACTGACGGCTTGGTTCCCGGATGAATTTCCTTCTTCAGATTCCGTTCGATCAGTTCCCTAAGACCCTTTTCGCTGGTAATCGTCTTCGCCTTAAGCATCTTCTCCTTCTTCGGTCTGAGCGGAATTCCACCACTTATCGAAGCAACGGGTATCGCATTACAAAGTGTCAATCGTCGACGTAACGATGAGTCTCCTGTGAACACTTTGATCTCGATACCCTCGGAATATACAGATGCTAGTTCGCTCGGGTCACCTTCGTATTCATAATGAAGATGCACGCCTCCTGATTTGCTGAGCTCAGCGTATGTCGGAGGCCATTTGCTCGCTGCTTCCAGATTTCGTTCGAGCTTGCTGTGATTCAGCTTGTTCAGCTCTTTCAGATCGAAGTCGATCACGATGTGTTTTTCGGGTACTTTTACGTAATGCAGCAGCTTTGTATCAATATCTGAAAGCTTGGTCTTGACGTTTGCCCACTTACGACCCGGAGCTTCCTTCTTGTTGGCCAGCTGAGCGGGCTGGTCGGCGAAATATACATCCAACAAGGATTCGGTCTGGTCGACGACAACCGAGAAAGCGGGTAAAACGTCGTCTGTGTCTTTAGGGATCTTGAACTTCTCTGCGTTGAAACCGAAATATGCGCTACGAACTCTCTCCCCATCTACCTCGGCTCGATCTTTGAATTCGTCGAAGTAGTTACGAAGCTCTTCGCGTATCTTGTACTGTGGTCTCGGTCGTGTTATTCCGCTGTCCGAACAGAACTCCTTATAAAAATCGTACGCCTGCTTCAAGGTCGTATAGTTCTGAGACTTGAATACGTCGTAATATGCCTCGATGAAGTTGAAGAAGACGTCCGTTTGAAGCATCATCTCCAAAGGGCGGTATCCGTTGTAGTAGTTCCTGCCCATCTCCAAATATACTTTGAGACAGTGAGCTGCGATCGCTCCAAGCTCGAAGTCGATCTGGCTCATCAAAGCGTTGTAGTGCCGGATTGGGATTCGGTTGCCCGTCGGATGAATATCGATTAATCGACGAATGATCCCTGACTTTGCGTCGTCGATCTTCACTGGTTGATTCGATCCAATGAACAATAGAGCTTCTGATCTTGAAGTGTAACTAGGCTTGTACTTCTCGTTCATCGTCATCTTCTCGTGAGAGACGATCGAATTCAGTCGGGTATTATCCTCGATTTTGGATAGATCACCATCATGCTGGATGGCGACCAGGGGATTGTTCTTGAACGCTTCGGTGGAAAATGTACTGTCAGAGCGTCCAAGAGCTTTCCCATCGAAGGTAGTCGTATATCCCTCGAACAGTTTCTCTATTACGTTCAGGATAGTGGACTTACCGGATCCGGCGGGACCGTAGAGCACGAAGAACTTTTGAATCTTCTTCGAGTCTCCAGCCACGACGGATCCGATAGCCCACTCTATTTTTGCTCGTTCCTCCACGGAGTACAATGTCCCCACGAGCTCATCCCATGCTGAGATATCGCCTTCTTCTAACGCGTAGCTCAGATGTTTGCTTGCATAGTCCGTTTTCTTGATTTCCGAATTTGAAAACAAGACCTTTGAATCGAGGGGGCGGCTATTGTCGCTGATATTTGCGAGGTACTTTCTGAATTGCGCCCACGAGTTGCTGTTGAATGAGCGCATGTACCTTACATGATAATCGATCCCTGTTTCTTTCCGCAGCCGATCGGCTTCAGCTTCTAGTTCTTCGTCTACTAGCCGCTGAACATCATACTCGTCACGAGACCAAAGACCTCTTAATGCGTCCCAAATAGCATAAAAGGTCTTACCTTGTACCATCAGATCCTGAGAACGTCCGACTATAAAATCTGGATATAACTCCATACCCGGATTTTTCGTTTCTCTGGAGAGAATCTGATAAAAGTCCACGAACCCCCAATCCCGGTGACGTACTACTCCATAATGGGTTGATTCTGCAAGACGTAAGTACTCATCTGCTGCCAGATTTCTACTCGCGTCTGATCTTCTGGCGGATTCTTCAGGGGAAAGAAACCACCCTTACCGTTCGGCATGTATGTTCTCCACACGAGCTCTTCGAGAATATCGTCGACGGCATGAACCTTTCCGTCCGACAAAGGATCGCTCATCCGACTCAGTCCGACATTCTCGATCAATCTCCAAGCCCAATACGGAGGCTCTCTCCCCGCAAGAAAGGCAACTCTCCGGCTGAGAGCTACCAGAACTTCTAGAATCGTTGCTCCTCCCCTACCGAACACCTCCTCGACAATCAGTCGCTTTCGTCTCTGTTTACGAGGTAACCTGTTTCGAAATTCGACGCGCAGATCCAGTCCATCCTGCACACGATTATCGTCGTTGGGAACCATCCAAATGAATTCGTTGTTGTGCATTCTTTCGAATAGTTCAAGATAGGTGTTCGGGGTGCCGGGGGGAGGTTCGATCTGTGAGACCAGCCACTCGAAATATTCCTGATCGAGTCGCCGCGGCTCATTTGCTACGTTTGATGCAATCATTTCTACCAAATCCCCGTTCTGATAACTTATGATCCAGAACTATCCAGCCCCATTACTTCTTCTTCGTAACTCCGATTGACACGTCCGATTTCGGCTTCGATCTCGAGTTTGTCGTTACGAATGAACACGACGTCGATATCGTCCGTACCGTGTCCGAACTTCGTCAAGTTGACTAAACCGACAATATCATCGGGATTCTCGATGCGTCTATCGTCTTCGTCGGCCAGTACTCCGTCGATGCCGTAGAAAGTGAGTACCACTTGTCTGTAATCGGTCGCGTTCTCGCTGAACTCGTCTTGATGGATGACATATGGAGCTTCCCTACTCCGTCCTGCGAGCTCTCTGGGGAAATCCCAATTGTCGTTTTTGTCTTTCGGTCGAGGCCTAGGAAATTGACCGGTCGATCTTGTCGTGTTGTCGGTACGATCCGTATATACCGTAGGTTCTGTGACGGGCACCGGCGGCCTCAGAGGTCGTCCGGCTTCGGCAGTCGAATATCCCTTCTCTTCGACGATATCTTCGACTGACGGCTTGTCCTGCGCCTTGGCCGCGGCTACCTTCTGGTTGTAGGCTTCACGGATCTTCTCGATGTCCTTCTCGGCCTCGGCGTAGGCCTCAGCCCGAAGCTTCTCTCGCTGGTAGCGATATCCCCGCCAGAAACCGAATCCGAAACCGAAAGCGGTACCAGTGAGAAACCACCCGACTGCCGCTCCGTGAGAGATCTGTCCCATCTCTCGGGTTGCGTTGGCCACATCCTCAATATGATTGGCCACCTGCCCGACTACGTTCGCCGTCGTCGATTCCATGTCAATTTCCCCTTATCTATTGTGTCGAGCTTATCCCAGATTACTCCATCGACATTGAAGTCGAGCAGAATGGACCCTTCTTTCAGATTGACGAAATCGTTAGCCTGCTCCGACCCATTCCAAATATCGAAGCTGATGTAATTGTCGGTCGATCCGTCGTCCGACCTGATCCAACCGACCACTTGACCGGCCTGAGATCTCTCCATCCCGAGCAGGTCGTAGACTTCGTTCAAGAACACGTGGCCATAGGCACTGAGTCGATCGTTCGCCCAGTTTTGTTGACCCATGAGAAATGCTCTGTTGTAGTCTGGATTTCGGTCCCAATTACGACATGTTTCGTCGAAGAAACGTGCATACACCGATGGCTCGAGATTTACTTGCTTGACTTTCTTCTTTCGGTTCGTTTCTGGATTGACGATTTCCACTTCCTCGACGCCATATCGGAAATCTCGATCTTGCTCTTCGCCGTACTTCTCCACCACCGCGGCACGGTAACTCCTGAACCCCCGATCGAGAGCCGTATAGGCTGCAGTCAGAGCAGCATTGCGCGAGGTCAGAATATTATGAGAGCTCGTCAAAGCGGCGATCGAAAGTCCACCTACGATAACGGCCGGAGCGTATAGCTTAGCGATCTTGTAACCGGTTTGCCAATAAAGAACCTTGACGTCGTGATTAAGGTCGTCTTCCCTGTATCCCTCGTATTTTTCGTCGTCGTTCACCATCACGTCAAACAGTTCACGCTTGACTTTTGCTTCCTTTACGACCTCATCGGCCTTCAGAGTGGCTCGGCTAGCTAGAACAGCGCTTCCTACCACGCCCACGATACCCGCAACGAAAAGGACCTGTGGTGAGGCCTTCTGTGCGAGTAAAGCATGATGGGCGATCTTCTGTCCGATCACCTGTGGAACGAGACTCATTTGTAACTCCTTCTAATTTTCCTCTTCGGAAGCTACGGCGAGGCCTCTCATATAATCACTGAGACCTTCCATTGCCTTTGTTCCTGGTTGTACATCCGTCAATTGGATGCGACCGAATTGAATATCCGCCGCGTCTTCCTTCAAGTCTTCGAGTACTTTTAGATCTTCGGATTCGTTTTTTCCTGTTTCTTCGGCCACCTTTCCAATAAAGAAATCGCACAGACGTTCTACACGCCCAGCGAATTCTTTAATCTGGATTGTCCTCGTCTTTGTCGTCGTCACTCGGTTCCCCTTCTGGTGTTACCAGCATAAGAGGTTGTTTCTCTCGATTACCTCTTTCTATTACAATCCTAGGAAAGAGGTTCCGGTTCTGGGAGATCCAGTAGATAGCCATCACGAGTTCTCGTGACCCCCGCGCCCCCAATGTTCGTCCAACCCCACTTATGGTCGGTGTGATTAGAGGCGAGGCCAACAAGATCCATGAGATCGGCAACTGTCGCTTCATCATATTTCTCCACCACGTTGTATAGTTGGTCGATGACTTCTTCTGCTTCGACTCTTGATGACAACAGAATCTCGTCGAAGTCGTGTCGGGCACGTGCTTGACGGCTCATTGCTCTTTGGGACGAAGTAAATGAACTCGGTCGCTGAGCAGCCGAAAACCCACTGTAGTTGACGTAACCGTACCTACCAGACTGCGGCGGGGTTGTTCCTCGATATCGGCGAGATTCTCCAAGAAGCAGTCGTTCAAGACCAGAATGCACCGTCTCGATAACCATGTCCTTTGCTTCTGGAAGCAACACGTCCAGCACAGCATAAGTCATGGCTGTCTTGAGATCTCCTGCGACAAACGAATCCGTGAATCTCTTTCGGAGAGATTTCTTCTTTCGGACGGTCTCACCCGTAGTGACTCTCCGAATATCCTTTTCATCTATGGGTTTAGCGCCCCTTTTACTTGCTTGACTGTTAGGTGGAAAGTCAGGATTCTCCATTTATCCCTTGAAATAGGAGACCGGAAAAAAAGGAGAGCCCATGTGGGCCCTCCCTTTGTAACTAATCCGTTTTGGATTCGTCGTTGTCTTCTTCCTTTTTCTTCTCGTACCAAGCTACCGCCTGGTTGAAGCGCTCCTCGATGTGCTTTGAAGCGTGGTCGAGAGCGATCGATCCGAACACTAGACTTCCTGCTGTGGCTCGAACTGCATCGAAGTTCGTCACAACATTGGTATTGTTCGCGATCACATCGTTGACCACTTTCGTTACACCAAGGCCGCCCACAATCTGGACGGCGAACTTGGCAAGAGAAAGTGAACTAGACATTGACATCTCCTATCTAGATTAGTTTCATTATAGGGCATGTTTACGCTGCGAAGCTTAACTGACAACCTCTATCTCCCCAGCTGCCAAACGCGGACCAATTTTCTGAGCCTCCTCCGGAGACATCTCCTCGATTTCCTTCTTGGTTATGACTGTCGGTTTCGACGTTCCGGGAATTGCCGTAAGATCGGGTTTGCTCTCACCTCTCTCGCCTTCCACGACCCTTGCCGCTTCGTCTGCCATTCCGGCGGGAATAATCCCGTTGACGAACTCGATTGCCGAATCAGTGTTTGTAACGAGCTCCATGAACAGCGATGAATAAGCCTCGGTCGAAACAAACTCGTCCCTCAACTCTTGGCTCTTGATGAACCTCTTACCGTCGGGGGATCGCTTACCGTACGAGGTCAAGATTATGTTCTTGAATTCTTTGATTATGCTCTGATTGTCTTCAGCATCGACGATTCGTTGTAACGCCTCTGACAGACCATCCTTATGACTCATCTCGAGTTCAACCAGCTCAGCCTTGGACAGGTGAAAGAAGAAATCCTCGCTCACCGTCTCGCCGTTGAAATCCTCATAAGTGATCGTCTTCTTGAGCACTTTTACTTATTACTCCCTTCTCCTCGAGAGATCTATGGTAATTCTCCTCTTGGATCTTGCAGCTTGATCGATATCACTTCTCTGATGCCGTCGATGTACTCGTAGACCTCGATCGGCTCCATTCCGAGTTCTTGAAGGAGATTTATCGCCGCCTCAATTTCGTACTTGACCTCGGCGACGGCACTCGTTGTGCAAGCCCCTTCAATCGGCCAGAAATTTCGAGTGATAATTCGAATATGGATGATGGGCGAAGTCGATTGCCATGCACGGTCTCTGATCCGGAGTCATCGTTGCGGAGATCTTGACCTCGACTCGATCGTTCGCATTCCAGCCGACATGATCCGAATATGACGTCGGAGGCAAGCCGAGCTCGTCATAGAACTCGCTCAAGCTGACATGCATGAAGTTGAGCAACTCGTGATTGACCTTGTTCTCGGCTCGTTTGATCTCCTCGACCGTGCTCTGGAAATATCGCCCACTGTGCAGATCGAAGCAGAGAACTTCACCGGCTCCGGCGATGATGACTTCTCGATTGTTCGGAGGATGCTTGGTCACTCTCTCCTGAGCGATATCGTCTCTGACCTTCTGCTCTTCCCGTTCACCGATCCTGTCGAACACCTTCCGCTTGTACTCCTGCAGAGATCTCTCCGAGATTGCCGAAGCGACCGTAAGGGCGGCGATCTTCGACGATGTGATCCTGTGCGCCATGACGATGCAGGTGATCGTGACGGCACAAGTGGTCGCCGGTGGAATATACGCCTTCCAAACCAGCTTGGCCTTCCTGGTCCTTGTCAGCTTCTCGTCGAATGGAGCCTTGACATCATCTTCGGTCAGTTTTTCGTCCGAAGTCGCCCATTGCTTTGCAACTTCTTCCGCCTTCTTCGCCGCCATCTTTCGCTCTTCTTCGGCGATCATGTCTGCAGCTCTGAATGTGGCTCGTCCTGTCAAGACCGCGGTTGCAACGGTTCCGACCACCGCGATACTCGACAAAATGGTAGGAGAATTCTCATTCAGGAGGAACTTTGCTTGCTGAGCTTTTTGAGCCAACCCAAGAATCATCTATAGACCTCTCACTTTGACGGGCTTTCGCATTTCCCGGATGAAGATCCAGATCAACCAAAATCCGAAGGTGATTATGGTCATTAGACAGTCACCCAGAAACCTGAAGAAACCGTACCGGTTCTGCTGAACGATAATTACGTACATACCACCTCCTAAAAAATAAAACGATAAGGGCGCCGCCCCCGATCATCTGCCAGGGGCGGATAGCTCCCAAGACGGGAGCTTCACCTCACTAAAGGCCAAGTTATCGCTGCGATTACTCCTCTCCTTGCCGACAGTCCGGATCGTTTGGATCACATGCCGGATATACAGCCTCGTCTTCGACTTCCACTTCTTCCGTCTCGACCGTATCCGGTTCGTCCATAGCGACCTCCTTTTGGAGAGAAAAAAAAGAGAGAGCCTGAAGGGTGCCGATGTCCTTCATTGCAATGTCCTTAAGGCTGGACAACTCTCTCATAAGAGGGCATGTATTCTCTGCGATTAGGCGGCCTTCACCGTCGTTGCGTCTTCTTGGGGGAAAAGTCGCATCGCCTCAACGGCTCGAACCACGTTGGTCGCTTCTTCTTCGTCACGGAGACGATAGCCCACACAACGATGTCCATACCAGACGTACCAGAGATCGGGAGTACGTGTATGTCGAACCCAAATATACACTCCCTGTTCACGAAGCTCGCGGCACCATTTGTGTAGTTCGCTCATATCACTCATCCTCGAAATCGTGGGTCTTCTGATGGAATATCCCGCAGGGAACGAAACCCTTCTCATCGTCGATCCGAACGAAGCCGCGACGCATGACACTGGTCTGATAGCCGTCCTTGAAGTAGAACGTCTTCCCGTCTTGCATCGCAGACTCGAGTGAGAAACGAACGATGCAGCAGATGGGATAACCAAATCTTCGCCCTTTACGCCAATGGAACAGGAACTGGTTGATCTTGCCCATGCGTGGAATGGTCATTGAAATATAGCCGTGATCCATACAGCCCTTTCTGAGAAAAGAAAAAAAGAGAGAGCCTGAGGGCGTGCCGATGACCCTCATCGCGATATCGTTAAGGCTCGATGACTCTCTCATAATAGGGTAGGTAATTTCTGCGAAAATGAAAAAAAGTGAAGAGCGGGGCCCTCACAACCCCCTATCGGACGGATGACGCTCTTCATTAAAGGGTAGGGAATTTCTGCGATTCGTCTATATCTCCTCGAAGATTCTGAAGTCTCCCTTAGGACGACGAAAGATCTTCCCCTTGGCATCCGGAAGTTTTCCGTACAGATGAGCTGATAAATCGGTGTCTGAGATGCCATGAGCTCGAGCTGCTTGTTGTTGATTGAAATATCCCACGTTATCGCTCGGCTTTTTTCTGCCAAAATATCCACCCACGTAACTACCATCATCCACGACTATGACGGGATTCCCACGTCTGAAATCTTTGGGAACCGAAACTTCTCTGAGATTGCTGGGTGGACCAGTAAAGACGACAGTGGGCGCAGCAGGTGTGTTGAACGTAACGTATCGTTTCGTCACAACACATCCGACGACGAAGGCTCCGGTAATAGCGATACCGGTGTAGATGCCCTGATTTCGTTTTACATGTGTTTTGGTCTTGCCGTATATCACTTTGATGTTTTCTCTACCGAATTTCATACTTCTTACTCCTTTCGATATGGTAACAATATGTGACAACAACTTCTCATAATAGGCTATGTTTTGTTGGCGATAGAGAAAACAGATAGGGCTTATAGCAGGGAAAATAGGTAGAATATCCCCGCAATTACCAGCAAAAATGCGCTTGGGACGGCCACATCCATGATGTTGTCGAACCAATGGATTGGCTTCTTGTCGACGAAGGCGTAGATCGTCTGCTCGATCTCTCGAATCAGGTAATATCCAATCGCGACTGCAATGCCGTAGAACTCGGCGCCATGTCCGACTGAATATGCGATCAATCCGACGACTAGGGCGATGATGACCGCGAAGACCGTATGGGCGATCCAGGTCTTCCAGTCGGGTCCGTGCGTCCATTCTGAGATCTTGTCGCGGATATCTCGGCGGCGTTCCGCTTGCGTTCTCATGATTATGTCCTCCAACCAACCACAAATGCCGGTTGTCTTCGATGTTCCCCGAATCGATTCTTTCGCCAGGGAGTGAGTAAGATTGCCTTTGACGCGTATTTGTTCCCTTCTCGATCATTCGTCCATGCGTTATCGATCATGGGCGCACCTTCACCTTGTCGGCACCAGGTCAAGATCAATCGTCCGAACCGTCGTCCTCGATAGGGTAAACTTTCTTCAGACATCCTCCCTCTCCTTAGACGTTCTCATGACTCCCTTTCTTAAATCGGCGTTACAACGAGAAACGGGTCGTCCTCGACCTCTCCCCCCAGAAAAATGCCTCGAACGTGGTACACGTTGCCGGTTTCGGTCCAGATAGCAAAACGTTTCCCACCCATGAAGTCCACGCATAGCCATGGACCGGTATTTTGCATCTTGTATGGCACTGCCGCCGGGTACGCTGCCAACAGCAGATCCAGCCCTTGACGCGTTTTCGATATCTCAGCCATTTAGCCACCAAACCAGTAAGCCGGAAAGAAATCCGCCGATGTAACCGATACTGAACACGGCGAGTAGAGCTTGTTCGATTTTGTCGGGATGCTTCTTCATATCTTCTCTTTTGCCACGTGGATGATTACTTGTCGAAGTGTGTCTCCTCCAAAATATACGATCATGATTCCGACGACGTTCCTGCCCAGAGCATCGACAACCCCGCTGTAATCGACCGGCTCGCTCTTGGGCACCTCTTCCTTATTTGGCTCCGGATCCTTCACCATTTTCACCTGAAACGCCCGGTTCCGAAACAATATAGATCCTTTCCACAGTTTGTTCAGGGATAAGGACGTACTTACCCTCGATTTTCTCGTCATCACCCTCTAGCTTGAGTACGATGAAAGGACTTGAAAACGGGCCCAACGGCTGCATGCCTTCGAACTTCCCCTCGAATGCTCCGTGACCCAAGGTGTGGATTATCACTTCTTTACCTAGTAAGTGATTCCCCCAGTCGATCATTTCTCTCCTCTCGCCTCTCTCCTTTTCAAAGCCTGTTTATAACCTCGAAAAACAGTGGATGGATACCACGTCTTTTTACCTCCGGGAGTTAGAATCCCACGGCTCATGAGAACTTTGGCCATCTTCCCATAGGTTGTGCCTTCTCTGACCATTTCGATGATGAGATTGTCGACTTCGATCCCGGGATCGTTTGGCTTTGGGCCTTTGGGATATTCTTTTGTTGAAAAAGTCGCACGTATTGTGATCTCTTCCTCACAATGTGGACAACGAATTTGAATAAGGGCCATTTGTCCTCCAAACTTAGTAACTCATGAGGGCTCCCCGATACTTATAGAGGGATATTGCGTTCGGCTGATGCTGAACTGCCTGCACGAGTTGTAGATTTCCTCTTCGTCCTTGATGTTCCGAATCAACGAGAGACCGGAACGATGCATGGCTTGCGTGATGAAGTCGAGCGGAGAAAGACCGTTGTGTCGGGCCATGTCGTAGATCTCGGACCATTGATCTCGGTTGATCACAGCTTCTCCTTTCGAAGTACGTTCAGAATATCTCCTTTTACCTCATTCCATTCGTCAAGGAGCTCATTCATCTTCTCGTCAACATCATCGACATCCTGCTCGGTGAAGGCTCGACCCGATCTGAGCTTTTTTCCGATGAGGTTTACGCGAAGTGACAAATTTCTTCGACGAATATTCAAGTCGGATGGTGGCATGTAATCCTTTCGCATAGAGAGAAAAAATATAAAGAGACGGCTCACGCTTTTACAGCCGGTGAGTTACTTCCTGTCTCTTTCTATAAAAGGCTAAGTTTTTCCTGCGATCGACAAAAAAGGAAAGCCTGTGTAGACTCTCCTTTCTGGAACTACTCCTCGGTGGGCTTGTCAGCCTTCCGCTTGTTCCACAGAGAACGGACCTTGCCTCCGGTGAACCGAACGGCGTCGACAGTGGCGCTTGCAGCGACACTACCGGCCGTCGTTGCGGCTCCGAAGACGAATCCGCCCTTGGCTAGAACAGCATACGGTGGCATATTGCCTCCTTGTAGTGGTTTCATTATAAGACGTGTATTTTCTGCGATTTCCAGCAAAAAAAGAGAGCCTATGTAGACTCTCCTTTTCGAAGCCGTCGAGCCTCGGGAATTATTCACATTGTTGCTGTTCGCATCCGTCGTCGAACGGCGTCGGCCGTGAGCAAGTACAGGACTGCCGCGAGGAAGACCAGACGTCTCACCGTCACCTGTCGACGAACGAACGAAAGCATCTTGCGCATAATCGCTCCTTGGTTGAGGTTTCATAATAGGCGAGGTAATATCTGCGACAAAAAAGGAAAGCGCTTGTTAGGCGCCTTCCTTCGTCGAGATGTACGCAATCTCGGGGAAAATATCTCCGACGATCTGCGTCGCGATCTTGGCCTTCCGCTCCTTCGTCTTTGCGGAGTCGAACTCGTCCCGTTGTTCGGGCGTGATCTCCTTCGCGATGACACGAATGACGCGGAGAGCCGTGATCGGATGCTTGATAATGCGAAGCATTTTGTTCCTTTCTGTTGTGTTTTATCTCTCACTATGAAACATGTATTTTCTGCGATTTTGCAGGCAAAAAAGGAAAGTCCTTGTAGACTCTCCTTTCTGGAACTACTTCCAGACGAACACTTGCTGATCGCGGTGAAGCCCGATGGCCCGATGCCGTATGGGATGATCATGATTGGCTTCGATCGCCAGCTTGAGCTCGAAGAGGTCGTTCTTCCATTCGTAGATATTACGAATGGTCGCTCGACTCTCGAGATCGATCTGGATCAGATCGCCGATCTGAAGATCCTCCACACGGGCAACGTGCTGGGTGAGCTTCTTTCTGCGAAACAACTTAAGCATTTTTCTCCTTTAGTAGGTTTCATTATGAAACATGTATTTTCTGCGATTTGCAGGCAAAAAAGAGAGCCAGTGTAGACTCTCCTTTTCGATCCTGGTAGGGATCAGTCCTTGATCAGGCCGCTGACGAGCCCCTCGCGCTCCTTCTGCAACTCCTTGATTTTTTCTTGCAACTCTTTGATTTCTTCGTCGATATCGTCGATCCGACTTTTATCAATAGAGTCGCTCAACCAAATGGATGCTTTGAGAACGCCTATACCGGCTCCTTTAGCAGCTTTTCCAATTTTGGACATGATACTCCTTTGTAGGTTTCACTATAGGGAAGGTAATATCTACGAAAAAAAGGAAAGTCCGTGTGGACTCTCCTCTTCGAATCAGTCCTCCTTGCAGTTACACTGCGGAGTCATCGAGACTCGGATGATGGCGATCTCGTTGGCGATCTCAGCCTTGCGCTCGGGCGACGTATTTACACGTCCGTGCTCGTGCACAAGATTGTCGATTGCCTCATAGATGCGCTTATCGATGTCCTCGATTGCACTCATAGTGGTCTCCTTTTGGTAGGATTGGTTTCATTATAAGACATGTAATATCTGCGAAAAAGGAAAGTCCTTGTAGACTCTCCTTCTTGATTACAACTCAATTTTTGGAATGTTGATAACGCGTCCATCGACCAAGGTGACGTCGCCAGCGATATCCTCGTTGAAACACTCCACTGCGGCTTCCCAAAAAGCGAGGTCACGCTCTTCTTTAGTCGTAGTGGAAATGTTCTTCCGATTCTCTTCGATGACGGCTTTCATCTTGGCCGTTGAATCTTTGATACTCATTTCCAATCCTTTCGTTGTGGTTTCATTATAGGCTCGGTAATATCTGCGAAAAAGGAAAGCGCATGGTTAGCGCCTTCCCTGTAGGTGTTGATCCGCAAAGCGGTTCAATACGATCTTGCCGAACTGGTCGAGCTCCATGTCCTTGTTGTATACGTGATTGGCCATGGTGTTCAGCCAAGCGATGTCCTGCTTGTGGGAATCCTTGAGGATATTCCTTTCGCGACGGACTCGGTTGTACCGAACCACCATTGCCGCTCCGTAAAACGGCGACGTGTATGCAAGAGCAGCATCAATTAAAGTCATATCAAACTCCTGTTTGTGGTTTCATTATAGGACCGGTAATTTCTGCGAAAAACTAAAGCCCCTGTAGGGGCCTTAGTCTATTGCTCTGCCTTCAGATATTTGATCCTCTGATCGAGGGCATCTGCTGTAGCTAGAAGACCGTCTCGAGTATCTTGCAAATGCTTGATCTCCAGCTCAACGCCGTTTTCTTTCAAGAATTTGCCCGCATCCTCGAGATTCTCTCCGAGCGTATGAAACAGTATTTCCCACGATGGTAAAGGGTTTTCCATTATTCTCCTTTAGACAGATCTCATTATACACCGTGTTTTTCATGCGAAAAAAGAGAGCCCATGTTCTGGGCCCTCCTTTTGATCAGTCGTCTTCCACGATGTCGTCGAGGGATATCTCCATCAATCCAGTCTTGAGCAATCCTCTTGCTCGATACGTCGGCATGAGTCCGTTCGCGTAGAACGTCGGATATGAGCTGCCTTTCTCTCGGTCCGGGTTCTCTGCATAGCAGACAACTACCCAGTCCAAGAGAATATCGCCTGGCTCAAAATCTTCGCCTTCCGCGATTACTTCTCTCAGGACGGTCTCGATCTTGTCGGATTGTATCTTGTCTTGATGAATAGACATTTTCCTCCTTTCGATATGGTGGATTAGATTCTCATAATAGGGGAAGGAATATCTACGACGAAAAAGGAGAGCCCATGTTTCAGGCTCTCTCTTTCTCAATCTAAATATCCGAACGCTAGTAGTGGACCTTCACGACGATCATCCATGATGAAGACGGCTCCGTTTTTCTCGTACCAGGCTCTCAGCTCTTCATTGCTTTGTATCGCGTCGTCGCCGACATCAACATCAAATATCTTTGCTCTGATAAGCAACGTAAGTTCGTGCTTGTGGCAGTACTCGTCGATTTCTCGTAGGAGTTCTGTTCCTTCGCCCTTACGTCGATTCGTCGAACGCATGTCATACAGATGTGCGTGCGAGCGATCGTCTAGCGGTATAGCAATGTTGGCCGAAGCGCCCTTGTGCTTGAAATATACGAGCCAGGTCTTCTCCGGATTTTCTTCGTGAGGAACGGTCTTTACAATCATGTCGCTCCTTAGATAGATTTCATTATAGGCGAGGTAATATCTGCGCCTTGATGCGAAATATCCCCCCGGGGTTTTTTGGGAATTGAAAAAAGGAAAGTCCTTGTAGACTCTCCTCTTTGAAACTAGGCTTCCAACTCGGCGGTCTCTGTTTCGTACTCACGCTGGTCTCGACGATCCATGTACTTCATGTATCCGTAAGCAGCCACGATCAGAGCTGCGTTGAGAGCAACGTACTGAACGGGGTGGTTCCGGATCCAGTTGTACTGGACCTGTTGAGATTTGCGGTAAAGCTCGAACATTTGAATCTCCTGTTAGAGGGATGGTTTCATTATAAAACATGTAATTTCTGCGATTTAGCAGGCAAAAAAGGAAAGTCTGTGTAGACTCTCCTTTCGAACTTACCTAGTTCTCGTAGAGTTCTAGTTTTGTGTTCTTTGGGACGGTAAGCGTACCCATGTACGAACCCCGTCCGCCGTTGTACGAGTGGTACCAGAGTTCGAACGTAATCTCCTCGCCGATCCAAATGTTATGGATAACGGCGACGATATTCTGAACTCTGATCTTGTCGTTCGGCTTCACGCGATTCGCTTTTGCGTAACGCTTCTTGTCCTTGTTGAACAAATTGAACATCTAACTCCTTTGGTAGGTTTCGTTATACGACGTGTTATTTCTGCGAAAAAAAATGAGTCCATGTTTGAATTGCGAAAAATATGAAAGGCCGCGTGGTTAGCGGCCCCTCATATCTGATTCTCTCTCTAGAACGTCCTTTATCTCGGACGCATGACCATGCCCATCGCTCTCGACACGATTACGTTGACGTGCTCGTGCCTGATGACCATGACGATCCCCAGGAGATTGGCAGCGATGAGAGCGACCGTGTCTTTACTCATAGGATCAGATGTTTCTTCACTCTTCATCCTATGCAGCTTGATGATCACTTCCAACGTCTTGTTGTACTCCTCGGAACCAATCGGATGGTTCTTCAGTTCACGAACAGCACGTTCGAGCTCGAGGTCGATAATGCTTGGCGATCGTGAGAACATAGACCTCCTTTTGATAGAGTCTCATTATAGGCCAAGTTTCACTTGCGATTGGGAGTCTCTATCTCAGAAGGCTCTACTCGAAAGACCACTTGCTTTTTGAACGCGATTTTGTCCGGATAATCGTCCAGTATGAGCGAATATACCGTCTTTTCCTCTTTTTTGGTCACGATGATCGTACCGGTGTAATCCCGGAATCTCGACGATACATACCCTCTCAAGATAAATCCCGCCATCAGGCCGAAATAGAAGATAACGACGTATATTATGATCGCCATCGCTCAGCCCAACATCGCTACGGTAGGATATGCTCTCTCTCCGGCTTCGTCTTGTGAACGAATATACTCGGTGACTCGAGAGGTCGAAACAGCTCCGCTTTTCCCTTGCACTTCGATGATATCGCCGAGATTGTAATGGACTCCGTATTTGAACTGGTTCAGAGGAACAATCTCTCCGTCCACCGCCCTTACAAAGTGATGATTGTTGAGATCGTCTTTGGCTCTCTCGTTCAAGATATTGAGAAGAGTCGCTGAGCTTCCGCTGACCATGTCGGTTGTGACATCATTCGCAAATATCATGTTGGCGCGCAAATCAAACCCGGTGTACTGCGATCCAGACAAGCTGGCCTGGCCGGGGGTCGTTATCAGAGGCTTTAGTTCTGCATCGCTTGTCGGAATAAACGCATACACCAAAGTCTTGAGTGCAGCGATCGACTGAAGCTCTTTGATGTCGGTCAAAGAATCCATCTGCGGAGAAAACCGTACGATTGGATAGGTGGTTTGACGACTTGTTCGATCCAGTCCTCTGTAGCTTCGAAATCCCAGAGAATATGCGGTATCCGTGGCCGATTCGAGCGTGATCTGCATCCCGACTTCGTAAGTGGTAGCGATCTCTCGCATGGCGTCGTAAACCGGTCCGAAAGGTACGCCGACAGTGATGTTGGCGCCAGCCGTATCGTACGCTTTGAGACCAAGCCCGGGAATCGCTAAATTTTGTGGATTGGAGATACCGATCGGGTTGGCTCCGGTCAAATATGGACTGCCCGTGACGCACATGTTGTAGATAATCGCCCATAACGCCCAACCTGGAGGTCCGCCGGAAAGCGTCCAATACTGATCTGCGTGATCGGCCGATGTACGGATGAATCGATTGTTCATCCAAGACAAAAGCGAGATTCCGGTGACTTTCAAGGCCTCCTTCTCGATATTGATCGTCTCGAGAATCATCACCTCGTTCGAACCGACCAAGCCGAGAAATGTGCCCGGAGGGAATTTTTGGATCATCTCCGGGGTTGCCGGTACGACCAGCTCTACCTCACTGTCGCCGTAATATCGTTCCGTCCAGATAGCAGATATGAAGCCGTCGATCACGTCTTGCCTGAGAAATTTGCGGTTCAGAGTGAACAGTTCCATCACAGACCGCCAAATCGTTCATAATATGTAAGCTCCCAATCTTGACCTCCTTTGTCAGTAATAACTGAAAAATCGTTCTCACCGGGTTGGAGCAACGGCCAGGAAGAGCCTTCCTGTACTTTGGGCAAGAGATTGGTGATCACGCCGCTGGTCATGTCGATGCTCTGGACGAACTTCTGCATTCGGATCGAGCCCATCTCGAAGTACTTGTTGGTTCCCGTGACGTCGGAAATAACGTTGAAGTGCGAGATCGACGGATCTCCGATCTGGATCCCGATCGAAGCCGGAGCCGGATCTGCGTTACGTGTGGCTTTGACGTATATGCCTGCGTCGATGTTTCCGGTGTAATCGATGGTAGTCACAGCACCGCCCGGACGTACGGCTTGACCGGTAAGGACGATCGGGTCGAGCGCGGTGAAATATGGATCCGGACAGACGATCGAGACGACGAATTCGGGGTCGTTGGTGAACGGATTGACCTCGGCACTCTCGACAATCCCCTCGATTTGCACGGGATTAATGTCGTCGCTGTAAAACACCAGCCGTACCGGTCTCTTCGGCATGAAATATGCGTACAGAAGCCTACGCAGACTTTCGTATGTATAGTTGTGCCAATCAGGGTTCGGGTGCAGCGTAAGAACGATGTTTCTGCTCAATACGCTGCTCCCCGTGTAACCCGAGCCATCGATCGATCCAAACGGTGTGGTATTGACAGACGCCTTGACCGGATCCAAGCCGGTGATGTTTCGAACCTGAATCAAATCCGTCTCAACCCTGCCGGTGTCGTCCAAAAGAAGCGTAGGGGCTGATTGCCACGAGCTGTACGCTTTTACTTCTGTCAGCAATTCAACCTCCTTTACGTAAGAGCAAGTGCGGACTTGAGCTGTGATAGCTGATTCTTCGTCTGTCGGTAGATCTCGACCTCGGTCAGAGATTCAGGCGAGTAGTTATTCTGCTCGAATCTGACCGTCGTTCCTCCGGCAGCTGCAACAGCGTCGACCTGAGCTTGTTGCATTTGTGCAGCAGATATAGCCGAAGCCTGTCCGTACGAAACCGCTGCGGAAATAGGAACCGTATTCGTCAACGATGCCAACTTCTGAGCTTCACTCTCAACCTGTGTCAGATCGAGAATAGGCGTGATCACCGGATCTACATCGGCAATATCCTGCATCGTCTTCTGCATCGAGGTGACTGCGTCCAGAGCGACCTGGTTGATGGAGTCGGTCACCACCTTCGACGAATTGGCGACGCCCTTGGCCATGCCCTCCATCGTCAGCTTGCCGATATCGGCGAATACCTGCGATGGAGACTTGATCTTCAGCTTTCTCTTCACGGCATTGACGATTTTCTGTACAAACTCCTCCATCTTCTTCTGAGCACCCTCTACGTCCTCCGTCAATCCCTTCACAAGTCCCTGCTTAGCCTTGACACCGGCGTCGTAGAGATTAGACGCAGCCTTGTCGCCGAGTAGCTTGGCCTGAGTCTCGAGCTGACCACTCAGTAGACCGATCTGTTTGACTGCTGCGGGCCCGGCTGCTTCCAACTGAGAAGCAAACGCTTGTGCCGAAGGACCCTCAGCCAGCAGCTTCTTGTACGTCTCGTCGTCCAGACCCATTCCTCTTAGCCGCTGCAGCGTTTGTGCATATTTTGCGACGTTTTCGACTTGAGTCGCAAGATTTTGCGTAAATACGGCTAGCGCGTTGGCCACCGGCTTGCCTTCTTCGTCTTCTGGGGTAACGTCAGGCAAGTCGCTGTACTGCTCTTGGATACTTTCTCTATAGTCCTTTCGAGTCTGGATGAGATCGTCCAGCTTACTCTGCTCTTCGTCCAGCTTCTCGGTAAGCCTGGCGTGTTCGGCTGTAGCGGCGATCAAGCTCTTCTTCTCTTCACCAAGACCTCTGATCAACTCCGTACGACCGGCGCTCAGTCTTTTTATGAGATCCGTTTGAGTTGCAATCTCTTGTTGAGCTTCCTTGATTGCAGCTTTGTCTCGGTCTTTCGGCTTCTTGGCCAACTCTTCGGCACGAGTTTTTCGAGCTTCAGCAAGAGTATCTCGAGCGTCTTGGATCGCATCGAGTAGAGTGGTCTGCAGATCATCGATAGCGCCCTTGACGTCTTCTGAAGTACCTCGTCTCAAGCCATCCGCAAATCCTCCGGTAACATCGCGACCGATACCTTGCATGACTCTGGAGGGCGAAGTGATCTGGAAGGTCTTCTTGACCGTCGTAATAACGCCATTGCTCATCGTCGTAGCTGCATCAACTGCTTTAGTATGATCCGACATTCCATTGGCGAGACCCAGAACAACGTTTTGTCCGATGTCATGAAATATCGCGGATGGGGAGCTTATATGAAGCCACTTTTTGGCCGCCTTCGGTAGGGCTTTCATAAGATCGGTGATTTTCCGTGTAAGATCTGGGGCAGCAGAGGTTATGCCACCAATCATGCCGTTGACGATAGCAACGCCGATTCGAACACCAGCGCGTCTTATCTGAGGCGCACGCTTATCGATGGTATCGGCAATGCCATTCAAGAACGCAACGATTGCCCTGCCCCCGGCATCGGCCAGTTTGTTGGCGTTCTGCTGCAGCGAGTTGATGAACTTGATGATCATATTGGTTGCTGCCGTGATGATTCTCGGTCCGGCATTCCCAATACCTTGAATGAACTTGACGATGATGTTCGTACCCGCTGTGACCACTTTCGGAAGAGCATTCGCGATGGCGTTCAACAACTTGGTGATAATGCTCGCACCAGCTGTGACGATCTTGGGAAGATTGTTGGCAATGGCGCCGAGGAATTTCGCGATGATCTGGATTACCGTCGTGGCTATCGAGGAATATACTCTTGCGACACCCTTCATGAGCGCGATCAAGATGCCTGCACCTGCAGCAGCGATCTTGGTGATGTTGGAGGCGATACCCTTCAAGAAATTGACGATAATCCCGATTGCCGAGTTGACGACGGCTCTGATGTTCTTTTTGATGCCGTTGAGCAGAGCTAAGAGAAGATCGACACCGGCTTGGATGATCTTGTCCTGATTTTCATCGAGAACTTTGACCAGAACGTCGACCAGCGCAGTAATTGCCTCGACCATCATTGGAGATGCTTTGATGACGGCTTCGAGAAGAGATTTGAGAATCTTGACGAAAGCGTCTACGAATTTCGGAGCGGCATCGGCGATCGCGTTTACGATCTCTACCAACCCGAGAACGAGTAGCTTGATGTTCTCGATCAATCCCTGCTGGAATTGGACGACGGCTTGCAGCAGAACTCCAAAGCCGGTCGGAGCGGCTACGACAAGCGCGGCCAGACCGGTTCCGATCAATGCGATACCAGCCCCGGCCAGAGCCAGACCGGCGCCGATCAGGAACATTGCAGCGCCGAAGCCGAGCAAACCTGGAACCGCCGTTGTGATAAGCTCTCCCGCCACGCCGATAACGACGAATGCTGCTGCCAGTGATAGCAAGCTCTTGATGATTTGCTTCCACGACATCGCGCCGAGCTTCTCCAGAGCGGTAGCCAGCAAATATACGCTCGCAGCGACAATTCCTAGAGAAACTGCGCCTCTGACATTTGTTTTCATGAACTTCAAAGCAAGAGCCAAGACTGTCAGAGCACCAGCCAGACCGAGAATGCCGGTTGCGATCTCGCGAATGGACATTCCGCCCATCATTTTGACGGCCAGAGCAATTCCGTTTAGGGCAGCAGCAACCAACAAGAGACCCGCGGCTTGAACGATCAGACCCTTGGGCATCGCTTTCATAGAGACGGCGATAATATCTAGTGCTATCGCTATCGCACCCATGCCTTGGGCAATCTCTCTCATGTTCATGCTGCCGAAATTACGAACAGCAAGAGCAATGAGATTGAGACCGACTCCCATGGCGACCAAGCCTGCGCCTGCTACGATCAGACCCCGTGTCGGCATCTTCCTCATCGCGACGACGATGATTCCGAGCCCAACTGCGACCGAGCCGAGACCCTTACCCAACTGCTCCAAATTCATGCTACCGAACTGTCGCACGGCGAGGGCCAACAGATTCAGCGCAATGGCAATAGCTGTAATGCCGATTCCGGCCTTGATCATTCCTGCCGAACCCTTGGACAATGGTCCGGTTACTGCAACGAGACCCACCAACAGAACTCCAACCGCCCCGAGACCCTTGGCCAGCTGCTCCCAACTGAGGAAACTGAGAGCGATCACGGCGATCGAGAGAATATCGATAGCTCCGGCCAGCATGATCAAAGTTGCTGCTATAACAGGCATCTTGATGAAGCCCAGAGACTTGGAGATGTTTCCCAAGATCCCCATAGCAGCAAGCAGCTGTCCGAATGCGATCGTGATTGCTCCCAGAGCCGAATTGAGCCTTTCGGGATTGACGAACGACAAAGCAACCATCGATGCGGCCAGAAGTGCTACTGCGATGGCGATCTCTTTCAGTGTCTTCGCCTTGATATTCTGTTGGAGAGCATTCAGTGATCCCGTCAGAGCTGCAAACGAGCCACTGATGTTCTTGACAACTCCTCCACCGATTCCCGCAAAGCCTTTGGTCAATTGCTGGACGAACGGACCGCCACCGAGGAACTTCTTGAACATCAAGAAAATACCACCGAGAAGACCCGTCCGAACAACTGCGAGAATCGCTTCGAAGTTCATGTTCGAAAGTGCTTGGGTGATCAGTGGACCGATTTGACTGATCGTCTCGACCCAGGCTTCGACCAACGGTCGTACTACTTCTCCGATCTGGCCGAGAAGATCGAGAAATTTTTCCAGAACTTTGGAAACCGCTTCGACTGCCTTCTGGAAAGGAGACATGCCCTTGGTCATCTGATCCATATCTCCGGAAAATCCCCCGGAGAAAATTTCGCCGATCAAACTCAGAATTGTGCCCAGAGCTTTGATCGGGGCCGAGAGAACTTTCCCGAGTCCGTCAAAGAACTTATTGAGCCGATCGCCCTTCTTCAACGCTTCGTCGACTTTGACCAGAAAATCACCGATATTGCCAGTTATATGTAAGAACTCACCGCTGCCATCACCCACGACACCGAAAAGATCGGCAATGACACCGATTAATCCAAATATGATCTGTTTTCCAATATCTAGAATCGCGAAGACGCCTCGGAAGGTGCGCTTCAAATCCTTCATAGTCTGCGCACTGGGAATAAGCGATTTGGTAAATTCTTCGAACCTCTTGGTGAGCTCGAACAGATCTTTACCTGTCTGCGGAGGGAAAATATCTCGGAAGGCCTGCCGAATCGGCTTGATGACCATCACTAGAGCGTTAAAGGCGTTACGGATCGAGTCGATCAGGACCGTACGACCGCCCAGCTTCTTCCAATCGGCTAACATTTTGTTTCGAGCGTCGGCAGATGCGCCAATGATGTCGCCGAACGTATTGGAAACATCGGTGAACATCTTCCGAGCTTCCAGGAAATCGCCGAATACGATTCGCCAGGTCTGTGCCCAGCCGGAGCCCAACTGTTCCTTGGTCGTACTGATAAGCTGCGTTAAGGTCTTGACTCTCGTCGCGGCTTCCACAGCCATCTTGGCTTGAGCTTGAATCGCCTTGATCTGTGCGTCCGTATAGCCCTGAGTCTTCAATTGGGCATCGGTCATGTCGCCCGAAAGTTGTTTGAGCGTCTCGGTTAGAACTTTAGAGCTCAACCAACCTTCTTTTCCTGGCTGAGCTGCAATCGAGTTTCGGAAAGATTCACCATTGACGCGAACGTTCTTCATCGGACCCTGAAGCTCGACCGCACCCTTCTTCAAAGTGCCCATATGTTGGGCCGTCTGTGCCAGAGCACGCTGGAACACCGTGCCGCCCATTCCAGCATTGACCACCGAGTTCCAGTCCTGCAGCTTGACCGATCCCGCCGAAATCGCCTGCGAAAGCTGATACATTGCGGTCGATGCCTGCTGCGCGTTCGATCCTGACACTGCAGCCAAGTTCGCTATACCCTTGATCGATGCAACCGACGTCTTCAGATCTACACCAGCGGCCGTGAAGGTACCGATGTTCCGAGTCATCTCGGAGAAATTGTAGATCGTCATGTCGGCATACTTATTCAACTGATCTAGAGCTTTGTTGACATCCTTGATGCCGGTACCTGCTGCCGCAGTATTGGACAAGATCGTCTGAACCGCATTGATCTGAGTCTCATACTCGTGAAAACCCTGAATAGCTGGGCCAAGCGTCAAGGATTTGAGCAGTTGCGTACCAGTAGCAAGCGCTTTACTTGCAATGTTCGCGAACACGGCAATAGCAGTTAGTCGTAGAGCTCCGAGCTTACTGCTGATTGAATCGACGCCCTTAGAAATATGACCAAGATCTACTTCCTTGGCACTGCTTGCGACAGCCGTCAAACCTTTTCCTGCATCGGGAAATTGAAGAGCCTTTTTAAGTTTGTCGAGCGAGCTAAGCGTCTTGTCGACACCGGATTCGAAGCGGCTGGACTCAAAACTCATAGCGACGACTTTGTCGTCAATTGTTGCCATTAGACCTTGGTCACCTCCCTCCACGCTTCGGCTGCTATCTGATCAAATATAGGACGCATTGCGGGCATGATAAAGTCTCGACCCTGTACATACCCACCATTTCGAGTAGCGTGACCGTACTGAATCAAGACCGCGATCGGTATTCCGCTCTCTACATGACGATTATGCCAACGAATCGAGTAATATCCTTTTCGTACCACAATCGAGTAATACCATGAGCTCGCGGTTTCGCCTGAATCTACCGGCGTCGCATTCGACAGGGCGTTTACACCTATCGACCCGTATCGGTTCAAGATCGAATATACATCTTGAGTCTTCAGACGATTCAAATATTTCGTTACGGTATCGAAGTTGCCTTTTTGCGTGATAGTAATCATGACTATTCCGCTGTGAGTCGCAGAACTACCACGCCCGGATCGCCAATAACTCGAGAGCTTTTAGATTGACCAAATATAGTCGGCAATCCATTCAGGGGAGATGCTTTAGCGCCACTTGCACCTCCTGGTACAACACTTTGTGATCCACTACTTGGATCGCTTGAGGGAGTACCTCCTGGACCATAAACTGAGGTATCTCCTGGATTGTAGGCACCTCGACCTCCAGCTGTAGCCGCATTACAGGTAATTCCACCGGATCCATACTTACCAACCCCTCCGGCTCCTCCACCGCCACCTTGGCCAATATTTTGAAAAAATGTACCATCAGCACCTGCTGTCCCCGCGGTACCAGGACCAGTTGCGGTTGGAGTTCCAGATGTTCCTCCTACTCCTCCGCCACCAGCGATGATACGATTTCCGATTCCTCCGTCGCCACCATCCGCTTGAGTACGCGTTGTCGTATCGTTGGTACGAGCTCGTTTTCCGCCCTTACCGCCCGAGGCACGACAGGTAGGATCGTTGAACGAAGAATATCCCCCATCACCACCGTCAGTAGTGAGGGCGGGATTGTTACCGTTGTTCTCAACTCCCAGAGCACCACCCGCTCCGACGACAATTGGAACCGTGGTCGGTAGGGCGGATAGAAGACCTCGTACTCGATGGTATCCGCCACCACCACCAGCTCCGCCATAATTCCTGACGAATGTGCCTGAGTTCGCTGTGTCGATACCTCCACCCATGCCGCCTCCGCCACCAATACAAATGACGTCGAAATGGGTGTAGCCTAGGTCGATGTATTTCTGAACGTCGAAACTTTGATTGGAAACAAACCTCATAACTAGTGGGTCAGGGCGAACTAAGCTTCCAGCCAGTTCGATTCTCATTGGACTAACCGTCTAGTTTGCAAATATAAGGGACGAAGACTGTCGGCTGTACGTTCTCGTGTCCCTGATTGCCGCCCTCTGCGTTAATCCCAAGCGCTGGAACACTGTGCAAATGGTCGACACCATAGACGGTATGCGAGTGATAGCCTTGATTGTCCGTATTCTGAACACCGGCAATCATTTGATAAAGGGACCCTGAACCGGGTGCGACAGTTTGAAAACGATACTGAGTGGGAGCACTACTAAACGCAAACGGTTGGCTGGCACCACCACTATGTGCGTGGCTACCTTGCCCATCGGTCGAGCTATTCAACGAACGATCGGCCGCTCCAGAAGTTCCGCCACCAGTTGCTCCACCGTGAGCATGTGAAGGCATCTCGGAAACCACGACGACATGTGTTTCCTTACCGCTTTTGGATGCGATCGTAATTGCTACAGAACGAGTCATACGGTTAGCTCTCGCACTATCACCGGGCATTTGATCCATGCCTGCTGCTATCAAACCTCGGAGATCGGGTACTCGAAAGTTAGCTGCGCCAGGATCGCTGAGACCGTCGAAAGTACGCCATCTCGAATGAATGTTCGCAGCCGCCTTCGGATAAGTTGCGACTGGATAATATGCACCATTGGCCCATACCCATTTGCCATACTGTGCGAGATCGGGAAGCACATCGCTGGGCCAAAGCTTAATCTCGCCGGGGATTGCACTAACCGTAGCTGGACCAGGGGGACCAGCAGGACCAACAGGACCGGTCACAGGACCGGCATCTACCGTTGTTCCATCGTGCTTGGTAAGAATCAAGTTACTACCGACAACTTCGCCGTCGACAACCGAAGCCGCTTCGATTGCCAGCATTCTGTCCGCTGTGAGACCGGTAATTGTAGCCATTTCACCTCCTCAAACTTATTCGCTGATATTCGTGGATGAGACTTTGTATGTATCTGCATCCAAATATGTAGTATCTGCATCGTCGATCTGAAAGGTAGTACTGTCAATCATAGTAATATACGTATCCGACTCATCAATAGCAGACCAAATACCACCACCATTATCGACGATAAGAAGGGCGCCCAAATATCCGAAGAATTCAGCGACTTCTTGAATAGATGGAAGACGTGGGTTGTTGGTACTCGTCCCGTAGAGCGTATCTTCCAACGCTTTCAAAATCTCTGGAGGTGTTACGAGCGAATCGATAGAGATATGAACCGTTGGCCTATATCGATCAAGCGGCTTCGGCGGAGTTCCACTCAAAGACCAAACGAACTCGATCGGATCGAGTGAATCCTTGACGGTGTCGAACGAATAAGAATTAGGATTAGCAAGAACATTATAGAGAATGTGAATCTTGTAACCGCGATCCAAACCTTCGAGATCATTACCAATCCTTGATCGGTATGACAGATTGAAACTCTTTGCTTGTTGATCGTAGTAATCGAGTCCAGGAGATGATCCGACTGTGGCAATTCCAGTAAGTGAATCAAGCTCGTCGGGATAAGTGTATGCCTTTAGTCTACCGGAAAAATCCCCCGGGATAAAATTCTCCAAATATTTTACCCCATCGAGGTAGAATGCCTTAATTTCAGCATTGGAATCTGACTCTACACCGGTAAGTCCATTCCAAACGACCACCTTACCGTCATGCAGATAAAGGACGCCACGATCAATACCGGCTTGGTAAAATCGTTCACCAACTTGATCCCAGACAAGAGTTGCCACGTCACCTCCTTCCTAACCTTTAGTTCCGAGTTGTGCTCTGCGTTGCGCATTGAGTTCTCGATTCCGAGCTGCAATTTCAGAGCGACTCATCTTCTTCGGTTTTGCCTGTTTGATGTTACACACTCGAATCAAAGTGAACAATCGATTCAGATGCCAATTCTCACACTCGAATGGGATCTTGAATTCGATCATCCAGTAGTAAACGAGCTCAGCCGTAATGACATCTCTACTCTTTGGAGCACCCGGAGGCTCATTGAACCAAGTAGCTGTCATCTTGGCCTCAATATAGTTATTAATAGCCTTTACATTGTCTTCAGAGAGTTTGAAAAAAACTTCCTCTGGAACATTGGGAGTCACCGTCATCAGTCTTACGTAGTCGAGAACTTCTTCCGAGGTTTTGTCGCCCTTACCAAGAAACGGTTTCTCGTGTTTTGACTCCCATTTTGACAGTGAGACCAGAGAATGCTCTAGCTCCAAAGTCACATCGTGTTGTGTGATGAACTCTTGTGACTCTTCGTCGAACATTTCGACACCTGGAACAACAATCGTAAGCATCCTCTGGTCTCCTATCGACTATCTTAAGCTCGACCCGAAGTCCAAGCCGTTCCGTTCCAATACATTTCACCACCCGCTCCTGCGGTCGATCCCTGAACGTACTGACCTGTCGTCCAAGCCGAGGACGGAGATGCGGTAACGCCTTTGCTAGTGGCATCGGCTGCATTTGACGGAGGAGTTGATCCGCCAGGAGTCCAAGTTCCCGGAATTCCGGCGTTTGCTCCTGTAGCTGGAGAAGCTCCTCCTTCAAAGAGAGCGATTACTGCATCCGGAGTCGGAAGAGCAGGCTCGGTTGCACCCAGTCCGTACAGCAGATCCTCGAGTGACTGAAGATCAGTCGGATCCACGACGCTGGAATCGATGACGATCAGAGAAGTCGGCTTGTAGCCTGTAACCGCAACCGGCGTGGTCGTGACTTCCCAGCTGAACGCAATTGCCTCCGGGGAGTCGTTGATCGTGGCATAAGCCTTTTCGGATGGGGCAGCCTGGCAACCGTAGACCAAATGCAGCTTGTAGCCGAAATCTGTCCCTTCGACATCGTTGCCCAATCGAGTCCTGTAGCTCAGGCCAAAGATCTTTCGACCCTGCTGGCCAATGGCTAGGCCCGGCGAAGGAAGCGCAGTACCATCGCACTGTCCGAATTCCTCCGGATATGTAAACGCTTCGATCGTCGCACCGAACTCCTCGGCGGAAATCAGGTTCAGATACTTGATGTTGTCGGCGTACTGCGGGTTAGGTTCGGCACCAGACGGCGATTCAGTGACAGTAGTAAGACCATTCCAAGCGAAACCGAGACTATATACACCCTGATCGTCAGGAATGTACAGAACTCCATGATCTACACCGGTTTCGTACAATCGCTCGCCAACCTGGTCCCAAGTCAAAGGGGCCATTTTCTTCCTTTCCCTTAGAAGAATACGGTATAAACGTCGTGATTTAGATCATCGGCTGTATAAAACCGATTGAATAGACTCATCGGAATCGAAGCCACCTTGCCTGGAATGTCGCTATCAGGATCCCGATCAACAACAGTAACCATATACCTCAAACGATGATTATACGGTATGTCGTCTGCAAATTTGGTGTCTGCAAAGTCACGTTTGTAGATGATACAAGGGTATATTAGATGTATATTGGCGGGAGGTTGAAAATATACGTTGTCCACAAACGTTTCAAGGAGTTGGTGCAACTGCAGGCGTTGGCCCATTGTACACCTCCCCTAATCTCAGCAGAAGACGGGGACTTTGCACTTCGACGCTCGAAACCGTCCACAAAGCCCCCGCCCATTCTACGTAACGAATATTGAAGAAGTTATCGTTGGCATAGGCATCAGCTACTATACTGATCGAATTCTGTACGTTGAGATCCTTGTTGAGATTCTCTCCCTGTTGAAGATTTCGTGCATTTCGGATGACATCTCCGAAATATGAATGCTCAACAATGTCGTCAACAAATACTCCAGGCGCAGTTTCCTTCGTTTCACCATAACCAATACGGCCGAAGAACCTTGCCATGAGCGTCCTACCTTACGCCGTATTCCTGAAAGTCCACTCGTCGTCCTGGTTGTTTGCGAAGTAGTAACCGGAGTTCGGCTCAGCCTGAACCGTGAGCGACTCTCCTGAGGCCAAAGCAACCGGAGCGCCCGTGGTGAGGGTCGTACCGGTAGCCTTGTTCTTGTAGGTGACATTCGGCGTGGTCTTCACGACGACTGTCGTACCATCGAAGTCAGGCTTCTGTGCCGTAGCAAGCGTCGTTCCTGCAGGAGCCCTCATAACGACCAGAGCCGAGCGGATCTTCGTCAGAGCGCCGGAGACACGAGTCTCGTACAGATACTTGTACTGGTTGTAGTCGATGTCGAAGTCGTCGAAGAAATTGACCTCTCCACCCTTGTCGGCACCAACCGTGTAGTCCTTGAGATTCACGATGATGCCGATCAAATCCGCCTCGCCCTCCATGACCTCAACGGTGACGATGTTCTGAACGCCCATCTCGGAGGCAAGCTCTCCTGGAGTCTTCCAGAAACGAATACCGTCGTTGTTTCGAGCGAGGAGCAACGTAGTGAGGGTCTGAATCGTCGTGTAGAAGGTCGGAGAACCCGATCCCTTGTAGTACTGCATCGATCCGATGACCGCGTCGACCACATCGATTGGCGGTGCCGAGTCGTCGACATTAATCGTTGCTGCATAGAGATCGTGATCGTGGAGAATGGAGCGAATCCCCGCGCCTTCGGAGGCTCCTGCGGGATCCTTGATCTTGTCGTCATCATCGACATCCCGACCGTCTCCGATGAGAATCGCACGAGCGAGCTCTTCGTCGAGCATGAGACGCATCTCGGCCTTGAGCCACATTACGATGTCGAAATCGGTGATATCGACGACATCATCGCGATCCAGCTTCTGCTTCTTGTAAACCGTGCTGGGAGAAGTGCTGCGCTTCGAAACTGAGAACCACTCTTCCTTCTTGAAATTACCCTTGATGTAGCCTCTTGCCCGTGCTTCATCGAAGGTGATATCGGCGACCAGAGACTTGATGCGGGAGAACGGCGAGTGCTTGGTTCCATTCATCACGTTGGCAACCCACTCGACCCGCCGTTGGTCAAGCTCGGGGGAATCGGTAACGGACTTGGCATCCGGGAAGAGGGTCTCGATGTTGTCGATGCCGTGCTTGAGAGCGTAATGCTCGACGGCCTCTTTCAGCGATCCAGTTCTCTGAGCATCGGCAACGATTCCCTTGATCGCGTCATGAGACAGAACATGCTCTTCTTCCTGTGTGCCTCCGCTAGACTGCTCGAAGACGTTGCGGGTCATGCGCCGTCCTTCCTCTTCATTATTATCGGTATCATCATGATGGGCAAGTACGGATTCGGACTCCTCGTCATCGGAAGTAGCTGACTGTTCAACTTCCCCAGTGTCGACTTCCCCTGCGTCAAGCTCGAGCGCAGCGCCGACCATATAATGAACGACATCCTTCTGCTCAGGAGTCATCGAATCGTAAACTTCCTGGACCGTGGGGCCATCCTCACTATCGTCTTGATGCTCGATCTCTTCTTCGTCTTCGGAATCCGAGGCGTCCCCATCAGCATGACTAATTTCCAAACCTGTGTAGATAATTGCTTCATCATCTAGCGTTACAAGCTCGCCGTCGGAGTGAGCCAGAGTAATGTTGTCGATAAGAGCACCAGGATTGGCACCAGACAACACCAGACTCAACTCACGAATAAATCCATGCAAAACCTGCTTGGCTTTCTCAGTAAGCTGATTGGCATAGATAGACAACGACTTGATATCACCGTGCTGCACTAGAACCTTGGCGTTCTTTGCCTGGTCGGTGTCATTGAAGAAACCGTAGGCGTAAACACCATCTTCGCGATGCTCGAGATCCGCATAACCTAGCACATTGCTGGGCTCATTGTGACCATGCTGCCAGACCAATGGAACTCTTGTCTTATCCTGATGCTTGAAGGCATCCGGCATGATAGTCCGGCCATCCGAGCACTTAAGACCAGCCTTTGTGGCGTAGCCACTGAAGTCAGGCGTAGCCTCTACTCCCATTTTGAATGTTCCTCCTAACTTTCGGATCACCGCTCCTATTAATTACTCCTAGTGGCCGAAGCTAAAGCGCGTTGTCTTGCCACAGCATCCATGAGAGAAACCTTAACGGTGGCAATTCTCTCCTCAAGCCTAGCGACGGGGTCTGCCTTCGACCTAGATCTTGTTTTCGATCCTCTTTTTCTCTTAGTAGTAAGCGTTTGCCTATGCTTTTGTCGATACTGTTTAGATTCCCGGGCCGCTTTAGATTTGTCCGCAGCCGTCGGAGATTTCCTAGCCTTTCTCTTTGATTTACTTTCTTTTGCATTAGCTTCAGCTCTCAAAACACTGAGTCGAGAGCTTAATTCAGCCAAACGGTTCTTAATGTCATTGACTCTTTTGGCCGCATAGGCTCGTTGCTCGGTCAATTCTCGCGCGGTGAGTTCAATCGTTCCGCTTCTCGAGCTGACTGTAAATCTGGGCGACCCTTTTCTGCGTCCCTTCAATTCGCGCGTCCGCAGGTAATACTCGTGTGCTTTGACCGGATCGTAAGGAGCCCGTCCATGCATGAGAATTGTGCCGTCTGGGAGTTTCATAAGACTAACCCCCGCTGGCAGAGTTCCCATTGGAGGAACTGATTCCAGCGAAAGCATCATCGATGGCGGCATCGATCTCATCGAAAGCATCCGTCATAACTCCTGTTGTCGCCGGAGTTTCGACCGATCCGTCCGTCATGACTCCTGTGGGTGTCGGACTTCCCTGCGGCATGTTGCTGTTGAGCAACTGATCGGCTTTCGGATCGGGATGCGGAGCCATACCAACCACCTGACGCATTTCGTTCGATGTCATGATCTCGTTACGAGTAAACTTGTCGGCAATCTCAGCAATATTCTCAACCGGGACCAAGCGGAACGGATCTCGGAAGAACATGATCGTCTGCCTTTGCGTCCGAGCAGTTTTGGTCAGAAAAGTACGAATCATAGCTTGGGTGATCGCACTGAGAACCGGCTCGATCGTGCGATTCCAATAGTTCAGCATCACTTTCTCGTCGGCTGTACCGTTCATAACCTCCGCAGTCAACCCGAGTTGACCGAAAAGCATATCGGTTAGAAACTCGATCTGACCCATGAGATTGTTCTCGGCCGGACGATTCAACTGAGTGATCTTTTCCGTCGCATCGGTATAAGCAATGCCGTATTTACTACCCGCAAGCTGAAATTCGATATCTTGACGACGCTGTTGCGCCTGTTGTCTACGAGCCTCCGACTTGATTACGTAAGGAAGCTGAATGATGAGATCCAATTTTCCGGAAGCAGATTGATTATCGACGACATCCAAGAGTTCAAGCTTGTTGAGCAAACGCTGAAGAGTCGAATTCGGCTCATTCATCACCGAATACAACGGATTCTCGATAATAGCAACCGCAGCTTTCTCCAGAGTAATTTCTTCCCGCTTACCGGTCGCTTCGTTGTACAAGCGTACTTTTACGTGCTTCGGATACCAGGTCAAGATCTCGCCGACACGAAGCGTCAAAATCTCGTAACCGCCAGTTTTCTCTGGACTGATCGACGTATCTACCGGAACAAGCGCTACGACGCCTCGATCAAAGAGTGTAAGAGCAATATCTTGTCGAAAAGCACGTGCAGCTTGATCGAGATTGGCTTCAACGGTCAAACAGTTATTAAGACCGCTCTCAATATCATCCAAATATCGCTTTTCCTCATCCGTCCTTACATGACGTATGTCAATAGAGGCCACGTCGATACTGAGACGCGTGTAAATCGAGGAGATCATCGTGCGCGCGCTGGGAATTAGAAGCTTTAGACGATCGGGCCTCGATCCAGAAGCTGCGCCATACGCATAAGGGGCCGAGTCGGGAACGGGTTGAACCGGCCAAGGACTATTTCGATTCGAATTTTGCGGTTGATTAGAGAATACGTTCCAGGCGTGTTTCAACGCCGTACCAAATCGCGCCATAGCTCACCTCCTCCCACTTCTACTTACTGACGCGCCCGTTTGGCTTGTCCGCGTTCAATACCTCTACGAATAGCAACAGTGGTACCACCATATCCAGCAAGCGCTGCTGGAGCTGCTCCGGCCGTTGGTATTGCAAGAGCACCAGCCAATACTCCTAGTACTACTTTCTCTCCTCTAGTTGTACGAAGAGCAATCGCTCTATCTGGACTCTCTTGCCACTCTTTTATCAATTTGTCTCGTTTAGCGGGATTCGTCTCACTCGCAGCCTTCAAACGCATCGCCTGATCTTGCATACGAGCACGATGAATTTCTTGTGTCCTTGACGCGCTCGTAGGGAACTTCTGTTTGAAATTCCGGCTGGTCGATGCGGCTTTCCGTTCTGCTCGTACAGCTTTGTTTTCTGTCCGCAAAGTTCGAGAAGTTTCTCTTGCTGTTTCACTAAAGGCTTTACGTCCAGCTTTTCTTTGTTCTCTACGACCACCACCTGCTTTTCGAACTTCTCCTGCTGCAGCTTTTCCAGCTTTTTGCCCGGCGTATTGTGATCTTTGCCGAACCCCCCACTTCATTCCCTTGACACCGTGATGTTCCAGAATCTCTAATGGAGACCCGGGCTTCTCAACAGAAAGTTTCACTCGAAGGCCTCCTTGTGTACCTTGTATGCCACCCAAGCATCCATGAGAGCGGCAACATTATCGATCTTCTCCTCCTGACGCTTCTTCAGAAGCTTCCGATTTCCATTGGTGTCCTCGATGGTGATGGCGTTGCTCATAGCAAACGACATGAGCGCCTGATCGAAGACCAGAAGCCTCTCTTCGCTCATGATCTTGAGCTCACCAAGAGGAACCGATTCGGTCTTGACTCCCTGAATCACCTTCTCGATGCCGAATGGTCCGTTCTCGGTCTCCCAACGAGTGACGAATTCCTTTGCATTGTAGGGATCGTAACCGAGAGCACGAACATCGTATTCGGAAGCCTGGATGAAACGATCCAAATCATCGTAGACTTCCATCATATCGAGAATATTTCCCTCCATCACATGAAGACTTCCTTCGTTGATGAATTCTTCGTACTTCTGTCGCATAGCGGCAGGAAGCTTCATCAACGTGAGCTCGGTGATGTAGCTGCGAGTCTTGACTCCGAACTTCTCACGCCCTAATGGAAATAGGAATGTGAATGCGCAGAAGTCATCACCTTGCGACAGATCCGCTCCGAGAGCACAGGGCATTTGCCAGAATTCTCGAAGACGATGTGGAAGCGTCTCTTCATACGTAAAGAAATATGTATAACCCTCCATTGGAATTCCAAACCGCTTGGCGAGAATATCATTGCGAGAAGCAGGAGCTTTCTCGGCTCGCTCCACATCAAGTTGATACGTCTCGTAGGAAACGGTCGCTCCCAAATTCGGATTCGCCTTAACCCACATCGCCGGGTCGGAAACTTCCTCGATTTCATCCAGCTTGTAGTGCCAGATCGAAACGTGTGGCGCAAAGTACTCACCTTTGAGAATGTCAGCTAGTTCCATTTTGATGGTGTCACCGGAACCAGCTCGAACAGTTCCTTCCGAACTAATAGCTACAATCAAATAGTCCTCTAGCTTGGATGCGCCCTGTTCGACAGCACCCACAACATCTTCTCGAAGATCGCCGGACAGCCATTCGTCGATCGTGGAGATCTTCGGACGAAGGCCCTGGAGCTTGTTGATCGCCATCGGGCGAATCTCGAGTATAGATCCAGTAAGAAAGTTCTCGATGCCCTTCTTTGTCGAAGCAAGCTTGACCCGATTGGCTCTCGATCCCGTCGTATTCTGAAGAGAGCCCTCGGTCAAGAACTTGAACAGAGGGCCGCGTGCGCGCGTGATCGAAGTACGAAACGGAGACAAGACTTCTTCGGCTTGCTTCATCGTCGGAGCAGTGTTGATCTGATGTGTCGTCGACGTATCGACGTTCAAGAAGAAACTGTGAATCAGGAACGCATACATCGACTTGGCTGCTCCACGAGCGACGATCAGATACTGCTTGAGCGTCAGGCGTTTCTTGATTACCCTTTTCTCGTAATGTCCGCCGTGATTCTCTTTTGTGGGGACATAGACGCTACGCTCGACGAAGTAATACCAACCGAAGATTTGCTCGGCCCAGAGCTTAAACGAGAAGAGTAGATGAAGATCCGATCCATCGGTTAGGGTCAACTCTCCTTCGCAGTAACGAATAAATCCCTCAACAGCTTCGTCGTCATAGAAGATGTTCGGATTGGCGATGAGCGAATCGATCCGATTCATCTCCAAAGAGATCTCTCGATTGACAGGAATCTCTCCTCGAATGACCGCTTCACGAAACTGACCGTAATAGATCGGTGTCGCAATATTAGACAGACCCATTCTAATCCTCTATCTAAAGTGCGACTGCAATCGCAGCTGTAGCCGCACCTCTCTTTGCTTTCTTTGCGGCATAACCAACCGCTTTCTTACCATTTTTGGTCATTGCTTTAGTAGTTTGATCCTCGGCCGATCTTTGACCCTGTCCGACTAAATTCTTGACGAATCTTTGACCAGGATTCAATTGATTGAACTGAAGCCGCTGAACATTCTGTTCGAGTTGCATTCGTCTTGCGTAATCCTGCAATTCTTGATCGGAAAGAGCCTGGACTCCACTCTTCTTTCCGATTTGCCCAAGCTTACGTGCTCTTACAGCTTCTGTAGTTGCAGGATGTCCCCGGCCGCCCTTGACTTTCATCCTCGTACTGCCCGGAAATTTTGAAGGACGAACGAAGACTTCTTCCGGTCTCACCGTGGCCTTCCGACGAACACCCCACTTCATACCCTTGATTCCGAAGTGAACGAGAAAATTCTTGCCGGAATCGATAACTCGATCATCGCTTTGATACACGTGTGCGCTGAGCAAATTACGCTCAACTCTCCTGGCGACTTTCTTCGTGTAAGTTCTTCTATCCGTGCGCTTTCGTTGTTTGCGAGCCTGAGCAGCGCGCTCAGCTAGATTGGTTTGCTTGACGAAGTGGTCAAACGCCTTGGCGTAATGCGGATCGTGCTTCTTTTTGGTTTCAACCGTAGCTTTGATCAACTTTCGACGTGTGCCCGCTCCTTCTCCAAAATATAGCTTGGCTCGCGTAAACTCTTCAGCGTCTTTTGCAGCTTCCTTACGCGTTTTCTTCGGAATACCGACAAGGTCGGGATGAAGTTCTTTCGATCTACGAACGCCCCATCTCATACCCTTGACGCCGAAATGAGCAAGAACATTTTCAACGGGGTCCATCTTGCCCCCTATTTCTTAGTGGCTCTTTTTGCCTTCGGCCTTTCTTCCTGCTGCTCAGGTTCGGGCGCTTGCTGTTGCTCAGGCTCGGATGCTTGCTGTTGTTCTGCTTCAGGCGCTTGCTGTTGTTCAGATTCGGGCGCCTCTTGCTGCTGAGCTGACGACTCTTCCTCAGAAATAACTCCCTGACGGAGCTGTCTTCTCCGATTCTCTTCTGCTCTTTGTTTGTCCTGACGTTCTCGCTCAGACCCCGCCGAGCTGACTTCTTGTCCCATTATCCTCCCACCTTCTAAGCGTTCTCATGGTTGGGCTGAAATATGCCTCGTCCTCAGAAAGAGTTTGTACAGTAGGACCCGGATTCGGATCGACCCAATCTGTTCCCTCGCGATGTACATTCAAACGCCACTCGAGCTCTTGAATCTGCTTTTCCATCGCCGTAATCAGATATGATGTCGACGGAGGATCGAAAAGCATTCGAGTACGAAGAAAAATGTAAGACTTTACCGCGTTGTAATTAGGATCGTTCTCAGGATCGAAATCAGCCCAAACAGCACTCGCATCATCGATTTGAAAACCTTCAGCCGGACCAACTCCCAGCTGAGCGAGAGTAGAGAACGAGGAGTTAATATGAGTAATGATATCGAGATCGAATACAGTATAATCTTCGGCAATTCCCAAAATTTTCTTCGTACTGGTAAGAATACTCTGTTCCATCGATTTCACTCCGTCCTTAAATTATGGTCCTCTTCGCCCGCGAAAGCGGCTGTAACCGTAACCGCTATCCCACGGCACGAAAAACAATACGAGACCCAATATTACGAGAATAACACCTAAGAGCGAATTAATGAAAATCCATATGATGATTCCGATAAGAATAAGGGCTAACCCCATAGTTGACCCTTTCTTTAGAAAAGGTCGGGCGGGACAGAAAATGGCTGCGGCAAGGATTTCCCATCCCACCCGTCGGTCAGCGGTTATGCTCCATCCGCCTCATCATCGTTAGTTCTCGGAATCTCTCCGCCGTCGTACCGCTCGCCCTCTTCCTCGTCGTCTCCCTCTGGCTCATTTGGCTCATTTGGCTCGGGCCGCTGCTCAGGAGGAGAAGTGTCGGGCATGGGTGCACCCGGAGACTGTCCTGGATCCTGCTCTGGGGTAGGAGTCTGCGGCTGCTGTTCAGCGTTCATTCTGAATTCTCCTGTTCGTCGGGATACGTTTCACTTTCCTTGTTATCCACGGAATCTTCTCCGTGCGCTTCGTTTGGCGTCATAAACTCTTCTTCAGTTACCTCTTCTTCACCAGGAATCTCTTCTTCATCAACATCTTCGGGCATATCTTCGATCGGCGGCTTGTCGGGTAGATCGGCCTCATTAGGTTCCACTACTTCATCCATTATCCCCTCCAATTCGCGTTGTAATCACGCAAATCGACATGAACAAAATTGTTATACAGACCTAAACCACCTTTACCGCCGCGCTTGCGCTTGCGTAGCCAATTAAGCGTGGAATGCCATTGGCGAGGAGTGCCCCGAACGCAACGGATATCGGCAGCTTGATCATTACCATCATGGATGGTATAAACGTGAAAACTTTTACTTGCCCCACCGACACTTCGATTGTGCTTTACCGTTCGGAAGCCCGACAAAATCGTTACCGAACCGTACTTTTCTCGCAATGGCTCCAAATATGTCTTGCAGAGAAACTCCAACCCCTTGTAGTCGCGCTTCATCACCTTGGTGCCGTCGTGACAATCGAATTCTTCTACCACGAAGTGCTTACTCAAACGATGTCGGGTTTTAGGCGGCATTCAACCTCCTTCTATTTCGGCTCAAGGCACGTGAAAATTCTAACTTGTCCCCCAGGCGTGTTGATCTGTAGAATTCCAGGCGAATAAGCAGGAGGCGCACCGGCACAAGGCCCTCCTTCTCCTGCAGGTCCAGGCGGACCCGGCGGACCGGTATCACCTTTCGGACCTATCGGACCCGTTGGACCTGCTTCCCCTTGCGGACCCGATTCGCCTATTGGACCCCGATCTCCTTGCTCACCTTTGTCTCCCTTTGGACCTGGGGGTCCTCGTTCTCCTGTAGGAATATCAATTGTCACCGTTCTCGTGGGACCCGGGGGTTCCTGGCTCAACGCTGTCGCTGCCAGATATCCCGCTCCCCCCATCATCGTCAGGCCGAGAAACAGCAGTAGAAATTGCCTCATCTCGCCCCCTATTTCTTGCGGTCTTTAACGCCGCAATTCCACTCAACGTTCCACCCAGTCCTAGAAGAAATCCGCCTAATCCCGCCCATGGAATTTCCCAATCGGACCAGTTAATTGCTAGTAGGTTGATAAGTTGTGCCTGTATCATCAGGTTTTCTCACTAACTCGACAATCCAGGTTACTATCGCTGGTATGAACGAAAGCGCAATAGCTAAATATGCGATTGTGTCCGTGTCTTCAACACC
>Ga0111538_10000842_pt1 | contig 42383 bp, 36 predicted proteins | sample SoiMethybrSBSTD1_FD_79669 | JGI IMG/M metagenome (GOLD analysis project Ga0111538, IMG submission 79669) | Bulk soil microbial communities from a Populus tree surrounding site in Tennessee, USA - Soil MetaG P. TD hybrid SBSTD1 (version 2)... | ecosystem: Environmental > Terrestrial > Soil >...
CCGGAGATGAAGTCCACCGGCGAGGTGATGGGCATCGACACCGCGTTCGGGCACGCGTTCGCCAAGAGCCAGGCGGCCGCGTACGGGTCGCTGCCGACCAGCGGGAAGATCCTGGTGACCGTCGCCAACCGCGACAAGCGCGGGATGATCTTCCCGGTCAAGCGGCTGTCCGACCTCGGGTTCACGATCGTTGCCACCGCCGGCACCGGCGAGGTGCTGCGCCGCTACGGCGTCGAGTGCGAGATCGTGCCGAAGCACTACGAGCACGGGTCGCAGCGCAACGCCGTCGGGCTGATTGCGGCCGGGGAGATCGCGCTTGTCGTGAACACACCGCAGGGCGCCGGCTCCCGGCAGGACGGCTACGAGATCCGCTCCGCGGCCGTCATGGCCGACATCCCGTGCGTGACGACGATCCCCGGAGCGGCGGCGGCGGTCATGGGGATCGAGGCGCTGATCCGGGGCGAGATGACGGTCCGCCCCTTGCAGGAGCTGCACGCGGCCCTCCGAGAGGGGGCCCCGTGACCCCCTCCCGCGTTGATCTTGCAGTTGTGGTGCCAGAAATTGGGCCTTTTTGCACCGGTTTGGGAGGCACCACAACTGCAAGATCAACGCGATCATGGGCGGCGGGTCGCGGTGTATAGGGCGCTGGCGCGGCCGGTCCTGTTCCGGCTGGACGCGGAGCGGGCGCACCACGCCGCCCTGCTTGGCCTCGGCGCCGTGGCACCGGTGCTGGCGAGGATCCGCCGCCTTCCCGCGTCGCCCAAAAAGGTCTTCGGCATTACCTTTCCGAACCCGGTCGGCCTCGCCGCGGGCATGGACAAGGACGGCCGGGCGCTGCGCGCCTGGCCGGCCCTCGGCTTCGGGTTCGTGGAGGTCGGCACCGTCACCCGGCAGCCGCAGCCGGGCAACCCGCGGCCCCGGCTGTTCCGGCTCAGGGCGAGCGCGGCGATCGTCAACCGGATGGGCTTCAACAACGCCGGGGCGGAGGCCCTCGCGGCCCGGCTGGCCCGTCTCGGCCCGCTGAGGGTGCCGTTGGGCATCAGCCTGGGCAAGTCCCGGGTCGTGCCCAACGAGGCCGCCCTGGACGACTACGTGGCGTCCCTGCGGGCCCTGCGCGGGCACGGCGACTACTTCGCTGTGAACGTCAGCTCCCCGAACACGCCCGGCCTGCGCGCGCTGCAGGACCGGGCGTTCCTCTCGGAGCTGCTGGCGGCGCTCGCCGCCGAGACGGACAGGCCGCTGCTGGTCAAGGTGGCGCCGGATCTCACCGAGGCCGCGCTGGGCGAGGTGCTCGAGGTCGCCGCGGAGCATCGCATCGCCGGGATCATCGCGACGAACACGACGGTGTCGCGGGCCGGGGTCGCCGCGCCGGACGCCGCGGTGGCCGGACGGGAGGCAGGCGGCCTGTCCGGGCCGCCGCTGCACCAGCGGGTGATCGAAGTAGTGAAGTTCGTCACTTCTGAGAGCGACCTGCCGGTGGTCGGGGTCGGCGGGATTGACTCGCCCGAGGCGGCCCGGCGCATGGTCGACGCCGGGGCCAGCCTCGTCCAGCTGTACACCGGGTTCGTCTACCGGGGGCCGGCGCTCGTGCGGGCCACCGTCCAGGAATTGCGGGAGGGCTGATGGACCGCCGGTTCGGGGCGCGGCTGCGGGCCGCCATGGACGAGCACGGGCCGCTGTGCGTGGGCATCGACCCGCATCCCGGGCTGCTCGCGGCGTGGGGTCTGCCCGACGATGCGGGCGGCCTGAAGCGGTTCGGAGAACGGGTGATCGAGGCGCTAGCCGGTAGGGTGGCGGCTGTCAAGCCCCAGTCGGCTTTTTTCGAGCGTCATGCGTCGAGTGGCGTCGCCGTTCTTGAGTCAATTATCCGACAGTTGCGACAGTCGGGCACGGTCGTGATCCTCGACGTCAAGCGTGGAGATATCGGTTCAACCGCCGCCGCGTACGCCGACGCGTACCTCGATCCGGCGTCCCCGCTCGCGGCCGACGCGGTCACAGCCAGCCCCTATCTCGGGGTCGGCGCACTGCGTCCGATGATCGATTCCGCGCTCGCCGCGGGCTCCGGTGTGTTCGTCCTGGCCCGCACCTCGAACCCCGAGGGGAGCGCTCTCCAGCGGGCGGTGACGGCGTCGGGGCGCACCGTCGCACAGGCCGTTGTCGAAGAGATTTCGCAGGTCAACCAGGGTGTGGAGCCGATGGGCGACATCGGCGTGGTGGTCGGCGCCACGATCGGCTCCGATGCCGACGAGCCAGTGCTCGATCTCGATGGAATGGGGGGTCCGGTCCTGGCTCCCGGCCTCGGTGCCCAGGGCGGCCGGCCGGATGATCTCCGCCGGATCTTCGGGTCGGTCACTGGCCGGGTCCTCGCCGCGTACTCCAGGGAGATCCTCGAACATGGGCCCTCGGTCACCGATCTGCGGGCCGCCGCCGATCGGGTGCTGGCCGATCTACGTCACAATTTGTGATCTCGTTCCGGAGGATCATGGCGCGCCAACGTTGCCGAAAGCCGCGTGGGCGGCTAGTTTTCCCCGCGCCAGTAACACCAGTTTCAGTAGTCACAAGAGTGCACAGCTACCCCGTGTGCACTCGCGGGTGCGCACCTGGTTCACTGCACCCGTTGTAATCAGTAGTTCGTTTGCCCATCAGTCTGAGGACCTGAGGAGACCTGGTGCCGCTTCCGTCACTGAGCCCGGAACAGCGCGCCGCTGCCTTGGAAAAGGCGGCGGAGATCCGCAAGGCCCGCGCTGAGCTGAAGGACCAGCTCAAGTCGGGCAAGACCTCGCTCGCCGAAGTTCTCGGCCGTGCCGAGGGCGACGACGTCGTCGGCAAGCTCAAGGTTTCGGCCGTGCTGCAGGCCATGCCGGGCATTGGCAAGATTCGTGCCCAGCAGATCATGGAAAAGCTCAAGATTGCAGACAGCCGGCGCCTTCGCGGGCTGGGCGACCAGCAGCGTAAGGCACTGCTTGGGGAGTTCGCCAACAGCGGGAAATGACCGCAGGGTAGAAACAAGCAGTGAGCAATGACGACGACGCGCGCCCGACAGCCCGCCTCACCGTCCTCTCCGGCCCCTCCGGAGTCGGCAAGGACAGTGTCATCGAGCTGATTCGGGCGCGCTCGCCCTGGGTCTGGCTGTCCGTTTCCTGCACGACCCGCCCCCGCCGGCCCTACGAGGTCGACGGGGTGCACTACCACTTCGTCGACCGGAACGAGTTCCGGGACATGGCCGCCCGCGGCGAGCTGCTCGAGTGGGCCGAGTTCGCCGGCAACCTCTACGGAACCCCCCGCGCGCCGGTCGAGCGCGAGCTCGCGCTCGGCTATCCGGCGCTGTTGAAGATCGATCTGCAGGGCGCCCGCCAGGTGCGCCGCGCCATGCCGGCGGCCCAACTGGTGTTCCTCGCGCCGCCGAGTTTCGACGAGCTGGCCCGCCGGCTGATCGGCCGGGGCACCGAGGACGCCGCCACCATCGCGCGCCGGTTGGCCCACGCCCGCGAGGAGATGGCCGCCGAGGCCGAATTCGATGTGACCGTTGTCAACGACTCGGTCGATCACGCCGCTGAAGAGCTGGTAAGCTTACTCGGTTCGCGATTATTCACGAACCTTCCGCAGCACTGATTCCCCGACGTTGTGAGGTCTGTTTCCCCGTGTCCGGAACCGTCGCGAACCCCGAAGGCATCACCAACCCGCCGATCGACGAGCTGCTCGAGAAGAGCTCGTCCAAGTACGCCCTGGTGATCTTCGCGGCCAAGCGCGCCCGCCAGATCAACGCCTACTACAGCCAGCTCGGCGAGGGCCTGCTCGAGTACGTCGGCCCGCTGGTGGAGACCACTCCGCAGGAGAAGCCCCTCTCGATCGCGATGCGGGAGATCAACGCCGGCCTGCTCACGGCCGAGCCGGTCGAAACGGCATAAGGCACTCACCCTGATCGTCCTCGGGGTCGGCGGCGGAATCGCGGCCTACAAGGCCTGCGAGCTGCTCCGGCTGTTCACCGAGTCGGGCCACCCGGTCCGGGTGGTGCCCACCGCAGCCGCCCTCGAGTTCGTCGGCGCGCCCACCTGGGCGGCGCTGTCCGGCCGGCCCGTTGCCACGGAGGTCTGGGACGACGCCCACGAGGTGCCGCACGTGCGCATCGGGCGGGCGGCGACCCTCGTCGTCGTCGCTCCCGCGACCGCCGACCTGCTGGCCCGCGCCGCCCACGGCCTCGCCGCCGACCTGCTCACCAACACGCTGCTCACCGCCCGGTGTCCGGTGCTGTACGCGCCGGCCATGCACACCGAGATGTGGGAGCACCCGGCCACCCAGGCCAACGTCGCCGTGCTCAGGCAGCGCGGTGCCGTCGTCCTCGAGCCCGCCGTCGGCCGGCTCACCGGTACCGACACCGGGAAGGGCCGGCTGCCCGAGCCGCCCGAGATCTACGCCGCCGCGCTGGCCCTGCTGCGCGGTGCCGGCGGCTTGCGCGGGCCGCAGGGCGAAGCTTCGCGGGCCGGGCTTGCCGCAAGGCCGCTGGACCTCGCCGGGCGGCGCGTCGTCGTCACCGCCGGCGGCACCCGCGAGCCGATCGACCCGGTGCGCTACATCGGCAACCGGTCCTCGGGAAAGCAGGGCTACGCGTTCGCCCGCGCGGCGGTCGCCCGCGGCGCGTCGGTCACGCTCATCGCGGCGAATGTGACGCTGCCCGACCCGGCCGGCGTCGCCGTGGTGCCGGTCGGCACGACGGAGGAACTGCGGGTCGCGACGCTCGCCGCGGCCGAGGACGCCGACATCGTGGTGATGGCCGCGGCGCCGGCCGACTTCCGGCCGGCCCGCTACGCCGACCAGAAGATCAAGAAGACCGACGACGGTGCGGCGCCCGTGATCGAACTCACGCTGAACCCGGACATCGCCGCCGAGCTGGGCGCGAAGAAGCCGGCCGGCCAGGTGCTCGTCGCGTTCGCGGCCGAGACCGCGGCGGGCGCGCAGGCGGTGGCGAACGCCGAGGCGAAGCTCGCCCGCAAGGGCGCCGACCTCATCGTTCTCAACGACGTCAGCGAGGGCCGGGCGTTCGGCTCCGACGTCAACGCGGCACTCGTGCTCGACGCGTCGGGCGTGGCCGCGACGGTCGAACGGACTGGAAAGGGCGACCTCGCGGATGCGGTTCTCGATCTCACGGTGCGCAAACTCGCCGCGTCCCGGGTGACGCCGCCGGGTTGACCGGTCGTAGACTCTGCCGGAAGTCCGCCCCCGGCGCACCCTCGCGCCGGCGAAATCGATCTAGGGAGCATTGTGGCACGGCGCCTTTTCACCTCCGAGTCGGTCACCGAGGGCCACCCGGACAAGATCGCTGACCAGGTCAGCGACGGAGTTCTTGACGCGTTGATCGGCGCCGATCCGCGCAGTCGCGTCGCTGTCGAGACGCTGATCACCACCGGCCAGGTACACGTCGCCGGCGAGGTCACCACCAGTTCGTACGCCGACATACCCGCGATCGTCAGGGAAACCATCCTGCGCATCGGCTACGACTCGTCCAAGAAGGGCTTCGACGGCGCCTCGTGCGGCGTCAACGTGTCGATCGGCTCGCAGTCGCCGGACATCGCGCAGGGCGTCGACGCCGCGCTCGAGAAGCGTGCCGAGGGGGCCGCCGACCCGCTCGACAGCCAGGGCGCCGGCGACCAGGGCATGATGTTCGGCTTCGCGTGCTCGGAGACGCCGGAGCTGATGCCGCTGCCGATCGCGCTGGCGCACCGGCTGGCCCGCCGGCTCACCACCGTCCGCAAGGACGGCACGGTGCCCTACCTGCGGCCGGACGGCAAGACCCAGGTCACCATCGAGTACGACGGCTTCAAGCCGGTGCGGCTGAACACCGTCGTGGTGTCCAGCCAGCACGCGCCCGACATCTCGCTGGAGTCGCTGCTCACGCCCGACGTGGCCGAGCACGTGATCACGCCCGAGCTCGACGGCCTGGGCCTGGACACCGAGGGCTACCGGCTGCTGGTCAACCCCACCGGGCGGTTCGAGATCGGCGGCCCGATGGGCGACGCCGGCCTCACCGGCCGGAAGATCATCGTCGACACGTACGGGGGCTACGCCCGGCACGGCGGCGGCGCGTTCTCCGGCAAGGACCCGTCCAAGGTCGACCGGTCGGCCGCGTACGCGATGCGCTGGGTCGCCAAGAACGTGGTCGCGGCGGGCCTCGCCGAGCGCTGCGAGGTGCAGGTGGCGTACGCGATCGGCAAGGCGCACCCGGTGAGCCTGTTCGTCGAGACGTTCGGCACCGAGGTCGTGCCGGTCGAGCGCATCGAGAAGGCGATCGGCGACGTGTTCGACCTGCGTCCGGCCGCCATCATCCGCGACCTGGACCTGCTCAAGCCGGTCTACCAGGAGACGGCGGCGTACGGTCACTTCGGCCGTGAGCTGCCCGGGTTCACCTGGGAGCGCACCGACCGCGTCGCCGAGCTGAAGAGCGCCGCCGGCGCCTAGCCGGCCCGTCGCTTGTGGAAGCACACGGCGGGCCGCATTCTGCGATCTTGGAGGCTCGGTGCCCCGCTGGGGGCACCGCGCCTCCAAGATCTTTAGGATCCAGCCGCCGGGTAGCCGTAAAGGCACCTTTGCGACTGCTTCAGGCCAGCTGACATGGCTCCGGTTCAGGCCGACCGGCCGCCGCCGGAGTCGCCGGCCCTGATCCCGGCCCCGGAACCGGCGCGACCGCCGAAGGCCGCACCGGGGCGGCGCGCCGCCGCAGCCCGCGAGCCGACATCGACGCTGCCGGTAGCCCGGGTGCACGTCGACGTGCCGCTGCCGCACCTCGACCGGCCGTTCGACTACCTCGTCCCGACCGCCGCCGACGACGCCGCGCGGCCCGGCGTCCGGGTGCGGGTGCGGTTCGCCGGGCAACTGGTGGGCGGGTACCTGCTGGAGCGGGTGGCGTCGTCCGGCCACGACGGCCGGCTCGCCTTCCTGGATCGCGTCGTCTCGCCGGAACCGGTTCTCGACCCGGACGTGGCCAGGCTGGCCCGCGCGGTCGCCGACCGGTACGCCGGTACGTTCGCCGACGTGCTGCGGTTGGCGATCCCACCCCGGCACGCCCGCGTAGAGGGCGAGGCCGCGCGGGATCCCGCCACCGGCGCGCCGCCCGAGCCTGCGGCGCCGCCTGCGCCTGCGGCGCCGCCCGTGCCTGCGGCGCCGCCCGTGCCTGCGGCGCCGGCCCAGCCGGCGCAGTCGGCTGCAGGCGACGGGGGGTGGGGCAACTACCGCGCGGGGCCGGCGTTCCTGCGCGCGCTTGGCGACGGCAAGGCGCCCCGCGCCGTCTGGGCGGCGCTGCCCGGCGAGGACTGGCCGGCCCGGTTCGCCGAGGCCCTGGGCGCAGTGCACGCCGCCGGCCGCGGCGGCCTGGCCGTGGTCGCCGACGCCCGCGACCTCGACCGCCTCGACGCCGCCCTGACCGCGACCCTCGGCCCGGGCCGGCACGTGGCGCTCAGCGCCGCCCTCGGGCCGGCCGAGCGCTACCGCCGCTTCCTGGCCGCCGCGCGGCACCGGGTCAAGGTGGTGATCGGCACCCGCGCGGCCGCGCTGGCCCCGGTGGCCGACCTCGGCCTCGTCGCCATCTGGGACGACGGGGACGACCTGCACGCCGAGCCGCGCGCCCCCTACCCGCACGCCCGGCAGGTGCTGCTCACCCGCGCCGAGCTGGCCGGCTGCGCGGCTCTGGTCGGCGGCTTCACCCGCACGGCCGAGGGACAGCAGCTCATCGAGGCCGGCTGGGCGCACGAACTGGGCCCCGACCGCGCCGTCGTGCGGGTCCACGCCCCGCGCGTCGCCCCCGCCGGCGACGACGCCGAGCTGGCCCGCGATCCCGGAGCCGCCGCGGCGCGGCTGCCCACGCTCGCCTGGCGCGCCGCCCGCTCGGCACTCGGCGCGGGCGCACCGGTGCTGGTGCAGGTGCCGCGGCGCGGGTACCTGCCGGCCGTCGCGTGCGCCCGGTGCGGCGCACCGGCCCGGTGCCGGCACTGCCAGGGCCCGCTCGGCCTGCCCAGCGCCACCGGCATCGCCGCGTGCCGCTGGTGCGGGCGGGCCGCCGCCGACCACAAGTGCGACGTCTGCGGCGACCGGCGGATGCGCGCCTCGGTGACGGGGGCCGGCCGCACCGCGGAGGAGCTCGGGCGCGCCTTCCCCGGGGTGCCGGTGCGCACGTCCGGGCGCGACGGCGTGCTCGCCACCGTGCCCGCCGAGGCTGCGCTCGTCGTCTGCACGCCGGGGGCGGAGCCGGTGGCGGCCGGTGGCTACGGCGCGGTGCTGCTGCTGGACTCGTGGGCCCTGCTGACCCGGGCCGACCTGCGCGCCACCGAGGAGGCGGTGCGCCGCTGGTTCGCCGCGGCCGCGCTGGCCCGGCCGGCCGGGGCCGGCGGGCAGGTGGTGGTGATGGCCGACGGCGGGCTCGCCGCCGTGCAGGCGCTGCTGCGGTGGGACGCCGGCTGGCTCGCCGCCCGGGAGCTGGCCGAGCGGCGCGAGCTTGGCTTCCCGCCGGCCGCCCGGATCGCGTCGCTGACCGGGGCGCCGGACGCCGTCGCGGACCTCGTCGACGCCGTCGCCCTGCCCCCGGCCGCGGAGCTGCTCGGCCCGGTCGACGCGGGCGACGGTCAGGAACGGCTTCTCGTGCGGACCTCGCGCGCGACGGGCGCCGCGCTGGCCGCGGCGCTGAAGGCGGGCGCGGCCGTGCGCAGCGCGCGGAAGGCGACGGGCCCGGTACGCATCCAGGTGGACCCGCTCGACCTCCTGTAGCGCGCGTCGCCGCGGCCCGCCGGCGCGGGGAACGTGCGACGCCGCCGAGGCCGGGCCGTCAACGGGAAGGTGTTGAGCAGGAGTCGGACCGTCCCGGCGGCGTCGCTCCTCAACCGTGCGCCACGGAACGCCCGCTGTCACCGGCGCGCGACCGGAATCGGACGAACACCGTCGCCTCCTGCCGGGCCGGCGTACACCGACCAGCCGGAACACATGGCGATTCCGCTTCACGTTCGACGGATTGCGCCACAACCCCGCTGATAGGCTGCGCTTCGTAATCAGCTGATCACTGCGACGGGGGACGCGTGATGCAGGTCGCATTGGATGGCGAGCTCGCCTTCTATCAGCAGATGGTCGACGGCATCACCGACTGCGAGGTCGTCCGGCTCGACGAGACGGGCGCGGTGCGCACCTGGCACGAGGGGGCCGAGCGGCTCTACGGCTACACCGCGAAGGAGATCGTCGGCCGGCCGATGAGCGTCTTCTACACCGAGGACGACGTGCGCGACGGCCGGCCCGGCTTCGACCTGCGCACCGCCGCCGAGAACGGCCAGTGCGTGAGCGAGGGCTGGCGGCTGCGCAACGACGGCACCCAGTTCTGGGCAGCGTGCACCCTCACCCCGATCCGGGGCGCCGGCGGCACGCTCTACGGGTACGTCCGGATCACCCGCGACCACACCGAGCGGCGCGAGCAGGAAATCGAGATGCGCGCCGTCGAACGGATGCTCGACGCCATCACCGACTACGAGGTGATCCGCCTCGACGCCGAGGGCCTGATCCGCTCGTGGAGCCCGGGGGCCGAGCGGCTCAAGCAGTTCACGGCCGCGGAGGTGATGGGCCACCACGTCTCGATGTTCCGGCCCGAGGAGGACATCCGCAGCGGCCTGCCCGACCGCGAACTGGCCTCCGCCGCGCGGATCGGCCGGTTCGAGGCCGAGGGGTGGCGGCTGCGCAAGGACGGCAGCCGGTTCTGGGCGAACACGATCGTCAGCCCGATCAACGACGAGAGCGGCGAGTTGATCGGGTTCGTGTCGGTGGGCCGGGACCTGTCCGAGAAGCGGGCCCAGGAGCAACTGGTGCAGCGCCAGCAGGAGGAGATCCTCGAGCTGTCGACACCGGTGATCCAGGTGTGGGACAAGGTGCTCGTCCTGCCCATCATCGGCACGCTGGACAGCGCTCGGGCGGCGCGCCTCACCGAAGGGCTGCTCGAACGCATCGCCGCCGAGCAGGCCGAGGTCGCGATCCTCGACGTCAGCGGCGTGCCGGCGGTCGACACCGAGGTCGCCCAGCACCTGCTCAAGACCGTCGAGGCGGCCCGGCTGATGGGCGCGGTCAGCGTGCTGTCGGGCGTGCGTCCGGAGACCGCGCAGGCGATCGTCCACCTGGGGATCGACCTCGGGTCGCTGCGCAGCCGCAGCAATCTCAAGGAGGCGCTGCAACTGGCGCTGTCGATCGTCGGCGCGACGACCGTGGCGGTCTCCGGTGACTGAACGCGTGCCGATCATGAGAATGGGCGACAACCTGATCGTCATGCTCCAGGGCGACCTGGAGGACGGCACCGTCGAGCAGATCGAGCGGGAGGTCACCCGCGAGGTCGCCCGCACCCAGGCGAGGGGCGCCCTGATCGACGTCAGCGGGCTGTCCGTCGTGGACTCGTTCGTCGCGCGGATCATCTCGCGCATCGTCGCCATGATCCGGTTGCTCGGGTCCGACGCCACGATCGTCGGCATCCAGCCGGCCGTCGCCCTGACGCTGGTGGAGTTGGGCGTGCCGCTCAAGCACGTGGCGACGGCGCTCAGCGCGGAGCAGGGTATGGCCCGCTTGCAGGGACGACGCCGTGAGCCTGCCCGCTGAGGAAACGCAGGTGGTCCCGATCGCCGCGGAGGCCGACCTCCTGCGGGTGCGCTCGGCGCTTCGAGCCGAGGCGCAGGACGCCGGGCTCAGCCTGACCGCCGCCACCAAGCTGGTCACCGCCGGCAGCGAACTGGCCCGCAACATCTTCCGGTACGCGACCCACGGGCAGGGCGTGGCCACGATCGAGCGGGCCGAGCACAACGGGCGGCGCGGCGTGCGGGCCACGTTCAAGGACACCGGTCCGGGGATCGCGAACCTCGACGAGGCGATGCGCGACGGCTTCAGCACCGCGGGCAGTCTCGGCCTCGGCCTCCCCGGCAGTCGCCGGCTCGTCGACGAGTTCAGCATCGACTCGCACGTCGGGAGCGGCACCACCGTAATGATCATGCAATGGGGACGGTGACCGTCGTGCGGGAGCCCAGCCACACCCAACTGGCGGTGCTGGCGTCGACGGACGTCGCCGCCGTGCGCCGGGTGGTCGCCGCGACGGCGTCGGCGCTGTGCCCGGACGCCGACCGGCACGGCCGCGCCGAACTGGTCGCCACCGAACTGGCCACGAACCTGTTGCGGCACGCCGAGCCGGGCGGCTGGATGCTCGTGCGCCCGCTGCGGCCGCGCTCGGTCGAACTGATCGCCGTCGACCGGGGGCCCGGCATCGTCGACGTGCCGGCCGCGCTGGAGGGGCGCGTCCCCGAGCCCGGCGGGCTGGGTTGCGGGCTGGCCGCGGTGCGCCGGGCGTCGGCGCGCTTCGACATCTGGTCGCGGCGGGGGCCGTCGGGTCCCCGGTCCACCGGGTCGCGCCGGGAGGCGGCGATGCCGGGGCCGGGGCCGGGCACCGTCGTGCTCTCGGTGGTCGACCTGGACGCGGAGTCGCGCGGGAGTCTCCGCATTGCGCCGCCCCGGCAGTGGGCCGGCGTGTCGGTCGGGATAGCCGAGCCGTGCGGCGACGGCTGGGCGGTGGTCGAGGAGGACGGCGTGCTCTCGGTGGCGGTGGTCGACGGTCTGGGCCACGGCGCGAAGGCGTCGACGGCCGCCGAGGCCGCGCTCGCCCAGTTCGCGGCCGACCCCACCGACCTCGACGCGTTCCCGCGCCTGGCCAACGAGCGGATGCGGGAGACCCGCGGCGCGGCCGTGACGGTGTGCCGGCTCGACCAGCGGGTCGGCGAGCTGCGCTATGTGAGCATCGGCAACGTCAACGGCCGGGTGGTGGCGTCCCGGGAGACGCGCGGGCTGGTCACGTACAGCGGCACCCTCGGGCTGCACCTGGAGCCGCCGCGGGCCAAGGTGGCCACGGCCGCCTGGCCGGCCGGGGCGAGCCTGGTGCTGTGGACCGACGGGCTGTCCACCCGCGTCGAGCTGACGGCCGGCGAGCCGCTGCTCGACCGCGACCCGGCGGTCGTCGCCGCGGTCCTGCACCGCGACCACGCCCGCAATCGCGACGACGCCACGGTCGTGGTGATCCACGCCGGGGATCGGTCATGACCGCCGACGAGTCGGAGCTGGCCGCGCCGCCGGCGGAGCCGGCGGAGCCGGCCGCGCCGCCCGCGGAGCCGGCCGCCCTGCGGGCCGACCTCGCCGCCCTGCAGGCGGAACTGGAGGAGACCAGCCGGGGCCTGCTCGCCGTCTACGCCGAGCTGTCCGACAAGAGCGACGAGCTGGAGCGGGCCCGGGCCGCCGCCGAGCGGGCCAGCGACGCGAAGGCCACGTTCCTCGCGAACATGAGCCACGAGATCCGCTCGCCGCTCAGCGCCGTGATCGGCTTCACCGCGCTGCTGCTGGAGACCGACCTGACCGGCGAGCAGTCGGAGTATGCGCAGACGGTGCGGGCCGCCGGTGAGCACCTGCGCAGCGTCGTCGACGACGTCCTTGACCTGTCCAAGATCGAGTCTGGCCGGCTGGAGCTTGAGGAGATCCCGTTCGACCTGGTCACCTGCGTCGAGGACGCGGCCGCGATGGTGGCGGCGAAGGCCGAGGAGAAGGGGCTGGCGCTGGCCACCCTGTTCGGGCCGGACGTGCCGGCGACCGTCATCGGTGACCCGGTGCGGGTCCGGCAGATCCTCGTCAACCTGCTCTCGAACGCGGTCAAGTTCACCCGCAGCGGGGAGGTGGCCGTCGAGGTCCGGCTGGCGGCCGACGCGGTCGGCGACGGCAGGCACCGGCTGGAGCTGCGGGTGCGCGACACCGGCATCGGCATCGCCCCGGACGCGCTGGCCCGGGTGTTCGCCCCGTTCACCCAGGCCGACACGTCGACCACCCGCAACTTCGGCGGCACCGGGCTGGGCCTGTCGATCTGCCGGGAACTGGCGCAGCGGATGGGCGGCGGCATCGAGGTCACCTCGACGGTCGGGGCCGGCTCGACGTTCACCTGCACGGTTGCCGTCGGCGCGGCGGGGCCGGAGGTGGTCGACGACGACCCGCTGCGGCCGCTCGCCGGGCTGCGGGTCATGATCGCGCACGAGCAGCCGCTGGTGGTCGAGTCGATCAGCCAGGCGATCACGCGGTGGGGCGCCGAGGTGGTCGGCGCGGCCGCCGTCGATGCCGCGGGCCGCGGCGCGCCCGCGGCGTTGCTGATCCTCGACGACCTGAGCCGCGTCCCCGACCTGTCCACGCCGGTCGTGGGGGTGGCGCGGCTCTCCCAGCGGATCGCCGCACCCGACGGCGCCCGCCACTCGGTGCGTACGCCGGTCCGGCGCGGCGCGCTGCGCGAGGCGGTGCTCGCCGCGCTGGGGCTGCACCGGTCCGACCCGCCGGACGTACCGGCGCCGGACGGCGGCCCGACCCGGTCGCTGTGCATCCTGGTGGCCGAGGACAACCCGGTGCACCAGCGTGCCGCGACGCTGCTGCTGACCCGGCTCGGGCACCGGGTGGACGTCGTGCCGGACGGGGAACTGGCCGTCGACGCGATCCTCGGCACCGACTACGACCTCGTGCTGATGGACCTGCACATGCCCCGGCTGGACGGCATCGCCGCGACCCGGCGGGTGCGCCTGCACCGGCCCGGCGACCGGCCCCGCATCGTGGCGCTGACCGCCGGCGCCACCGACGACAACCGGCGGGCCTGCCTGCACGCCGGCATGAACGGCTTCCTGACCAAGCCGGTGGAGGCCCGCGACCTGGTCCGGGTCATCGCCGAGGTGTCCGGCGGGCTCCTGCCGGCGGGCGCCGCGTAGCCTCAGCGGCGCAGCTGCTCGACCGCCGCCAGCAGGGTGCCCCGGTTGAACGGCTTCTCCACCAGGCCGCTGTTGCCGTCCAGCTGCACCTGCGGGCCGAGCGCCGCCGCCGTGTACCCGGACATGAACAGCACCGGCAGGGTCGGGTGCAGCTCCCGCATCGCGGCGGCGAGCTCGGGCCCGGTCATGCCCGGCATCACCACGTCGGTGATCAGCAGCGACGGGTTCGCGATCGACGCGAACTCCGCCATCGCGGCCTCGGCGTCGGTGCACACGGTGACGGTGTAGCCGGCCGGTTCGAGCAGGCGGCGGATCAGCTGGGCCAGCTCCGGCTGGTCCTCGACCACCAGGACGTGCCCGCCCTTGGCCGCCGCCGGCTCGCTCTTCGCCGCGACGACGGGTGTCGGCGCGGCGGCGTCGGCAGTGGGCAGGTAGAGCTGGACGGTCGTGCCGATGCGCGGCTCGGACTGCAGCGCGATGTGCCCGCCGATGCCGCGCAGGACGCTCGCCGCCGTCGCCAGCCCGAGACCCACCGCACCCGACTTGGTGGTGAAGAACGGTTCGAGCGCCCGCTGCCGGGTGTGCTCGTCCATGCCGCCGCCGGTGTCCGCGATGATCAGCCGGACGAACCGGCCGGCGATCGCCGAGTCGTCCAGATCGCCGGGTGCCACCACCACGTTGCTCACCTGGACGGTCAGCACGCCGCCGTGCAGCATCGCGTCCCGCGCGTTGGCGGCGAGGTTCACCAGCACCTGCTGCAGCGGACCGCGCTCGGCGCGCACCGGCCAGACGTCGGGGCTGTGGCTGAAGTCCAGGTGGATGTGCTCGCCCAGGGTGCGGGCGAACAAGGGCCTGACGTCGTCGAGCAGGTCCGGCACCCGGATCGTCTCCGGCCGGCTGCCGCCGCGCCCGAACGCGAGCAGCTGGTGTGCCAGGGCCCGGCCCTGGACGGCGGCGTGCACGATCTCGGCGGCCAGCTGGTGCTCCGACGAGCCGGGCTCCGCGTTGCCCGCGATCATGTCGGCCGAGCCGCCGACGATCGTCAGCAGGTTGTTCAGGTCGTGCGCGATGCCGCCGATGAGCTGGCCCATGCTGTCGAGCCGGCGCAGGTGGTCGAGCTGGCGCTTGAGGCCGCGGGCGTCGACCTGCTCGGTGCGGTCGGTGATCATGCACAGCGAACTGCCCGGCTGGCCGTGGTCCTCCTGCAGGCGGGTCAGGCACAGCCGGACGCTGCGGGTGGAGCCGTCGGCGCGCACCACCCGGGCGTCGGCGAGGGCGGAGCCGTCGACCGGACCCGGCTGGCCGACGGTCGCGGCAGCGGTCATGACCGCCGCGCCCGGCGCGGCGGTCGCGCTCGCCGGGAGTGCCGGGTCGTCTGCCGCCGCCGGTTCGTCGGCCAGCCACCGGGCGAGCTGGCGCTGGCCCCGGTCGTCCAGGAAGCCCCGCAGCGGCAGGCCGACGAGCTGTTCGCGGGGCAGCCCGAGCAGCGTCGCGCCGGGCTGGTTGGCGAAGGTGGTGACGCCGGCCGCGTCGATCTGCAGCAGGCCCTCGGGGATGGTTTCCAGCACCCGGCGGTAGCGCTCCTCGCTGAGCCGCAGCCGTTCCAGCGACCGGGCCGAGGCGAGTGCCAGCGACACCTCGCCGGCGATGTCGCGGACCAGTTCGGCGTCGGCGTCGCCGTACGGGGAGCCGGCGCCGGTGCGGACCACGAGCAGGAAGCCCAGGTATGCGTTGTCGGCAATCAACGGGCAGAGCAGCGCCGAGTCGAGCGGGCCCGGGTCCGGGGCGCCGGACGGGATCAGGTCCGCCAGCCGTTGCGCCGGCAGCGGGGTGAGAATCACCGGCCGTCGGGTGGCCCGCATCGTCAGCGAGTACGGGTCGTCCGGCGTCGCGTCCTTGCGGGTCAGCGCCTGCGCAAGCAGCCGGGACCGGTCCGGGTCCGGATGGTAGGCGACCATCGCGCCGTAGCTGCCGTTGCCGCCGACGAGCTGCACGGCGGCCCCGTCGCCGATCATCTCGGTCGCGGCTCTGACCGCCGTTTCGCAGACGCCGTCGACCCGGGCGGCCGACCGGGTGAGAGCGAGCGCCAGGTCGGCGAGCGCGTAGGACGACGGAGAATGCGAGGCAGCGACCATGTTGTCACTATCCGTCATTGTTCCCTTACGCGTGGTCGACTGCGCGAAAGCTGCCCGGACGGTGGAGGTCAGGCCGCCAGGAACTGGTGGGTGGCCAGCTCGCGGTAGAGCGGGCTCGACTGCAGCAGCTCGCCGTGCCGGCCGGTGGCGACCACCCGACCGCCGTCGAGCACCACGATCTGATCGGCGTCGATCACCGTCGACAACCGGTGGGCCACGATGATCAGCGTGCGTTCGCTCGAGACGGCGTCGATCGCGGTGCGCAGGGCGGCCTCGTTGCGGGCGTCCAGGTTGCTCGTCGGCTCGTCCAGGAGCAGCACCGGCGGGCCGGCCAGCAGCGTGCGGGCGATCGCCAGCCGCTGCCGCTCGCCGCCGGAGAGCAGCACGCCGCCCTCGCCCACCGGGGCGTCGAGGCCGAGGTCGGTGCGCTGGACGAGGTCGCCGAGGTTCACCGCGTCGAGCACGGCGAGCACCTCGGCGTCGGTGGCGTCGGGCACCGTCAGCAACAGGTTCTCCCGCAGCGTTCCGGCCAGCACCGGCGCCTCCTGCTCGACGTAGCCCAGCCGGCCGCGCAGCACGTCGCGCGGCAGCGCCTGCACGTCGGCGCCGCCGACCCGCACGACCCCACCGGTGGCGTCGTAGAAGCGCTCGACCAGCGCCAGGATGCTCGACTTGCCGGCCCCCGACGGCCCGACCAGCGCCGTGCGCGTGCCGGCCGGCACCCGGAAGCTGACCCCGCGCAGCACCGGTGGGCCGTCCGCGTACGCGAAGTCGACATTGTCGAACTCCACCGCGACGTCGGCCGGGTCCGGTACCCGGCCCGGTGCCGGATCGCGCTCCAGCGGCAGGTCCAGCACCTCGTGCATCCGCTCCAGCGCGGCGAGGCCCATCTGCAGCTGGGTGTAGGCGTGCAGCGCCCGGCCCAGCGGCATGATCAGGAAGAACAGGAACAGCACGAACGCGACGAGGTCGCCGACGGTCAGCGTGCCGGCCGCCACCCGGGCCCCGCCGATGCCGAGCACCAGCAGGAACGCCGACTGCACCGCCGCCATGCTGGCCGGGCCGATCAGCGCCTGCAGGCGCGCCGCGCGCAGCCCCGCCAGGTACGCCTGGCGCGCCGCCTCCCCGACGGCCTCGGTCTCGCGCTCTTCGGCCCGGCTGGCGCGGATCGTGCGGGCCGCCGAGAGCGCCCGCTCGACGGTCGAGGTCATCTCGCCGATGCGGGCCTGCGCCGCGCGCGCGGCCGGACGCACGCGCCGGGCCGCGATCACGCCGGCCGTCAACCCGACGGCGAGCCCGGCGACGGTCACCGCGAACATCAACGGATCCAGGACGACCATCGCGACGACGGCGCCGGTCACCATGATGACGCCGGCGGCGGTGTCCAGCAGTCCGGAGGTGATCACCGCCCGCAGCAGCGTCGTGTCGGCGCCGACGCGGGACAGCAGGTCGCCGGTGCGGCGGGCGTCGTACTCGGCGATCGGCAACCGCAGCAGGTGCCCGGCCAGCCGCCGCCGCGACGCCAGCACCAGGCCCTCGGCGGTGCGCTGGAGCAGGTAGTCCCGGCTGGCGTTGAGCGCCGCCACGACGGCTAGCAGCGCCACCAGGCCGGCGACGTACCGGCCGACCGGGGTGCCGGCGCCGATCCCGTCGAGCACCGAGCGGGTGAGCAGCGGCTGCAGTAACGTGCCCAGGGTGCCGGCCAGCGACAGCGCGGCGACGACGATCAGCGCGGCCCGGTGCGGCCGGACGTAGGGCAGCAGCGCCCGCAGACCCAGCTTCGACCCGCCGCCCTCGGCAGACATGGAACGACGGTAGCGCCCGCCGGGGTACCGTCGCTGCGCCCGCTCTCAGCGGTCTCTCAGGAAGGACGACGCGTGATCGACCCGACCCTGCGGCGGCTGGCGGCCGCGCATGGCGTGGCCACCCGGTACGAGACCTGGCAGGGGCGCGTCGTCGACGTCGCGCCGGAGTCGGTGATCGCGGTGCTCGACCGGCTCGGTGTCGACGCGTCGACGCCGGCCGCGAGGCGCGCCGCGCTGGCGGAGGCGGCGAACCGGCCCGCCGCCGGCACCGTGGTGCTGGCCGAGGGGGAGACCGCCCCCGTCCCGTCGGGCGAACTGGTCCTGGAGGACGGCTCCGGTCGTCGGATCGAGACGGAACTGCCGGCGGACCTGCCACCGGGCTATCACGCGCTGGACCACGACGGCGGCCGGACCGCGGTGATCGTGACGCCGGCCCGGCTCGCCGGGCCGGCGCACACGTGGGGCTGGATGCTGCAGCTGTACGCGCTGCGCTCGGCCGGGTCGTGGGGGATGGGCGACCTGGGCGACCTGGCCGCGGCGACCGCCCGCGCGGCCGCCGACGGCGCCGGCTTCGTGCTGCTGAACCCGCTGCACGCGGTGGCGCCCGGGCATCCGGTGCCGGCGTCGCCGTACTCGCCGTCGAGCCGACGGTTCGTCAACCCGCTGTACCTGCGCATCGCGGGTTTCGAGGAATTCCGGCCGGCCCCCGGCGGCGAGCTGATCGACTACGACGCGGTGTGGGCGGCGAAGTCGGCGGCGCTGGACCGGCTCGCGGCGACCGATCCGGCCGCGACCACGCCGCCCGCCGATCCGGCGCTGCGCGACTTCGCCACGTACTGTGCGCTGGCCGAGGTGCACGGTCGGAACTGGCGCGACTGGCCCGAGCCGCTGCGGCACCCGGCGAAACCGGCAGTCGCCGCCGCCCGCGCGGAGCTGGCCGGGCGGGTGGCGTTCCACGCCTGGCTCCAGCGGTTGTGCGACGAGCAGCTCGGGGCGGTGCGGGCGGCGTCGGCCGGGATGGCGATCGGGATGGTGCAGGACCTCGCCGTCGGCATCGACCCCGGCGGCGCCGACGGCTGGCTGCTCCAGGACGTGCTGGCCGAGGGGGTGCGGGTCGGCGCGCCGCCGGACGCGTTCAACCAGCTCGGCCAGGACTGGGGGCTGGCCACCTGGCGGCCGGACCGGCTGGCCGCGGCGGGCTACGAGCCGTACCGGGATCTGGTGCGGGCGATGCTGCGCCACGCCGGCGGGCTGCGGGTCGACCACGTGGCGGGCCTGTGGCGGCTGTGGTGGGTGCCGCCGGGCGGCACCGCCGCCGACGGTACGTACGTGCGCTACGACGCGCGGGCGATGGTCGGCATCCTGGCGCTGGAGGCGTCGCGCGCCGGGGCGGTGGTCGTCGGTGAGGATCTCGGGACGGTGCTGCCGGAGGTCACCGACGGGCTGGCCGAGCGGAACATGCTGGGCTGCGAGGTGCTGTGGTTCGCCCGCGACGCCGAGGGCGGCTTCCTGCCACCGGGTTCGTGGCCGGTCAACGCGCTGGCGACGGTGTCGACGCACGACCTGCCGACGGCGGCCGGCTACCTGACCGGGGAGCACGTGCGGGTGCGGGCCGCGCTGGGCCAGCTCACCCGCCCGGAGGCCGAGGAGAAGGCCGAGGCCGACGCCGAACGGGACCGGCTGGTCGCGCTGCTGCGCGCCGAGGGGCTGGTCGGGCCCTCGCCGACGCTTTCCGAGCTGATCCTGGCGCTGCACGCGTTCCTCGCGGCGACGCCGAGCCGGCTGGTGGCGGCGTCACCGTACGACGCGGTCGGCGAGGTGCGCCAGCCCAACCTGCCGGGAACCGTCGACGAGTACCCGAACTGGCGGATCCCGTTCCCTGTTGCCTTGGAAGACCTGTGGGACCACCCGATGGTCCGCAAGGTAGTGGCCTCTCTCGCCGCCCGCCGGCCTTGATCGCGTTGATCTTGCAGTTGTGGTGCCTCTCAAAGCAGGGCAAAGTACCGCGAAATGGGGCACCACAACTGCAAGATCAACGCGAAGGTCAGCGGCGCGCGTACGCCAGCACGGCCGCGGACTCGCCGGGCAGGTCGGCCGTGTCGTGCCACAACGCGAGGCCGGGCTCGCTGGCGAACAGCACCGAGCGCGGGATCCCGCGCAGATTGATCCGCTGCGGTTCCGGCGCCAGGTTCGCCACCACCACACAGCCGCCCCGGCGCATCGCCACGTGCCGGTCGCCGTGCCACACCTCGACCCTGGAAAGGCGCGGGTCGGACAGGTCCGGCACCGTCTTGCGCAGCCGGATCAGCTCCCGGTACGTGGCCAGCATCTCCCGGTGCGGCGACGCCTTCACTTCGTCCCAGTCGAGCTTGGAGTTCTCGAACGTCGACGGCGCCTGCGGATCGGGCACGTCGTCGGTGGACCAGCCGTGCGCCGCGAACTCGCGCCGGCGCCCCGCCGACACCGCGGCCGCCAGTTCCGGCTCCGGGTGGCTGGTGAAGTACTGCCACGGCGTGCTCGCCGCCCACTCCTCGCCCATGTAGAGCATCGGCGTGAACGGCGCGGTCAGCAGCAGCGTCGCCCCGACCCGCAGCATCCGCGGCGACAGCGACGCGGAGAGCCGGTCGCCGACGGCCCGGTTGCCGATCTGGTCGTGGTTCTGCAGAAACGCGACGAACCGGTGCCCCGGCATCCGGGCGCGGTCGACGGTGCGCCCGTGCCGCCGGCCGCGGAAGCTGGACCACGTGCCGGCATGGTAGAACGCCCCGGTCAGCACGGCGGCCAGGCAGTCCAGCGACCCGAAGTCCGAGTAGTAGCCCTGCCGCTCGCCGGTGAGCAGGGCGTGCAGCGCGTGGTGCACGTCGTCGTCCCATTGCGCGGCGAGCCCCATCCCGCCGGCCTCGCGCGGCGTGATCAGCCGCGGGTCGTTGAGGTCGGACTCGGCGATCAGCGTCAGCGGCCGGCCCAGGTGCGTCGACAGCGCCTCGACCTCCGTCGCCAGCTCCTCGAGCAGGTGCACGGCCCGGTGGTCGACGAGCGCGTGCACGGCGTCGAGGCGCAGCGCGTCGACGTGATAGTCCCGCAGCCACATCAGCGCGTTGTCGACGATGTAGCGGCGCACCTCGTCGGAGTCCGGCCCGTCGAGGTTGATCGAGGTGCCCCAGTCGTTCGAGCGCTCGGACAGGTACGGCCCGAACTGCGGCGCGTAGGCCCCGGACGGCCCGAAGTGGTTGTAGACGACGTCGAGCACCACGCCGAGGCCGCGCCGGTGGCAGGCGTCGACGAGCCGCTTCATCCCGTCGGGGCCGCCGTACGCCTCGTGCGGGGCGTACCAGCACACGCCGTCGTAGCCCCAGTTGTGCTCGCCGTTCCACGACCCGACGGGCAGCAGCTCCACCAGGTCGACGCCCAGCTCGACGAGGTGGTCGAGCCGCTCGATGGCCGCGTCGAACGTCCCCTCGGGGGTGAACGTGCCCACGTGCAGCTCGTACAGGACGCTTCCGGGCAGCTGCCGACCCGTCCAGGCCGAATCGGTCCAGTCGAAGGAGTTGTGGTCGTACAGGCGACTCGCCTGATGCACCCCATCAGGTTGCCAGAGCGATCGCGGATCCGGTATGGCTGTGTCACTATCCGCAATCAGAAAGGCATAGTCGACGCCGTGCGCGAGCGCCTTGACATCGGCGGTCCACCAGCCGCCGCCGGCGCGCGTCAGCTCGTGATCGGTGCCGGCCACCCGCACCCGCATCCGCGGCTGGTGCGGGGCCCACACCCTGATCTCGGTCATGCCGGGTCCCCACTTCGTGGTGACCCGCCCTGACCGGCCGGGCTCTGCCTGATGATGCCCTCGCTACGCTCGGTCATGACCTCTCCAGCAGCGCGACCGGATAGACGCCGAGCAGATCACGCACCAACGGGCTCGCGACGGCGGTTCCGGTGAAGGTGTCCGTCCACGCACCGTCCGGCAGCGCGAGCGTCGTGTCGCCCCAACGGTCCCGCCGGGCCAGCGTCAGCGGCAGCCGGGTGGCGACGGCGATCAGGCCACCACGGTCGAACGCCAGGCAGTGGTCCGCCGCCGGGCCGTGGGCGGCGAGGGCGCGGTAGCCGGTCAGGTCGCGGCCGCGCCGCGCGCGGAGGGCGCGCGCGACGACCAGCAGCTTCGCGGCACCCACCGAGTCGACGGGGGGACGCCAGCCGCCGTCGATGCGTGCCAGCAGCCGACGGCGACCGGCGAAGTCGACGCGACGCCGGTTGTCCGGATCGACGAGGGAGTTGTCCCACAGCTCGGTGCCCTGGTACAGGTCCGGAACGCCGGGCATCAGCAGTTGCACGAGCTTCTGGCCGAGCGCGTTGGACCAGCCGGCCGGCGTGATGCCGGCGACGAACGCGTCGATGTCGGCGCGCAGTGCCGGGTCGTCGTAGGCCGCGTCGACGGCCGCGCGGACCGCCGACTCGTACGCCTCGTCCGGGTCGGCCCAGCTGGTGTGGGTCGACGCCTCCCGCGTCGCCTTCTCCAGGTACGCCTGCAGCCGGTGGCGCTCGATCGGCCAGGTGCCGGCGACCGTCTGCCAGAGCAGGTGCGCGGTGGCGGCGTCCGGCACCGGCGCGGCGGCGCTCCACCGGTCGACGGCGGCGGCCCACTCCTCGGGCAGCTCGGACAGGACGGCGAGCCGGGCCCGCACGTCCTCGCCGCGCTTGGTGTCGTGGGTCGACAGCGCGGTCATCGTCGCCGGCCAGCGCTCCTGGCGCGCGGCGCAGGCCGCGTGGAACTCCGCCGGGGTGACCCCGAACCGGGACGGGTCGCCGCCCACCTCGTTGAGCGCGACGAACCGGGTCCACCGGTAGAACGCGGTGTCCTCGACGCCCTTGGCCATCACCGCGCCGGTGTACTGCTGGAACCGGACGGCGAGGTCGGATGTCCCGGCGAGCGCGGCACCCAGCCGATCCACCTCGGCCGCGAGGTCGCCGCGGCGGGCCTTCGCCGCGGCGAGCGCCTCGGCCAGGTGCTCACCCCCGGACTCCGGCAGGTAGCTGCGATACACCGGGAACGCGGCCGCGACCTCGGCGAGCGCATCCCGCGTCGCGTCGTCGGAGCGCGCGAGCGACGCGAGCCGCGACAGCTCGGCGGCGAGCAACCTGGTCGCGGCCTCCAGCTTGCCGGTGTGCACCAGGTCGGCCCAGGCGACCGGCGCGCCGGCCAGCCGGGCGTCGAGCGCGGTGAACGCGGCGGCGGCCGACGGATCGACGAACACGCCGCACACCTCGTTCAGCGCGTCGTATCCGGTGGTGCCGGCGACCGGCCAGTCGGGCAGGTCCTCGCCCGGCTCCAGGATCTTCTCGATCACCAGCCAGGCGTCGGGCGCGCGGTCGTGCAGGCGGCGCAGGTAGCCGGCCGGGTCGCGCAGGCCGTCGGGATGGTCGACCCGGATGCCGTCGAGGTCGCCGGCGGCGTACCAGCGCAGGATCTCGGCGTGGGTGGCGTCGAACACGTCCGGGTCCTCGACGCGCAGCCCGGCGAGCGTCGTGATCGAGAAGAACCGCCGGTAGTTGATCTCGGCGTCGCCGCGCCGCCAGTCGACCAGCTCGTAATGCTGACGCTCGTGTGCCCGCTCCGGGTCGGTCTCGTCCGCGGTGCCGGGCGCGAGCGGGAAGCGGTGCTCGTGGTAGCGCAGTTCGCCGTCGACGATCCGCAGCTCCTCGACCGCCGCACCTGAGCCGAGCACCGGAAGGAGCAGCCGCCCCCGCGACCAGTCGATGTCGAACCAGTGCGCGTAGCGGCTCTGCTGGCCGTGCGTGAGTACGTCCCACCACGCGGGGTTCGCGGCCGGAACGGCGACGCCGGCGTGGTTGGGCACGATGTCGACGACCAGGCCGAGGCCGCGCCCCCGCAGCGCGGCGACCAGCGCCCGCCGGCCCTCCTCGCCGCCGAGCTCCGGGTTGACGGCGGAGTGGTCCGCGACGTCGTAGCCGTGCGTGGAGCCGGGCACCGCGGTCAGCAGCGGCGCCGTGTAGAGGTGCGAGACGCCCAGCTCGGCCAGGTAGCCGGCCAGCTCGGCGGTGGCGGCCAGACCGAAGTCGGGCCGCACCTGCACGCGGTAGGTACTCGTCGGCGTCATCGGTCAGATCGCGCGTTCCATGACGACGAGCGAGCGCTCGGGCACCAGCAGCTTCCCGCTGGCCCCGACGACCGTCGGCTCGCGGGGTGCCGGCTCGTTCGTCTCCAGCACGCTCGTCCACTTCTGGCCGAACTCCGGGCCGGGCAGCGTGAACTCCACCCGCTCCCAGTGCGCGTTGAACAGCAGCAGGAACGACGTGTCGGTGCGCCGCTCGCCCTGCGGGCCGAGCTCCCGGATGCCCTCACCGTTGACGAACAGCGTCACCGAGTGGCCGAACTCGCGCCACCAGTCCTCCTCCTCCATCTCCCGGCCGTCCGGGGCGAACCAGCCCAGGTCGGGGATCGGGGTGCCGGCGACGCGGCGCACCGGCCGTCCGGTGAAGAACTTGCGCCGACGGAAGACGCGGTGCGCCGCGCGGATGCGCAACAGCCGCGCGGTGAACTCCAGCAACTGTTCGTCGCGGCTCTCCCAGTCGACCCAGCTGAGCTCGTTGTCCTGGCAGTAGGCGTTGTTGTTGCCGCGCTGGGTGCGGCCCATTTCGTCGCCGGCGAGCAGCATGGGCACGCCCTGGCTGAACATCAGGGTGGCCAGGTAGTTGCGCCGCATCCGGGCCCGCAGCGCCAGCACCTCCTGGTCGTCGGTCGGCCCCTCGACGCCGCAGTTCCACGACCGGTTGTGGCTGTCGCCGTCGCGGTTCTCCTCGCCGTTGGCCTCGTTGTGCTTCTCGTTGTAGGAGACCAGGTCGGTCAGCGTGAACCCGTCGTGCGCGGTGACGAAGTTGATGCTGGCGAACGGGCGCCGGCCGTCGTCCTGGTACAGGTCGGCCGAACCGGAGATGCGGCTGGCGAACTCGCCCAGCGTCTCCGGCTGGGTGCGCCAGAAGTCGCGCACGGTGTCGCGGAACTTGCCGTTCCACTCCGTCCACAGTGGAGGGAAGTTGCCCACCTGGTAGCCCCCCGGGCCGACGTCCCAGGGCTCGGCGATCAGCTTGACCAGGTTGAGCACCGGGTCCTGCTGCACCACCTCGAAGAACACCGACAGCCGGTCGACGTGGTGCCCGTCGCCCTCGCGGGCCAGCGTGGAGGCGAGGTCGAAGCGGAACCCGTCGACGTGCATCTCCTGCACCCAGTACCGCAGCGAGTCCATGACCAGCTGCAGGCTGTGCGGGCTGCGGACGTTGAGGCTGTTGCCGCAGCCGGTGTAGTCGGTGTAGTAGCGCGGGTCGTCGTCCTCGAGCCGGTAGTAGTGCCCGTTGTCGATGCCGCGGAACGACAGCGTCGGCCCGAGGTGGTTGCCCTCGGCGGTGTGGTTGTAGACCACGTCGAGGATCACCTCGATGCCCGCCGCGTGCAGCGCCTTGACCATGGCCCGGAACTCCTGGACCTGCTGGCCGCGGCGGCCCATCGACGAGTAACCGTGGTACGGGGCGAAGTAGCCGATGGTGTTGTAGCCCCAGTAGTTGGACAGCCCGGCCTCGATGAGCCGGTGGTCGTGCACGAAGTGGTGCACCGGCAGCAGCTCGATCGCGGTGACGCCGATCGACTTCAGGTGGTTGACGATCGCCGGGTGGCCGATGGCGGCGTACGTGCCGCGGATCTCCTCGGGGATGTCCGGGTGGCGCATGGTCAGGCCGCGTGCGTGCGCCTCGTAGATCACCGAGTTGTGGTAGCCGACCCGCGGCGGGCGGTCGTTGCCCCAGTCGAAGTACGGGTTGACCACGACGGCCTTCGGCATGTGCGGCGCCGAGTCCAGGGTGGACATCGACTCGGGATAGCCCCACTCGTACCCGTACAGGGCGGGGTCCCAGTCGATGTCGCCGTCGATGGCCCGCGCGTACGGGTCCAGCAGCAGCTTGTGCGGGTTGCAACGCTGGCCGCGAGCCGGGTCGTACGGGCCGTGGACGCGGAAGCCGTAGCGCTGGCCGGGCTCGATGCCGGGCAGGTAGCCGTGCCAGACGAACGCGTCGACCTCGGGCAGCGGGATGCGCCGCTCGTTGTCGTCGTCGTCGAAGAGGCACAGTTCGACGGCCTCGGCGACCTCGGAGAAGACGGCGAAGTTCGTGCCCATGCCGTCGTAGCCCGCCCCGAGCGGGTACCGGTGACCGGGCCATACCTGCATGTCGTGCTCCTGCTCCTCTGCGCTAGCCGGGGGTGGTCATCGCGTAACCATGCTCTCCTATCGGGGGCCGGCACTCCCCGACGTCCGGCAGTCATGCCCGTTTCGCCCCATCGCAAACCGCGCCTGAGCCCTGCGCTGTCGTCTTCGTCACAGGCGGTAAGGTATGCCCGATCAGCTGGCGCTCGTGGCGGGACGGGTCGAAGGTGAGCAGCGCACGAACACGTAACCTCCACAGGCCCACATTCGCCTTCGGTCCGCAGGTCTGTGCCGACCTCGCGGGCGCGTCCGGCGGCGCGTACCGGGAGTGGCTGGTCGCCGACGGGGCGGGCGGCTTCGCGTCGGGAACGGTCAGCGGCCTGCGCACCCGCCGCTACCACGGTTTGCTCGTCGTCCCCGCCGCCGCCGGCGGGCGCAACGTCGGGCTGGTCTCCCTGGACCCGGTGCTCACGCTGCCCGGTGGCGCGCAGGTGAAGCTCTCGACGCACGAGTGGGCCTCCGGCGCGGTGTCGCCGGCCGGCCACCGGCACCTCGAGCGGTTCGACCTCGTCGACGGGCTGCCACGCTGGCGGTGGCGGGTCGGCGACCTGGTGCTGGAGCGGGAGCTGGCCATGGCGCACGGGCAGTCCAGCGTCGGCGTGGTGCACCGCCTCGTCGCCGCGCCGGGCCCGGTGCGGCTGACGCTGACCGCGCTGTGCACCTGGCGGGACTCGCATTCCGCCCGGCGGGCCGGCGAACCGCTCACCACCACGAAGGTGGCCGGTGGGGTGGTCGTCGAGGACGCATACCGGCTCGCCGGCCCGGGCTGGCGGGCGCGCGGCGAGTGGTGGTACGACGCCTACGCCCGGCAGGAGGCCGCCCGCGGCTTCGACCCGGTCGAGGACCTGTGGTGCGCCGGCTCGTTCAACGCGACCCTCGAACCCGGTGCGGTCATGGCGGTCTCCGCCTGGGCGGGCGACCTGCGCCGCCAGCCGCCGCCGGCCACCGAGCTGGTCGCGGCCGCCCGCAAGCGGATCCGCGGGGTGCTCGCCGCGGCGAAGCCGGCCGACCAGATCGACGCGTCGCTGGCGCTCGCCGCCGACGCGTTCATCGTCAAGGGCCCGGACGTCGTCGCCGGCTACCCGTGGGCCGACTGCTGGATGCGCGAGGCGTTGACGGCGTACGAGGGGCTGTTCCTGCACACCGGCCGCGCCACCGAGGGCGCCGCCCTGCTGCGCCGGTACGTCGCGGAGGCGCCGGAGCGGCCGGAGCGGGTGGCCGGCGCGAGCGACGCGCCGCTGTGGCTGGTGCACGCCGTCGACAGGCACGTCGCCGCCACCGGCGACGTCCACCTCGGTGCCGACCTCGCCGGCCCGCTGGACCGGCTGCTCGCCGGGTACGCCGCCGGCGACGTGCCGTTCGCCGCCCGGCTCGACCAGACCGACGGCCTGCTCGCGCTCGGCCCGGAGCGGGCGAACGCGACCTGGATGAACGCGCGGATCGGCGGCACGCCGGTGACCCCGCGCGACGGCAAACCCGTCGAGCTGAACGCGTTGTGGGTCAACGCGCTGGCGGGCCTCGCGGGGCTGGCCGAGCGGGCCGGGCAGGACGCGTCCGCGCTGTGGGCCGGGCACGACGCCGCGCAGCGCAGCTTCACCAAGCGCTACCTCGCCCCGGCCGGCTGGCTCTACGACCTGGTCGACGCGCAGCCGGCGGCGTACCCGCTGGGCGCCGGCCCGCACCTCGACGACCCGGTGCTGCGGCCCAACCAGCTCTTCGCGTTCTCGCTGCCGCACGCGCCGCTGGACGGCGCCGACCCGACGGCGGTGCGGGCCGCCGGCCGGGCTCTGCTGACCCCGCTCGGCCTGCGCACGCTGGCCCCGTCCGAGTACGGCTACCAGGGCGTGCACCGTGGTGCGGAGACGGCCCGCACCGAGGCGTACCACCAGGGCACGGCGTGGCCCTGGCTGATCGGCGCGTACGTCGACGCGTGCCGGCGGGTCGGGTTGCCGGTCGCCGGCCTGCTCGACGGGTTGGAGGCGCACCTGGCCGAGCACGGCGTCGGATCCGTGAGCGAGCTCGCCGACGGCGACGCGCCCTACCGGGCCGGCGGGTGTCCGTTCTCCGCCCGTTCGGTGGCCGAGGTGATCCGCGCCCGGGCCGTGCTGCGCGCGCACACGTAGACTCGGCATTCGCTGTCTCAATTTCACCTGGAGAAACGCGCGTTGACCGTTCAACCGATCCGCCTGTTCGGCGACCCGGTGCTGCGGACCCCGGCCGAGCCGGTGGTCGACTTCGACAAGGAGCTGCGCCGCCTGGTCGCCGACCTGGTCGACACCATGCGTGACGAGGAGGGCGCCGGCCTCGCCGCGCCGCAGATCGGCGTCGGGCTGCGCGTGTTCGCGTTCGACGTCGACGACGTCGTCGGCCACCTCATCAACCCGGTGCTGCACTTCCCGGACGCCGAGGAGCAGGACGGGCCGGAGGGCTGCCTGTCCATCCCCGGCCTGCACTTCGACACCAAGCGCCGGCGCAACGTCGTCGCCCGGGGCTTTTCCGAGTACGGCGACCCGGTCCAGCTCGTCGGCACCGGGTTGATGGCGCGCTGCGTCCAGCACGAGACCGACCACCTCGACGGCGTGCTGTTCGTCGACAGGCTCGACCTGGAGGCCCGCAAGGAGGCGATGCGGGCGATCCGTGAGGCGTCCTGGTACGACGCGGGGGCGCCGCCGGTGGTGAAGGTCAGCCCGCACGGCTCGGCCGGGGCGCACGGGCCGTTCGGACTATGAGGCTCGTCTTCGCCGGCACCCCGGAGGTGGCGCTGCCGACGCTGGACGCCATCGCGGCGTCCGGGCACGAGCTCGCCGCCGTGGTGACCCGGCCCGACGCGCCGTCCGGCCGCGGCCGGCACCTGGTGCGCTCCCCGGTCGGCCAGTGGGCCGACGGGCGGGGCATCGAGGTGCTCACCCCGCAGCGGCCGCGCGAACCCGAGTTCCAGGACCGGCTGCGGGCGATCGCACCCGACGTCGTCCCGGTGGTCGCGTACGGCGCGCTGGTGCCGCCGACGGCCCTGGCGATCCCCCGGTTGGGCTGGATCAACCTGCACTTCTCGCTGCTGCCGGCCTGGCGCGGCGCGGCGCCCGTCCAGCACGCGGTGCTGCACGGCGACGAGGTGACCGGCGCCTGCGTGTTCCAGCTGGAGGAGGGCCTGGACACCGGCCCGGTATACGGCACGCTGACCGAGGAGATCCGGGCCACGGACACCGCCGGCGACCTGCTGGAGCGGCTGGCGAAAAGCGGCGCCGAGCTGCTCGTCGAGGTGCTCGACGGGCTTGCCGACGGGCGCGCGGTTGCCGTTGCGCAGCCGGCCGAGGGCGTCTCGATGGCGCCGAAGATCACCGTCGAGGATGCCCGGGTGCGCTGGGGCGATCCGGGGTTCGCCGTCGACAGGCGGATCCGGGCCTGCACCCCGGCGCCCGGCGCCTGGACGACGCTGCGCGGCGAGCGGGTCAAGCTCGGCCCGGTGCGACCCACCCGGGCCGAGGCGATGCCGGCCGGGGAGGTGCGGGTCGGGAAGGACGCCGTGCTGGTGGGCACGGCCACCACGCCTGTCGCGCTCGGCGAGGTCCGCCCGGCCGGGAAGAAGGCGATGGCGGCCGCGGCGTGGCTGCGCGGCCTGCGACTCGCCGAGGGCGAGCGCTTCGAGTGACGCCGGATTTCGCGTGACGCGCCCGGCCCGCGATCCGGCACCTCGCCCGGGTCGCGGCGGGGCCCGCGGCCCCGCGCGCCCCAGGGTCGACCCCGCCCGCCGGATCGCCTACGAGACGCTGGCCGCGGTGCACCGCGACGACGGCTACGCCAACCTGGTGCTGCCCCGCCTGCTCAGGGAGCACCACCTCCACGGCCGGGACGCCGCGTTCGCCACCGAGCTGGCGTACGGCACGCTGCGCCTGTCCGGCAGCCTGGACGCGGTGATCGCGTCGGCCGCCGACCGCGCCGTCGACCGGATCGACCCGCCGACCCGCGACGCGCTGCGCCTGGGCGCCTACCAGCTGCTGCACCTGCGGGTGCCGCCGCACGCGGCCACCAGCACCACCGTCGACCTGGTGCGGGCGGTCGCGCCCGGCGCGGTCGGCTTCGCCAACGCGGTGCTGCGCCGGATCGGGGCGAAGGACTGGCCGGCATGGATCGAAGAGCTCGCGCCCAGCGGAGAGGCCGAGCGGCTGGGGTTCGTGCACGCCCACCCGCCGTGGATCGTCCGGGCGTTCGGCGACGCGCTCGGCTCCGGCGGCGCCGCTGCCGGGCTGGGGCCGGCCGCCGATGACGGCGACCTCGAGGCGCTGCTGGTGGCCGACAACACGCCGGCGCCCGTGCACCTGTGCGCCCGGCCGGGCCGGATCACCGCGGCCGAACTGGCCGAGCGGACGGGTGGAACCGTCGGCCCGTACGGCCGGTACGCCGTCCACCTGCCGGCGGGCGCGCCGGGCGACCACCGGGAGGTGGCCCGCGGCCTGGCACACGTCCAGGACGAGGGCTCCCAACTGGTGGCGGCGGCGCTCGCGGAGGCGCCACTGGACGGCCCCGACGGCCGCTGGCTGGACCTGTGCGCCGGGCCGGGCGGCAAGGCGGCGCTGCTCGGCGCGCTGGCGGGGGAGCGGGGCGCCCGGCTGACGGCGGTCGAGGTGGCGCCGCACCGGGCCCGGCTGGTCGAGGGCGCGGTGCGCGGCCTGCCGGTCGAGGTGGTGTGCGAGGACGGCCGCGAGTTCGACGCGGAGCCGTTCGACCGGGTGCTCGTCGACGCCCCCTGCACGGGGCTCGGTGCGCTGCGCCGGCGCCCGGAGGCACGCTGGCGGCGCCGGCCGAACGACCTGCCGCCGCTGACCCGGCTGCAGCGCGAACTGCTGGCGGCGGCGCTCCGGTTGACCCGCCCCGGCGGGCTGGTCGCGTACGTGACCTGCTCCCCGCACGTGGCCGAGACCCGGGTGACGGTCACCGAGACGTGCCGGCGGGTGGCCGCGGACGTCGACCTCCTGGACGCCCGGCCGCTGCTGCCCGGCGTGCCCGGGCTGGGCAGCGGCCCGACCGTGCAGTTGTGGCCGCACCGGCACGGCACCGACGCGATGTTCCTCGCGCTGCTCCGCCGCTCCACCTGACCCGGCCGAGCCGGCCCCCGATCTCCGCGATCTTGGACGTCTGCCATCGCTCCCGGCGATAGCAACCGTCCAAGATCGCCGAAACAGATCTCCGGTTCGTACACTGGTGCGGTGAGTGGACCGTCGCTGATCGTTGCGCCCAGCATCCTGGCCGCCGACTTCGCGCGTCTCGCCGAAGAGGCGCGCGCCGTCGAGGGGGCCGCCGACTGGCTGCACGTCGACGTGATGGACTACCACTTCGTCCCGAACCTCACCATCGGCCTGCCCGTCGTGCAGAGCCTGCGCCGCACCACCACGCTGCCGTTCGACTGCCACCTCATGATCGAGAACCCGGACCGGTGGGCGATGGGCTACGCCGAAGCCGGCGCCTACAACGTGACCTTCCACGCCGAGGCGGTCGAAGACCCGGTCCGGCTGGCCAAGGACCTGCGGGCGGCCGGTTCGCGGGCCGGCCTGGCGATCGACAGGGACACCCCTGTCGAGCCGTACCTGGAGCTGTTCCCGCACGTCGACACCGTTCTGATCATGACGATCAAGGCCGGCTTCGGCGGCCAGTCGTTCCTGCCCGAGATGCTGGACAAGGTGCGGATCGCCCGTGACCACGTCACCGGTGGCGGCCTCGAGATCCGCATCGAGGTCGACGGTGGCATCGCCGAGGACACCATCGCCGCCGCCGCCGAGGCCGGCGCCGACGCGTTCGTCGCGGGCACTGCCGTCTACGGCGCCGCCGACCCGGCTGAGGCGGTACGCAAGCTGCGCCGCCTGGCGGAGGCGGTGGGCCGGTGACTTTTCCCGTCATATCCGTGTCACGCTCAGGTTCCGAGATTTTGGAAAGGTGTGCACCGGATCGGGTGCACACCTTTCCAAGATCTCGGTCCGGTCCGGGCGCGACCCCGTGGAGCGGGGATGCGTCATGACCGAATCCGAACTCCTGCTCGTGGTCGACGACGATGTCGACATCGCCCGGTTCATCGAGGTCAACCTGCGCCTGCAGGGATACGAGGTGCTGCTGGCCTACGACGGGGAGCGGGCGCTGGAGCTCATCGAGAGCCGGCAGCCGGCGCTGGCGATCGTCGACTGGATGATGCCCAAGATCGACGGCCTGGAGCTGACCCGCCGGGTGCGCGCGAACCCGTTCACCGCCTCGATGCCGATCATCCTGCTCACCGCGCGCGGAATGACCGCCGACAAGGTCGTCGGGCTCACCGCCGGATCCGACGACTACCTGGTCAAGCCGTTCGACACGCTGGAACTGGTGGCGCGGGTGCGCTCCACGCTGCGGCGCACGCAGGAGTACCGCGAGGTGTCGCCGCTGACCGGCCTGCCCGGCAACAACCGGATCCTGCTGGAGATCGCCGACCGGGCCCGCAGCGGCTCCGACTACGCCGTCTGCTACATGGACATCGACCGGTTCAAGAGCGTCAACGACGCGTACGGCTTCGCGCGCGGCGACGAGTTCATCGCGGCGCTGGCCCGGTCGCTGAACCGCGCGGTCATGAGCGTCGAGGGTCCGCCCGCGTTCATCGGGCACGTCGGCGGCGACGACTTCGTGGTGGTCTGCGCGCCCGAGCAGGTGCGGACGCTGACCGAGAAGACGGTCGTCGACTTCGAGCAGTCCGCCGACGCCCTCTACGACCCCAAGGACGCCGCGCGCGGTCACATCATCCTGAAGAGCCGGCGCGGCGAACCGCAGAAGGCGAACCTCGTCACGCTCTCGATCGGGGTCGCCTTCTCGGCCGCCCGCGAGTGGACCGACCCGCGCGAGATCGTCGCCGTCGCCTCGGACATGAAGACCGTCGCCAAGAAGTTCCCCGGTTCGTACGTCGCGTTCGACCGGCGCGGCGCGGGCGGGCACTACGGCCTGGCGCCCGGCAGCCACCTGGGCCTGGCCCCGGGCGGGTACGTCGGGCCGGCGGGCCTGGCCGCCCCGAACGGTCCGCTGGGCGGCGGGCCCGGCACCGGCTGGGCGCCGCTGCCGCTGAACTCGACGCCGCCGCACGGCACCCGGTTGCCGCTGCAGGAGGGCCCGGGACCTGGCGATACGCCGCCGCACGGGGTCGCCCCGCTCGTTGCGCCGCGGCGCTCGAGCGATCCTGTGACCAACATCGCGGGCGACTCGCTTCCCGGTGTGTCAGACTCGCGGCAATAAACCCACCACGCGCGTTGGCGGGATCGGTGCAATTCCGAACCGGCGGTGAGTCGGCCTCCTGGTCGACAAGCCCGCGACCCGGTCGAATCCATCGGCCGGTGGACCCGGTGTGACTCCGGGGCCGACGGTGAGAGTCCGGATGGGAGGCAGCGCGCGGGCCGGCGGAAGCCTGATCGCGCTGCATGTCTGTCCGTGCGCGTGACGGTCCTCCCGCCTCGTCCGCCCACCCCTCCGCTCGCCCGCGCCGTGCGAGAGCCGCGAGCAGGAGGGGTGACATGTTCACCGGCATCGTGGAAGAGCTCGGCACCGTGGTCGCCAGGTCGGCCGACCGGCTGGAGCTGCGCGGGCCACTCGTGACCAAGGACGTCGCCGATGGCGACTCGATCGCCGTCAACGGGGTGTGTCTGACCGTGGTCGCCGTCGACGGCGACGCGTTCACCGCCGACGTGATGGCCGAGACGTGGAAGCGCAGTTCGCTCGGCGAGCTGGCGCCCGGCGACGTCGTCAACCTCGAACGCGCCGCCACCCCCACCACCCGCCTGGGCGGGCATCTGGTGCAGGGCCACGTCGACGGCGTCGGCACCATCGCGGAACGCACGCCCGGCGACTCCTTCGACACGGTGCGCTTCACGGTGCCCGCGGGGCTCGCGCGCTACCTGGTGGAGAAGGGCTCCGTAACGGTCGACGGCGTCTCGCTGACCGTGGTGGAGACCGGCCCGGACTGGATCACCGTCGGCCTGATCCCGACGACGTTGGACCGCACGACCCTGGGCCGCAAGCAGGTCGGTGCGCTGGTGAACCTGGAGGTCGACGTGATCGCGAAGTACGTGGAGAAGCTGGTCGGAGGTGCCCGATGAGTCCGCTGGCGCCGATCGAGAAGGCGATCGAGGACATCGCCGCCGGCCGGCCGGTGATCGTCGTCGACGACGAGGACCGCGAGAACGAGGGCGACCTGATCTTCGCCGCCGAGCACGCCACCCCCGAACTGGTGGCGTTCATGGTGCGGCACACGTCGGGCTTCGTCTGCGTTCCGATGCCCGAGGAGGTCGCCGACCGGCTCGAGCTGCCGCCGATGTACCACACGAACCAGGACCGGCGCGGCACCGCCTACACGGTGACCGTCGACGCCCGCACCGGCGTCGGCACGGGGATCTCCGCGGCCGACCGGGCGCACACGATCCGGCTGCTGGCCGACCCGACGACCTCGCCGGCCGACCTGTCCCGCCCCGGGCACGTGGTGCCGCTGCGGGCGCGCCGCGGCGGCGTGCTGCGCCGGCCCGGGCACACCGAGGCGACGGTCGACCTGGCCCGGTTGGCCGGGCTGCGGCCGGTGGGCGTGCTGTGCGAGATGGTCAACGACGACGGGTCCATGATGCGGCTGAAGGACCTGGTGCCCTTCGCGGCCGAGCACGGCCTCACGCTCGTCTCGATCGCCGACCTGGTCCGCTACCGCAAGCGCACCGAGCGGCAGGTCGAGCGCGTCGTCGACACCCGGATCCCGACCCGGCACGGGGTGTTCACCGCCGTCGGCTACCGCGCCACCCACGACGCGGCCGAGCACGTCGCCCTGGTGTACGGCGAGATCGGCGACGGCGAGGACGTCCTGGTGCGGGTGCACTCCGAGTGCCTGACCGGCGACGTGTTCGGCTCGTTCCGTTGCGACTGCGGTCCGCAGCTGGAGGCGGCGCTGGCCCGGGTCGCCGCCGAGGGCCGCGGCGTCGTGCTCTACATGCGCGGTCACGAGGGCCGGGGTATCGGGCTGCTGCACAAGCTGCAGGCGTACCAGTTGCAGGACGCCGGCCGGGACACCGTCGACGCGAACCTCGAGCTGGGCCTGCCGGCCGACGCCCGCGACTACGGCACCGGCGCGCAGATCCTCGCCGACCTGGGCATCCGCACCATGCGCCTGCTCACCAACAACCCCGCCAAGCGGGCCGGCCTGGAGGGCTACGGCCTGCGGATCCTCGGTCGGGAGGCGACTCCGGTGCGGGCACATCCGGAAAACGTCCGTTACCTGCGCACCAAGCGGGACAGGATGGGTCATCTGCTCGACGAGCGCGATCTGATCGCGGAAGGGCTGGCGTAGATGTCCGGATGGGGTGCTCCCGACACGATGACCGTCGACGCGGCCGGCCTGCGGCTCGGTCTCGTCGCCACGCGGTGGCACGCGGAGCTCGTCGACAACATGCTCGACCGGGCCCGCGCCGCGGCCAAGGAGTGCGGCGTCACCGAGGTGGTCGAGGCCCGCGTCTCCGGTTCGGTGGAACTGCCGGTGCTGGCCCAGGCACTGGCCCGCAGGTGCGACGCCGTGGTGGCGCTCGGGGTCGTGGTCCGCGGCGACACCGCGCACTTCGACTACGTCTGCCAGGCGGTCACCGACGGGCTGACCCGGGTGGCGCTCGACGAGTCGACGCCGGTGGCGCACGGCGTGCTCACCGTCGACTCGGTCGGCCAGGCCAAGGACCGCGCCGGATTCCCGGACTCCCGCGAGGACAAGGGCTGGACGGCGACGCTCGCCGCCCTGGACGCCGCGGTGGCCCAGCGGGAGGTGCTCGGCGAGGGCTGACAGAATGGCGTCCCGTGAAAACGTTCGACGCCCTGTTCGCGGAGCTGCAGGCCAAGGCCCAGGCCCGCACGCCGGGCTCAGGCACTGTCGCCGCGCTTGACCGGGGAGTGCACTCGATCGGCAAGAAGGTCGTCGAAGAGGCGGCCGAGGCGTGGATGGCCGCCGAGCACGAGGGGCCCGAGCGCACGGCCGAGGAGATCTCCCAGCTGCTCTACCAGGTGCAGGTGCTGATGCTCGCCACCGGCCTGACGCTGGCCGACGTCTACCGGCACCTGTAGGAGTCCCCGTGCTGCGCATCGCCATTCCGAACAAGGGGACGCTGTCCAGCCCCGCCGCGCAGATGCTGCGCGAGGCCGGGTACCGGCAACGCTCGTCCGACCGCGACCTGACGTGCGTCGACTCCGCCAACGACGTCGAGTTCTTCTACCTGCGCCCGCGCGACATCGCGACGTACGTCGGCTCGGGCGACCTGGCCCTGGGCATCACCGGGCGGGATCTGCTCATCGACGCCGACTCCGGCGCCACCGAGATCATGGACCTGGACTTCGCCGGGTCCACGATGCGTTTCGCCGCGGTGCCCGGCTCCGTCGAGCCGCCGGCGGGGCTGGCCGGGCGCCGGGTGGCGACCTCGTTCCCCGGTGTCGTCCAGCGGCACCTGCTCGACCTCGGTGTCAAGGCCGACGTGATCCGGCTCGACGGCGCGGTCGAGAACGCGATCCGGCTGGGCGTCGCCGACGTGATCGCCGACGTGGTGGAAACCGGGGCGACGCTGCGCCAGGTGGGCCTGGTGACGGTGGGGGAGCCGATCCTGCGTTCGTCTGCGGTGCTGGTCGGCCGGGCCGACAACGGCGACCTGCCCGGCGTCACCCAGCTCGTCCGGCGGCTGCAGGGCGTGCTGGTGGCCCGCCAGTACGTCATGATCGCGTACGACGTGCCGACGGCCCGGCTCGACGACGCGGTGGCGCTGACCCCCGGCATCGAGTCGCCGACGATCTCGCCGCTGCACCGGGAGGGCTGGGTGGCGGTGAACGCCATGGTGCTGCGCGGCGAGGTGCACCGCATCATGGACGAGCTGTACGAGGTGGGCGCGCGGGCCATCCTGGTGACCGACATCCACGCCTGCCGCCTGTAGTGGAACACTTGTGCACGTGAGTAGTCAGGTGCTCCGGGTGCGGCCGCGCCGGATCAGGATCATGGTGTGGATCGCCGCGCCGGTGATCGTCGTCCTGTTCACGCTGATCGCGTTCAGCCTGCACGGCTCGTTCAACGAGACGGGGGCCGCGTTCCAGACCCCGGACCAGGTCGCCATGATCCTGCTCGGGGTGCTCGCCGCCGGCGGGTCGCTGCTGCTGGCGCGGCCCAGTCTCGAGGCCGACGAGTCCGGCGTGCGGGTGCGCAACCTGTTCGGCGTTGTCGACCTTCCGTGGGCGGTGATCCGCGGCGTCCGGTTCAACCGCGGCGCGCCGTGGGTCGCGCTGGACCTGCAGGACGACGACGTCGTCTCGGTGCTCGCCATCCAGGCCGCCGACAAGGAGCACGCCGTGCGGGCCGTCCGCGACCTGCGCGCCATGCACGCGCGGTACGCGAGCGCGCAGCACACCACCACGGAATAGGTGGCACGCGGGTCGCGTTGTGCACCTGGTACCCTCTGTTGAGTCGACCACTCCGCCGGTCCGCCGGCGGTAGGTAAAGCGGAGCTCCCGCTCCCACCCGCGCTGCCCCTGGCGGCCGGGTCCGGTCATCGCTGGTGCGGTGGCGTTCGCCTGCGGGCGCACGTCGGGCGTCGGCAGGCCGGTCGAGCGGGCCCCCGTATGCGCAGGCATATGCGGGGCCTCTTCGCTTTCCGCGTGGCCGCACACGGGTGAACCAGGCCGATCCAGGTGATCCCGGGTACCGCGTCATGGAACAAGTCGAGGAGGCCCCATCAGCGTCGAGCCACGCGTCAACGAGCAGATCCGAGCACGCGAAGTACGGTTGGTCGGCCCGGAGGGTGAGCAGGTGGGCATCGTCCCGCTGGAGCGAGCGCTTCAACTGGCCGCCGATGTCGATCTCGATCTGGTCGAGGTTGCGCCGATGGCGCGCCCACCGGTGTGCAAGCTCATGGACTTCGGAAAGTTCAAGTACGAGAGCGCACTGAAGGCGCGCGAGGCGCGGCGAAACCAGCAGCAGACCGTCATCAAGGAAATGAAGCTCCGCCCGAAGATCGACTCGCACGACTACGAGACCAAGAAGGGTCACGTCGTGCGGTTCCTCAAGGCCGGCGACAAGGTCAAGGTGACGATCATGTTCCGCGGCCGCGAGCAGAGCCGCCCGGAGCTGGGGTTCCGGCTCCTGCGCAAGCTCTCCGAGGAGGTCTCGGAGCTCGGATTCGTGGAGGCCGCTCCGAAGCAGGACGGCCGAAACATGATCATGGTGATTGCGCCGCACCGCGCGACCAAGGCCGCCGCCGCCGCGGCGAAGTCCCCCGAACCGCGGCCGGCACCGGAGGCGATCGCCTAGCGAGCGCCGGGGCGGGGCAGAAGAAGACCCGATGACGGCACCGGGCCGACAACGGCCGGGCCACCTTCCGTGGTGGTACTCGACCGTGCCGGCCCGCTGGTGCAGCGCGCTTGGAGCACGGCCTTGGAGACAAGGACAGCGACGCAGGGCAGCACGGGTGCCAGGCGACCGACGTCAACCGGCGTTGGCCAGCAGAGAAGAGAGCGAAGTTCAGTGCCGAAGATGAAGAGCCACACCGGCATGGGTAAGCGGGTGCGGGTGACGGGATCCGGCAAGGTCGTATCGCAGCAGTCCGGCATGCGCCACAACCTGGAGGGCAAGTCCTCCCGCCGGACGCGCCGCCTGACGGGCAAGGTCGTGCTGACGAAGGCCGACACGAAGCGCATCAAGAAGCTTCTGGCCCGCTGACACGCGAGTCCTCACCACCCGACCCGTTTTTTGACGACCGGCCCCGCCACCGCGGGCCGGTCCTTGATGAGGAGTACGAACAGTGGCACGCGTGAAGCGGGCAGTGAACGCCCAGAAGAAGCGCCGTACGGTCCTGGAGTCGGCCAGCGGCTACCGCGGCCAGCGCTCCCGGCTGTACCGCAAGGCCAAGGAGCAGATGCTGCACTCGATGCAGTACGCCTACCGTGACCGGCGCGACCGCAAGGGCGACTTCCGCCAGCTGTGGATCACCCGGATCAACGCGGCGGCCCGCGCCAACGGTCTCACCTACAACCGCCTGATCCAGGGGTTGAAGCTGGCGGGCATCGAGGTCGACCGCAAGATCCTCGCCGAGCTCGCCGTCAACGACGAGAAGGCGTTCGCCGGCATTGTCTCCGTGGCCAAGCAGGCCGTCGCCGACGCGGGCGGCGCGCAGAGCGCCGCCGCCTGAGCGAGCGAACCCCGCACACCATGCGACCCGGGGTGGCACCGTTTTCCGCACGGTCCCCCCGGGTCGTCGCTGCGCGGCGCCTGTCGCGCCGGCGGCTGCGCGACCAGACCGGCCTGTTCCTCGCCGAGGGCCCGCAGGCGGTGCGGGAGGCCGCCGGTCACCTGGTCGAGCTGTTCGGCACCGCCGAGGGCCTGAAGACACACGCCGACGCCGTGCGCGCCGCCGGTGACGCTCCAGTGTGGACGGTGACCGACGCGGCGCTCGAGGCGCTCGCGGAGACGGTGCACCCGCAGGGGCTGGTGGCCGTCTGCCGGCAGCTCGACGTCACCCTGCAGCAGGCGATCGCGACGCGGCCCGGGCTGGTCGCGGTGCTCTGCGCGGTGCGCGACCCGGGCAACGCCGGAACGGTGCTGCGCACCGCCGACGCGGCCGGCGCGGGCGCCGTGGTCTTCGCCGGCGACGCCGTCGACCCGTACAACGGCAAGGCGGTTCGGGCCAGCGCCGGCAGCCTGTTCCACGTCGACGTGGTGCGCGCCGCCGACCCGCTCGAGGTGGTCGCCGTGCTGCGGCGCGCCGGATACACGGTGCTCGCCGCCGACGGCCACGGTCCGGTCGCGCTGCCGGACGCGCCGCTGCGACCTCCGACGGCCTGGCTGTTCGGGTCCGAGGCGCACGGCCTGCCGGCCGAGGTGGCCGACGCCGCCGACACGCGGGTGCGGGTACCCATCCACGGCCGCGCCGAGAGCCTCAACCTCGCGGCCGCCGCGGCGGTGTGCCTGTACGCCAGCGCCGGCGCGGGAATGGCTCACCCCTAAACTTGGGGCCGATTGGAGAACTCATGGCTGACTACGACCCCAAGCAGGTCGCGCTGCTCGACCAGACCGCGCTCGACGACGCCGTCGCCGGGGCGGAAAAGGCGTTCGCCGCCGCTGCCGACCTCGACGCGCTGCAGGCCGCCCGCCCGCTGCACCTCGGCGACCGGGCGCCCGTCGCGCTGGCCCGCCGCGAGATCGGCGCGCTGCCGCCGGCCGCGAAGTCCGACGCGGGCAAGCGCGTCAACCTGGCCCGGGCCGCGATCCAGGCGGCGTACGACGCGCGGCACGAGGTGCTCGTCGCGGAGCGCGAGACGCGCGTGCTGCGCGCCGAGGCCGTCGACGTCACGCTGCCCACCGACCGGCGCCCGCGCGGCGCCCGGCACCCGCTCACCACGCTGATGGACCACATCGGCGACCTGTTCGTGGGCATGGGCTACGAGGTCGTCGAGGGGCCCGAGGTCGAGTTGGAGTGGTACAACTTCGACGCGCTGAACATCGCGCCGGACCACCCGTCGCGCACGATGATGGACACCTTCTTCGTCGACGTGCCGGGGCTCGTGCTGCGCACGCACACCTCGCCGGGCCAGGCCCGCACGATGCTCACCCGGCAGCCGCCGATCTACGTCATCTGCCCGGGCCGCACGTACCGCACCGACGAACTCGACGCGACGCACACGCCCGTCTTCCACCAGGTCGAGGGCCTGGTGGTCGACAAGGGCATCACGATGGGCCACCTGAAGGGCACCCTGGACCACTTCGCGCGCGCCATGTTCGGCCCGCAGGCCCGCACCCGGCTGCGCCCCTCGTACTTCCCGTTCACCGAGCCGAGCGCCGAGATGGACCTGTGGTTCCCGCAGGCCAAGGGCGGCCCGCGGTGGATCGAGTGGGGCGGCTGCGGCATGGTCAACCCGCGCGTGCTGCGGGCCTGCGGCGTCGACCCGGACGTGTACAGCGGATTCGCGTTCGGCATGGGCATCGAGCGGACGCTGATGTTCCGCAACGACGCGACCGACATGCGCGACATGGTGGAAGGCGACGTGCGGTTCTCCCGTGCGTTCGGCGTGGAGGGCTGAGATGAAGGTTCCCGTCTCGTGGTTGCGGGAGTACGTCGACCTGCCCGACCTCGACGCCGAGCGGCTGGAGAACGCGTTCGTGCGGGTGGGCCTGGAGGTCGAGCGGATCACCGCGCTCGGGTCCACTGTGGAGGGTCCGCTCGTCGTCGGCCGGGTGCTGGAGATCGAGGAGCTGACCGGGCTGAAGAAGCCCATCCGGTACTGCCGCGTCGAGGTAGGGGACAGCGAGCCGGCCGGCATCATCTGCGGCGCGAGCAACTTCGCCGTCGGTGACCTGGTCGCGGTGGCGCGGCCGGGCGCCGTGCTGCCCGGCGGGTTCGCGATCGGCGCGCGCAAGACCTACGGGCGGATGTCCGAGGGCATGATCTGCTCGGCCCGCGAGCTGGGAATCGGCGACGACCACACCGGCATCCTCGTCCTGGCCGTGGATGCCGAGCCCGGCGTCGACGCCCGGCCGTTCGTCGGCCTGGACGACACGATCGTGGAACTCGCCGTCACGCCGGACCGCGGCTACTGCCTGTCGGTGCGCGGGCTCGCGCGCGAGCTGTCGCACTCGCTGGGCGTCGCGTTCCGCGACCCGGCCGCCGTCGACGGCGTCGCGACCGGCACCGCGGTGCCGGCCTACGACGTGACGGTGGAAGACCCGGCCGGCTGCGACCGGTTCTCCGCGCGGGCGGTGCGCGGCGTCGACCCGACGGCGCCGAGCCCGGCCTGGATGCGCGAGCGGCTGCTCGCCGCCGGCGTGCGCTCGATCAGCCTCGCCGTCGACATCACCAACTACCTGATGCTCGAGCTCGGCCAGCCGATGCACGCGTTCGACCTGGGCGCGCTGCGCGGCCCGCTCGTCGTGCGCCGCTCGCGGGCCGGCGAGACGCTGACCACGCTCGACGGCGCCGCCCGCACCCTCGACCCCGAAGACATGGTGATCTGCGACGACACCGGCCCGATCTCGCTGGCCGCGGTGATGGGCGGCGAGACGTCGGAGGTCCGGCCGTCCACTGTGGACGTGCTGTTCGAGGCGGCGCACTGGGACCCGGTGATGGTCGCCCGCACATGCCGGCGGCACAAGCTTTCCAGCGAGGCGTCGAAGCGGTGGGAGCGCGGTGTCGACAGGGAGCTGACGCTGCCGTCGATCGAGCGGGCGGTGCGGCTGCTCGTCGAGTACGGCGGCGGCACGGCCGGCGACGAGGTGCTCGACTTCGACACGCGGCCGGCCGTCGCGGCGATCACCATCGACGCCGACCTGCCGGCCCGGGTGGCCGGCGTGCCGTACGCGCCCGGGCGGGCCGCCGACATCCTGCGCGAGATCGGCTGCGCCGTGGCCGTCGA
>Ga0111538_10000843_pt1 | contig 42311 bp, 32 predicted proteins | sample SoiMethybrSBSTD1_FD_79669 | JGI IMG/M metagenome (GOLD analysis project Ga0111538, IMG submission 79669) | Bulk soil microbial communities from a Populus tree surrounding site in Tennessee, USA - Soil MetaG P. TD hybrid SBSTD1 (version 2)... | ecosystem: Environmental > Terrestrial > Soil >...
CGGTGACGGTGGGCAATCTCCTCACGTTCGTAGCGACGGCGACCGATCCGGACGCGGGTCAGACCCTGACCTTCTCGCTGGATGCGGGCTTCCCGACCGGCGCGACCATCAATTCCTCGACGGGCGTGTTCGCCTTCACGCCGACGGCGGGTCAGGCGGGAACGCAGACGGTCACGGTACGCGTGACCGACAGCGCGGATCCGTCGTGCAGCGATTTCGAGACGGTCACGATCACGGTCAACCCGGTCGCCGGCAACAACTGCCCGGTGCTGAATGCCATCGGCAATCAGACGGCGACGGTGGGCAATCTCCTCACGTTCACCGCCGTGGCGACCGATCCCGACGCGGGACAGACGCTCACCTTCACGCTCGATCCGGGCTTCCCGACGGGCGCGAGCATCAACTCCTCGACGGGCGTGTTCAGCTTCACGCCGACGGCGGGTCAGGCGGGAACACAGACGGTCACGGTTCGCGTGACCGACAACGCCGATCCGTCGTGCAGCGACTTCGAGACGGTCACGATCACGGTCAACCCGGCCGGCAACAATTGCCCGGTGCTTGGCGCGATCGGCAACAAGACCGTCGACCAGGGCAGCCTGCTCACGTTCACGGCGACGGCGACGGATGCTGACCTGGGACAGACCTTGACCTTTACCCTCGATGCAGGTGCTCCGGCGGGGGCCGCCATCAACTCCTCGACGGGGGTCTTCACCTGGACGCCGGCCTCGGGCGGCAGCTTCCCGATCACGGTCCGTGTGACGGACAACGCCGATCCTTCCTGCAGCGACTTCGAGACCATCACGGTGACGGTCAATCCGGTCACGGGCAATTCCTGCCCGGTGTTGAATGCGATCGGGAACAAGACCGTGACCGAGGGAGATCTGCTCACGTTCGTAGCGACGGCTACCGACGCGGACGCGGGACAGATCCTGACGTTCTCGCTGGATCCGGGTTTCCCGACGGGGGCGAGCATCAATTCCTCGACGGGGGTCTTCTCCTGGACGCCGACGTTGAATCAGGGCCCCGGCACCTTCTCGGTGACGATCCGGGTCACGGACAACGCGGTTCCGACCTGCAGCGATTTCGAGACGATCAACGTCACGGTCAATGACTCGGCGCAGAACCAGTGCCCGGTCCTGAACGCGATCGGCAACCGGACGGTGACGGAAGGCAATCTCCTCACGTTCACCGCAACGGCGTCCGATCCCGACCCCGGCCAGACCTTGACGTTCTCGCTGGATTCGGGATTCCCAACGGGGGCGAGCATCAACTCCTCGACGGGAGTCTTCTCCTTCACGCCGACGCTGGACCAGGGTCCCGGCACGTACACGATCACCGTGCGCGTGACGGACAATGGCAACCCGTCGTGCAGCGACTTCGAGACGATCACCGTCACGGTCAACGATTCGGGCGGCCAGAACCACTGCCCGGTCCTGAATCCGATCGGCAATCAGTCGGTGACGGTCAACAACCTGCTCACCTTCAACGCGACCGCCAGCGATGCCGATGCGGGTCAGACCCTGACCTTCTCGCTCGATCCGGGCGCGCCGGCGGGGGCCTCCATCGGTTCCTCGACGGGCGTGTTCACCTGGACGCCGACGGTGACCGGCACGTCCACGATCACCGTGCGCGTGACGGACAGCGCCGTTCCGAGCTGCAGTGACTTCGAGACGATCGTGGTCACCGTGCTCCAGGGCGGCGGCGGCAACGTCACCTACAACACCTTCTTCACGGGAGGAAACAAGAAGACGCGTCTCTGGACCGGCAAGCCGACCACGTGCCTCCAGCTGGAGGTCACGGGGGCGGAGAACTCGACCATTGATCTGAACAGTCTCGTTCTCGTGTACAACGGCCAGCAGATCTCCGCGACGAGCGCGGATCTCAGCCGCGACACCGATCGGGATGGGAATGGCGAGGTCGAGGTCTGCTTCTCCAAGGACGATCTGCGAACCCTGTTCGCCGATCTGCCCACGGGGGACAACACGGTCACCGCGACCCTGCAGGGGATGACGACCACCGGTCAGTCGTTCTCGGTGGAGGTCACGCATGACGTCGTGGTCCGCGGCAACGAGCACGCCAAGAACGGCGATCACGGCGGCCGTGGCAACGGCGGCCAGGGCGACGATCACGGCAACGGCAAGGGTGGAAACGGCAACGTCGGGAACGGCGGCGGCGACGACCAAGGTGATGACGACCAGGGCGACGACGTCGCGGACAATTCCGGGAACGACGACGGCGGAACCACCAAGGGCAATGGCAACGGCAACGGCAACGGCCATGGCCAGGGTGGCAACGACAAGGGTGGGAACGACAAGGGCCATGGGCACCACGCGTTGGCCAGGCCGAACCCGCTCAACCCGGCCACCGTCCTCGAGTTCACCGTTGCGAAGACGGGACCGGTCCGGGTGCAGGTGTTCGCTGCCAGCGGCCGGCTCGTGAAGACGCTCTACGAAGGGACCATGCAGGAGGGTCGGAACTCGCTCGGTTGGGACGGCTCCACGTCCAACGGTTCCCGCGTCGCGTCCGGTGTCTATTACTTCCGGATCGTGACGGCCGAGACCCATGAGATCGTGAGAGTGACGGTTCTCAAGTAGGGCTTCGAGTTTCAATCACCCGCTGGAGAGGCGGGGCGGCCGATTCCGGGCCGCCCCGCCCAACGCTTTTGGGCGTCATTCGAGCTTGACCTTTAACGGGAAGTCTTATATACTGTTGCAGTTCTTAACGGATCTGGTTCCGACAACTTCGCCTTGGCTAGAAGGGTCCACGAGAACCCCCCCTCTCCGCCGGTGGCTTCAACGCCGGCTTCCCCTCAGCCAGGGCTGACTCGATCGGAGCCTTTGTTCCGGCGCTCCCGCGCCGGGATTCGGGGCCGCGCGTCTCCGCGCGCGGCGGGGGTGTTGCCGCGGTTCTCTGTGCGTGATGCGTACGTCGCTGTTCGGATCGGCACCTGCTTGCCAAGTTCTAAGGAGGCACTCGATGAAGTGGCGGTATCGCTTCTTTCTCCCCCTGCTCTTGCTTCTCCTCGTCGCAGCACCAGCTTCAGCCCAGTACATGTTCCTGGATACGAACGGTGACGGAGTCCACAACGCTTCCGACGTCCTGGTAGCGGGCGCGAACACCGTCAACGTCTATCTGGACTCCAACCACAACAGAGACGGAAGCACGGCGGTCTGCGATTTTGACGGATCCACGCCGCTGGACATCAGCTCCTACTACATCAACCTGTCAGGAACGAACGTCACCTATAGCCCTCTGACCAATCAGATGGGGGCGTCGTTCTCAATCCATTTTGCTTTGCGAAATACCGGTGACGGAACGCTCCAGGACGGCTACGGATCGCAGACTGCGGCGGCCCAGGGTCTGTACAAGCTGGCGTCGCTGACGATCACGGCTTCGGCCGGCGCGTCGGTCAACATCGTCGACGTCATCCCGGGTTCCCCTGTCGCCGACTTCACGAACTTCGGTACCCCTTGCATCGGCAACGACTTCGACAACACCTACAAGCTCGCGGGCGCCGGCGGCGGAAGCGACTGGCATGACGTGGACGGCCTCACCATGGGCGGCCCGATCAACCAGGCGCCGGTCCTCGCCGCGATCGGCGACAAGACGGTGAACGAGGGAACGCAGCTGAGCTTCACCGCGACGGCGACCGATGCGGACGCCGGCCAGACCCTCACCTTCACGCTCGACGCCGGCAGCCCGGCCGGCTCCAGCATCACGACGGGCGGCGCCTTCTCGTGGACGCCCACCGAGGGGCAGGGCCCGGGCACGTATCCGATCACGATCCGCGTCGCGGACAACGGCACGCCTTCCCTCAATGACTTCGAGACGATCAACGTCACGGTCAATGAGGCGAACCTCGCTCCGGTCCTTGGCGCGATCGGCAACAAGTCGGGCTCGGTCGGCACGCCGATCACCTTCACGGCGACGGCGACCGACGCAGACATCCCAGCCCAGGTGCTCACCTTCTCGCTCGGCGCAGGCGCGCCCGCGGGTGCGACCATCAATGGGTCGACGGGCGCCTTCAGCTGGACGCCGGGCTCGGCGGGCAGCTTCCCGGTGACGGTCATCGTGACCGACAACGGAACGCCCAGCCTGAACGACACCGAGACGATCACGATCGATGTGGCCGGGGTCAACGGTCCGCCGGTCCTCGCTGCGATCGGCAACAAGACCGTGAACGAAAGCTCGCTCCTCAGCTTCACCGCGACCGCTACCGATCCGGACCTCGACGCGCTGACCTTCACGCTCGACGCCGGCGCCCCGACGGGTGCGGCGATCACCGCCGGCGGCGCCTTCACCTGGACGCCGACGGAAGCGCAGGGTCCGGGCACCTATCCGATCACGGTCCGGGTCTCCGACGGCAGCCTCGATGATTCCGAGACGATCCAGGTCACGGTCAACGAAGTGAACCTCGCTCCGGTACTGGGCGCGATCGGCAACAAGTCGGGCGCGGTCGGCACGCCGGTGACCTTCACGGCGACGGCGACCGACGCGGACATCCCGGCGAACACGCTCACCTTCTCGCTCGGCGCGGGTGCGCCGGCGGGTGCGACCATCAACGGGTCGACGGGCGCCTTCAGCTGGACCCCAGGGTCCTCGGGTAGCTTCCCGGTGACGGTCATCGTGACCGACAACGGAACGCCCAGCCTGAACGACACCGAGACGATCACGATCGACGTGAGCGCGACGAATGCCGCGCCCACGCTCGCCGCGATCGGCAACAAGACGGTCGACGAGGGCACGCTCCTCGGCTTCACCGCGACCGCGACCGATCCGGATGCCGATCCTCTGACCTTCTCGCTCGATGCCGGCGCTCCCACAGGCGCGGCGATCACGGCGGGCGGCGCTTTCACCTGGACCCCGACCGAAGCACAGGGCCCGGGCGTCTATCCGATCACGGTCCGGGTCTCCGACGGTAGCCTCGACGATTCCGAGACGATCAACGTCACGGTGAACGAGGTGAACCAGGCGCCGGTCCTGAACGCGATCGGCAACAAGTCGGGCGCGGTCGGCACGCCGATCACCTTCACGGCGACCGCGACCGACGCTGACATCCCGGCGAACAACCTGGTCTTCTCGCTCGACGCGGGCTTCCCGGCCGGCGCGAGCATCGACCCGAACACGGGCGCCTTCAGCTGGACGCCGGGGGCCTCGGGGAGCTTCCAGGTCACGGTTCGCGTGACCGACAACGGCACGCCGAACCTCTCCGACTTCGAGACGATCACGATCGACGTGGCGGCGCAGGATGCCGCGCCGGTGCTCGATGCGATCGGCAACAAGACGGTCGACGAGGGCTCGCTCCTCAGCTTCACGGCCACCGCGACGGACGCCGACAACGACCCGCTGACCTTCTCTCTCGATGCCGGCGCTCCCACAGGTGCGGCCATCACGGCGGGCGGAGCCTTCACCTGGACGCCGACCGAAGCGCAGGGCCCGGGCGTCTATCCGATCACGGTCCGTGTCTCCGACGGCACCCTCGACGATTCCGAGACGATCAACGTCACGGTGAACGAGGTGAACGAGGCGCCGGTGCTCGCGGCGATCGGCGACAAGACCGTGGACGAGCTCACGCTCCTCAGCTTCACGGCCACGGCGACGGACGGGGATCTTCCGGCCAACACCTTGACGTTCTCGCTCGGGGCGGGCGCTCCGACGGGTGCGGCGATCACGGCCGGCGGCAACTTCACCTGGACGCCGAGCGAAGACCAGGGCCCGGGCGTCTATCCGATCACGGTCTCCGTCTCGGATGGCACGACCACGGACGAGGAGACGATCAACGTCACCGTCAACGACGTGAATTCGGCTCCGGTCCTGGCCAGCATTCCGGCGCAGTCCGGCTCGGTGGGTAACGCGATCACCTTCACGGCGACCGCGACCGACGGCGATATTCCGACGAACGACCTCACCTTCTCGCTCGACGCGGGTGCGCCGGCGGGTGCGACCATCGACGCGACGACGGGCGCCTTCTCCTGGACGCCAGGCGGGCAGGGGACCTTCACCGTCACGGTCCGCGTGACCGACAACGGAACGCCGCAGCTCGACGACTTCCAGGTCGTCACGCTCAACGTCGGCGTCGTGAACGTGGCGCCGGTCTTGGATCAGCCGAGCGACATGACGGTCAACGAGGGACAGACGCAGACGCAGCAGCTCACGGCCAGCGACTCCAACGGTGACGTGCTCACCTTCAGCCTGACGTCGGGACCGAGCTTCGTGACGGTCTCGAGCTCGGGCCTCGTGACGGTGTCGCCCGGTGCCAACGACTCAGGGGTCTACCCGGTCGAGGTCAGCGTTTCGGACGGCAGCCTCTCCGATTCGAAGACCTTCCAGGTCACGGTCGTCAACGTGAACCAGGCGCCGACGGCGGACGCGGGCGGCCCGTACACGGGCACCCTCAACGTTCCGGTGAGCTTCGACGGGTCCGGCAGCTCGGATCCGGACGGCGACGCGCTCACGTACTCGTGGGACTTCGGCGACGGCACCTCGGGCAGCGGGGTCAACCCCATGCACCCGTACACGTCGACCGGAACCTTCACGGTGACTTTGACGGTGGACGACGGCAACGGCGGGACGGACACCGACACCGCGACCGTCACGATCGCCGACTTCTTTGCGGCGAATGCCTTCTTCGTGGGCGGCAACAAGACCACGCGCCTGGGAGCCGGCAAGCCGACGACCTGCGTCCAGATCGAGTCCGTCGGTGACTCGTTCCAGATCTCGGATGTGGATCTCTCCAGCATCACGATGAACTACGCTGGCGCTTCGATCTCGGCCATCGACAGCAAGACCTCGGTCGACGGCGACAAGAACCACAACGGCGCCGAGGACATCGAAGCCTGCTTCTCGAAGGACGACCTCCGGACGCTGTTCGCGTCGCTCGGCGGTGGCGCCCATGACGTCGAGGTGACGATCGAGGGCGACCTCACGACCGGCGGCCGGTTCGTGGCCACGGTGACCATGCACGTGGTCGGCACGAAGAGTGGCGCGGTCACTGCGATGGCTTACCCGAACCCGCTCAATCCGGAGACGAACCTCGAGTTCCGGACCTCGCAGGACGGGCCGGTCAAGGTGCAGGTGTTCGACATTGCGGGACGGCTCGTGCGGACGCTCCAGGATGGAAACCTCCCCGCGGGCTACAACTCCGTTCGCTGGAACGGGACGACGTCGACCGGCAACAAGGTCTCGTCGGGCGTGTACTACTTCAAGGTCTCGGCCGTGGGAGGTGAGACGGTCGTGAGGGTGACGGTCCTCAAGTAACCGGGACCGAAGCCAGGCGGTACGAGAGGGGCGGCTCTTCGGAGCCGCCCCTCCTCGCGTTCAGGGGAGGGCGTCGGCTCGCGCGCTCTCGGCGGCGCGGACGAGGGCGTGGAGCGCCTGGAGCACCGGAACCGGGCGCTCCTGCTCGGCGGCGAGATTCAGGATGGATCCGACGATCTCCTCGATCTCGGTGCGCCGTCCGCGGGCCAGGTCTTCGGCCATCGACGAGCGGTTGTTGCGCGTCTCCTCGAGGAGCGATCGGACGAGCGGGGCGGGGTCGACTCCAACCTCCCAGTGCCCGAGGGTGACTCCCACGTGCGCGGCTTCGCGCGCGGCCGCCTCCGCGAGGTTGACAAGGGGGCCGGAGTCGAGGAGATCGCCATTCGTGCGTCCGCTGATCGCCGAGAGCGGATTCACGCCGGCATTGAGGACGAGCTTCCGCCAGAGGACGGGCCGTGCCTGGCGGCGCGTCTCGGCGCGCAGCCCCGCGCTCTCGAAGAGGGTGGCCGCATATTCCGCCCAGCGGATCTCCGTCGCGTCCCACGGAGCGAACACAGTGCCTCCGGCGAGCGATGCCTGGAGGGCTCCGGACGGATCGATGTAGGCGCCCAGGGCCGTGGCTCCGGCGACCAGGGGGCGGCCCGGGAGCACGCGCTCCAGGATCTCGAGATTGCCCCAGCCGTTCTGGAGCGAGGCCACGCCGACGGTGGCGGGGAGGGCCGCGAGCTCGTTCGTTGCGGCGGCCGTGTCGAATGCCTTCACGCACAGGTAGACGAGGGTCGTATCGGCGAGCGCTTCGGCGCGATCGGCCACCTGAACGCCCCATCCCTCTCGCTGGATGGCCTCCCGCCTCTCGGGGGAGCGCACCGCCATCCGGACGCGATGTCCCGCCTTCGCGAGCTTCGCGCCGAGGAGCGAGCCGAGCGCTCCGCCCCCCACGATTCCGATCGTTTCGGCCAATGCCCCCTCCGGCGCGCGATTGACAGCGCGGTACCACGCCCCGTACCGTCCTAGCTCCTCGACGCTTCACCCCTCCCCCGCATGATACCCCTAATCGAAAGGCCGACCGGTGCTCGCACGCGTCCTGAGCTGCGCCACCATCGGGATCGAGGGGGTCTTCGTGGCCGTCGAAGCGGACCTCGGGACCGGACTTCCCACCTTCACCATCGTCGGGCTTCCCGACGCCGCGGTCAGGGAGAGCCGCGAGCGCGTGCTAGCGGCGATCCGGAATTCGGGGTTCGAGTTCCCGGCCAGGAAGATCACGATCAATCTCGCGCCCGCGCACGTCCGGAAGGAAGGAGGCCGCTTCGATCTCCCGATCGCGGTGGCGATCCTCCTGGCTTCAGGTCAGATCCCCCGCGGGGATCCGGTCGACGACGGCGTGTTCGTCGGCGAGCTGGCTCTCGACGGCACGGTTCGCGGCGTGCGGGGCACCCTGGCCGTGCTCGCAGCTGCCAGGAGGGAAGGACGCGGCCCCGTCTGGCTGCCGCGCGTGAACGCCGCGGAGGCGCGGGCCGTGCCGGGCGTCGGCATCCGTCCGATCGCGTCGCTCCGGTCGCTCCGCGGGGACGACGAGATCGAGCCGGCCGACCTTCCACCCGCCGGCTCGCACGCGGCGCCCGATCCCGAGCTCGACCTCGCCGATGTCCGCGGACAGCTTGCCCCGAAGCGCGCGCTCGAGATCGCGGCCGCGGGCGGGCACAACGTGCTCCTGATCGGCCCGCCCGGGGCGGGGAAGACGATGCTCGCCCAGCGCCTCCCGGGGATCCTGCCGCCGCTCGGAGATGACGAGGCGATCGAAGTCAGCACCATCCACTCCGTCGCTGGCCGTCTGCCCCCAGGGTCGGGACTGATCCGCCGCGCGCCATTCCGCGCGCCACATCACTCGATCTCGAGCGCCGGGCTGCTCGGGTCGACCCGCGCTCCCGGGGAGATCAGCCTGGCGCATCGTGGCGTTCTCTTCATGGACGAGCTGCCGGAGTTCCGCCGGGACGCGATCGAGGCGATGCGCCAGCCGCTCGAGGAGGGGACGGTCACCATCACGAGGGCCGGCGGGTCGATCTCGTTCCCGGCCTCCGTGATGCTCGTGGCGGCGATGAACCCGTGCCCTTGCGGCCAGGGGGCGGGACGCGCTTGCCGGTGTCCGGAACGGGAGGTGGCGCGCTACCGGGCCAAGCTCTCGGGGCCGATGCTCGACCGCATGGACATCGTCATCGAGGTTCCCGCCGTCCCGATGCAGGACCTCTTCCTCGCGGGAGCCCGCGAGCCCTCTCGCGTGGTCCGGGAGCGAGTCCTGGCCGCGCGGGCGCTCGCCGGTCGGCGAAACCCAGCCGCGTGTCGGAACGCGGGGCTCACCGCGCGCGATCTCGCACGCGTGGCGCCGCTCGATCCCGGCTCGCGGGACCTCCTGAGTCGGGCCGTGGAGCGGCTCGGGCTCACGGTCCGGGGCGCCATCCGGACCCGGCGCGTCGCCCGGACCATCGCGGACCTGGCCGGCGCGGCGCTCGTCCTGGACCGGCACGTCGCCGAGGCCCTGCAGTTTCGAATGCCGGGGGAGACTCGTTCCTAGGCGTTGCCGCGCTACCGGCGGTACGACCAGCCGATCGTGAAGGTCGTGATGAAGTCGTTCGTGGTCGCGGTCTCCTCGGGCGGGTCGCTGTCGAACGTGTCGGTCGCGCTGATGCCGACGTTGAAATCGGAGAAGAGCTCGTACTTGAGGCGGATCGTGCCTTCGCCGCGGATTCGCCCAGCCGTGCTGAGGCTCGGGTAGAGGAAGAGCGAGGTCGCTAGGTCGAGCTTGGGGCTGTCGAAGCGGAACGCGTCGAAGCCCGCGGCCAGGAGGCCTTCGAGATTCGTTCCCGTCTCGGCTTCGGCGAGCGGATCGGCCGCGTTCGCCGAGAAGCGCTCGCGGGTCACGGCCAGCCCGGCGCCGGCGCTCAGCTCGGACGCGTTGGACCTCGCGAGAACGCGGCCGAGTACGGCGGCGCCCGTCACGCGCAGCTCGAGGCTCAGCTCGTCGTTCTGCTCCGTTTGACCCAGGGCGATCGCGGACCACCGCTTGGGGAGGAAGCGGATCATGCGCAGGCCGACGGTATTCCGGGTCGTGGTCGGCGCCGACTCCTGTCCCTGCGCGTAGGAGCTGAAGGAAAAGGTGCTTCCGATCTTGTCGCCGCGATAGGCGGCCTCGCCTTCCGTGCTGAAGGTGGTCGCCTGGTTGGCTTTCGCATAGGTGAGCCCGAGGTCCAGATAGGCGCGCACGCGCTTCATGAAGCCGGCGTCCAGCGCGCTGATCACGACCACATCCGGAATCGAGAGCGTATCGAGAACCGCTCCGCCGATCAGCACAGCGCCGTCCCTGTCGATCGCGACCAGGCGCCCGATGTACTTGAGGCCCGAGCCGGTTTCCACCTCGAACGAATGCGGGCTGGTCAGCCGGGAGACCTTCACCCATTCGACGGAGAGCCGGCCGGCGTCGTCCGTGCTGTACTCGAGCTTCCCGCGCGTGAGCCACTTCACCTCACCCGTGATCCGATCCCCGTTGTGGAGCGTGAGCACGTCCGTCTTGGCCGCGAGGGCAGCGGCCGGACACGCCGTGGCCACGAGGACCATGACCACGAGGGTTTTCCAGGTTGGATGGGGGTTCACGGTGGCCCAACATACGAGAAGGGGGCGAAAAAATCTCGGCGCCCGTGTCGATCCCGCCCCCACCCGATCGTCGTGTGAGTGAAGGCATGAGAGCGGGGCTTCGGAAGCCCCGAGCGCTGAGGCCCTAAGTGATAAGGAGACAACACGATGCGATTCATGGTGCTGGTCAAGGCGGACAAGCAGAGCGAAGCGGGTGCCATGCCGAGCCGCGAGATCCTCGAAGCCATGGGGAAGTTCAACGAGAAGCTGATCCAGGCGGGCGTCATGCTCGCGGGCGAAGGGCTTCACCCGAGCTCGAAGGGAGTACGGGTGCGATTCTCCGGCGGCCAGAAGACCGTGATCGACGGACCCTTCGCGGAGGCGAAAGAGCTCGTGGCGGGCTTCTGGATCTGGCGGGTGAACTCGAGAGAAGAGGCGATCGAGTGGCTCAAGAAGGCGCCGTTCGAGGAGACCGAGGTGGAGATTCGCCAGGTGTTCGAGACCGAGGACTTCGGCCAGGAGCTCACTCCCGAGATGCGAAAGCAGGAGGAGCGGCATCGCGCGCAGGCAGAGGAGCTGAGCCGAGGAACGGTGAAGCGCTGAGCGCTTCCATCACCGAAAGGAGCCCGGCCATGCGCTTCATGATGCTGATGATCCCGAAGGGTTACGAGACCGCCCCGCCCGACGTGAAGCTCGACGCGGAGCGGGTCAAAGCGATGATGGCGTACAACGAGTCGCTCCAGAAGGCGGGGGTGCTCCTCGCCCTCGACGGCCTCCACCCCCCCTCGACCGGGGCGCGCGTCTCCTTCGCGGGAGGGAAGCCGAAGGTCGTGGATGGTCCCTTCCCGGAAGCGAAGGAAGTCGTCGGCGGCTACTGGATGATCCAGGTGCGCTCGAAGGAAGAGGCCGTGGCGTGGGCCACGCGCTGTCCCGCCTCCGACAACGAGACGATCGAGATCCGGCGGGTGCAGGAGCTCGCGGACTTCGATGGGGAGGTCAAGAAGGCGATCGCAGGTCTTCCGGACATCCAGGCGGAGGTCGGGCAGAAGCGCTGACCGCCAGCCTTGCGCGGAGGCTCGTTCGATGGTGTGATCGGTGGCCATGGCCACCGACACCCATCGCGCGATCGAGGCGGTCTGGAAGATCGAAGCCCCCCGTCTGATCGGCGCGCTCACGCGCCTCGTGCGCGACGTCGGGCTGGCGGAGGATCTGGCGCAGGATGCGCTCCTCGTCGCCCTCGAGCGCTGGCCCGAGTCCGGAGTCCCCGACAATCCCGCGGCGTGGCTCATGGCGGCGGCGAAGCACAGGGCGATCGACCGGATCCGCCGCGAGAAGCGGCTCGAGCAGAAGCACGCCGAGATCGAGCGCGCGCTGGAGTCGACCCGGGACGGCGCCAACGACCGCCTCGACGCGTCGCTCGATGATCCTTTGGGCGACGACGTGCTCCGTCTCATGTTCGTCGCGTGCCATCCTGTCCTGCCTCCCGAGGCGCGCGTCGCGCTCACCCTCCGTCTCCTCGGCGGACTCTCGACCACCGAGATCGCGCGCGCGTTCCTCGTTCCCGAAGGGACGGTGGCGCAGCGGATCGTGCGCGCCAAGCGCACCCTCGCGGAGGCCAACGTGCCCTTCGAGGTTCCGCGGGGGGCGGAGCTCGAGGCGCGGCTCCACTCGGTGCTCGAGGTCATCTACCTGGTCTTCAACGAAGGCTATGCGGCGACCGCGGGAGAGGACTGGATGCGTCCCTCGCTCTGCGAGGACGGGCTCCGGCTCGGCCGCATCCTGGCAGAGCTCCTGCCCGAGGAACCCGAGGTACACGGGCTGATCGCGCTCCTCGAGATCCAGGCGTCCCGCACGCCCGCCCGGGTCGGACCGTCCGGCGAGCCGATCCTGCTCCTCGATCAGGACCGCTCGCGCTGGGATCCGCTCCTCATCCGACGCGGGCTTGCCGCGCTCGAGCGCGCCGAGGCGCTTCGCGGAGCGGACGGACCGTACGCGCTCCAGGCGGCGATCGCCGCCTGTCACGCGCGGGCGCGCGTCGCGGACGAGACCGACTGGGGCCGGATCGCCGCGCTCTACGCTCGGCTCGCGGAGCGCACGCCGTCCCCCGTGATCGAGCTGAATCGGGCGGTGGCGATCGGCATGGCGCAAGGCCCAGCGGCCGGGCTCACGCACCTCGATGCGATCGCCGGCGAGGCCGCGCTCCGCGCGTACCATCTCCTGCCGAGCGTTCGCGGGGATCTCCTGGCCAAGCTCGGCAGGCGCGGGGAGGCCCGCGCGGAGTTCGAGCGCGCGGCGTCGATGACGCGGAACGATCGCGAGCGCCGGCTGCTCCTCGATCGCGCGGCGGCCTGCGCGTCCGCGGAAGGAGCGTCCTCGACCGGATGATCGTCCACCTCATCGACGGCACCTACGAGCTCTTCCGCCACTTCTACGGCCTTCGCCGCTTCACGAAGGGGGAGGACAAGCCCTTCGGCGGCGTGCTCGGCGTGCTCGGCACCGTCCTCCAGATGGTCGAGAAGGGAGCGACGCACGTAGGCGTCGCGACCGATCACGTGATCGAGTCGTTCCGGAACGATCTCTGGGACGAATACAAGACCGGCGAAGGAATCGACCGCGCACTCTGGGCACAGTTCCATCCGCTCGAGGACGCTCTCCTTGCGATGGGCGTCGCCGTGTGGCCCATGGTCGAGCTCGAAGCGGATGACGGCCTCGCGTCCGCGGCCTGGATCGCGGAGCGTGACGAGCGGGTGGAGAAGGTTTGCATCTGGTCGCCCGACAAGGATCTCGCCCAGTGCGTGCGCGGGGATCGCGTCGTGCAGATGGACCGCCGCGCCGACCGGATGCGCGACGAAGCGGGCGTGAAGGAGGCCTTCGGCGTCGAGCCGGTCCGCATACCCGACTTCCTCGCGCTCGTCGGGGATTCCGCGGACGGCTATCCAGGGATCAAGGGCATCGGCTCCGTGGGGGCGGCTCGCTTGATCGCGCGCTACGGACCAATCGAGAGCTTTCCGCCGGAGGCGCTGGGTGCCGCAGACCGGAAGCGGGCGCTCCTGTTCAAGGATCTCGCCACGCTACGCACGGACGCGCCGCTCTTCGAGGACGTGGAGGATCTGAGGTGGCGCGGACCGACGGCCGGATTCGAAGCTATGGCGGCGCGGATGGGCGCGGACCGTCTGGTGGAACGTGCCCGAAAGGCGGCGCCGGCGGAAGATCCCGGTGTCGTTCGTCCCGCCGCTCCTCGCGGTCGAGCTCCTTCGCGTCCCCGTCGACCGTCTCCAAGGCGTGGACCGCGGGCCCGTTGAGGACGCGTTGTGGCTCCAGAATCCGCTCTCATGCCCGGGACTCCATGCATGGAGCGGGCCGAGTCCAAAGCACGTCGTGGTGGCGTGGGGTATGTAAATCCTCGTGTAGCGGATACAAGATCGTTCGAAGCGGTTACACCACCCTCGATGCACCGCGGTCGAACGCGACGCAGCAGCAACGTGTTCCTTCCAGGGTCCTCCGTGGCATGGAAGCTGCCACTCCTCCACGCGTGTCGGCCGCAGGGCCGCCCATCCACGCATCAACGCGATTCACGGAGGATCGTATGGATCGAGACAGGGACAACAAGCGCGATGACGATCGTGACGACGACGTCCAGGAGGACGATCGTGGCACGTCGTCGACGTCCGGCCGGACGGGCAACGAACGCAACGCCGGACCGAACGACCGGGAAAACCCCCGCACCGGGAACAACCCCGGCACGCGTCAGAGCAACAAGAAGAAGTAGGAAGAGCGACAACCTCTCGCATCTCGAGACGATGCGGGGCCACGAAGATCGGCAGCCGACCGGGGGACGCGACGTCCCCCACGGCTCGCCGCCGCATCGACCGATTCCAACGCCAGAAAGTGGGGCACCGATGATCGATTCCACCACCCAGCCACGCACCGAAGGACCGGTGGCGAAGGCCATCGAGCACCAGACCTCCAAGATCCCCTCGGACGTGTTCCTGTGGGCGGCCCTCGGCTTCCTCGGGGTCTCCGCCTTCAGGTCGATCCGGAGCCGGCGCGACTCGGGGGAGAGCTTCGTCTCCACCCTGGGCCCGACCTTGCTCATGCTCGGCCTCTACAACAAGATCGTGAAGCTTCACGGATCCGACAAGTACGACGAGGAGCGCCAGGTCGCGGGCCAGTACGCCAGCTGAGAGGCCCTCTCTAGAAGCCCCGGGGTCCGCGTTTCATTTTGAGGCACGGACCCCGGGGTAGATCCGCCCCTCCGGCTGCCTCCCGGCGGCTTTGCCGCGCCTGGCTTCCTCGCTCCAGCCCCCTAGGACTTCGCCTTGTTCCCTGCCGCCACGTACAGGTACACTCCAAGCTCCGCAGCATAACGACGCACGCTTTCGGGGAGCCCGGCCCCTCATGGGCCGCACCTCCAGGGGCACCGATGACCACGACGACCATGGAATCCCACGACCCGCGGCTTCTCAGCTTGGAGAAGTGCCCCACCGGGATCGACGGCCTCGATGACATCACGAACGGCGGCCTGCCGCGCGGGCGTCCCACGCTCGTCGCGGGCGGTCCCGGTTGCGGTAAGACGCTCTTTGGGATCGAGTTCGTCGTCCGCGGGATCCTCCGTTACGGGGAGCCGGGCGTCATCCTCGCGCTGGAGGAGCGGGCCGAGGATCTGAGCCGGAACGTCCGGTCCCTCGGATACGACCTGGACGCGCTCGTCGAGAGCGGCCGGCTCGTCGTCGACTACGTGCGGGTGGATCCGTTCGAGATCGAGGAGAGCGGGCAATACGATCTCGAGGGGCTCTTCCTCCGACTCGGCGATGCCATCGATTCGGTCGGCGCCAAGCGGGTCTCCCTCGACACGCTCGAGGTTCTCTTCACCACCTTCAAGAATCCGGGCCTCGTCCGCGCCGAGCTCCGGCGTCTGTTCCAGTGGCTCAAGGATCGCGAAGTGACGGCCGTCGTCACGGCCGAGCGGGGCGAAGGCGCGCTCACGCGGAACGGTCTCGAGGAGTACGTCTCCGACTGCGTGATCCTCCTGGATCACCGGGTCCGCCAGCAGGTGCTCACGCGCCTGCTCCGGGTGGTGAAGTACCGGGGGTCCAGCCACGCGACGAACGAGTTCCCGTTCTACATCGACGACAAGGGGTTCCACGTCCTGCCGATCACGTCGGCCGGTCTCGCGCACGAGGTCTCGTCCGAGCGGATCTCGACCGGCGTTCCTGCGCTGGACGCCATGCTCCAGGGAGGGCCGCATCGGGGCTCGAGCGTCCTCGTGACCGGCAGCGCCGGGACCGGCAAGACCGCCCTGCTGGCCCACATGGCCTACGCGAGCGCTACCCGGGGGGAGCGCGCTCTCTACCTTTCGTTCGAGGAATCGCCGCATCAGATCGTCCGCAACATGAAGTCCGTCGGGCTTGCCATCGCTCCGCTCATCGAGCAGGATCTCCTGCGGATCGTGAGCGCGCGGCCGACCATGCATGGCCTCGAGACGCACCTCGCGCTCATGCATCAGACGGTCGAGGAGTTCGCCCCGCGCATGGTGCTCTTCGATCCGGTCAGCAACCTCTCGGACGTGAGCAACCACGCGGACGCGAAGTCCATGCTCATCCGCCTGATCGACTTCCTGAAGGAGCGCGGAACGACGGCCGTGCTCGCGGATCTGACCGCCCGGGGGAACGAATCGACGGACGTGGGGATCTCCTCCCTGATCGACACGTGGATTCTGCTGCGCGACATCGAGTCCTCGGGCGAGCGCAACCGAGGCATCTTCGTCCTCAAGTCGAGGGGGACCGCGCACTCGAATCAGATCCGGGAGTATCTCATCACGGACCGGGGTATCCAGCTCCGGGACGTCTACGCCGGCCCGGAGGGCGTGCTCACGGGATCGGCGCGGGATGCTCGCGAAGCCACGGATCGGGCCGAGTTGCGCATCCAGAGGCAGTCGCTCGAGCGGCTGCGCCACGACCTCGCGGCGAAGCGCCAGGCGCTCGAGGCGCAGATCGAGGCGCTCCGGGCGCGTTTCACGGCCGAGGAGAGCGACCTGACCCTTCGCATCGATCAGGAATCCATTCGGCTCGCCGAGCTCGAGCGGGATCGAAGGACCATGGGAGCAAGACGGGGCCAAGCGGCGCCCACGGACGGGCCGGAAGAAAACGGCGGGCTATGAGACCCCAGGACGCTCAAGCCGAGCGGGAGCCCGACGATTCGAACGGGAGATGGGTGCTCAAGCTCTACGTAGCGGGGCAGACCGCACGGTCGATCGCCGCGCTCGAGAACCTGAAAGCCATCTGCGAGAACCATCTGGGAGGGAAATACACGATCGAGGTGATCGACCTCGCGCAGAATCCGAGGCTCGCGCGCACGGATCAGATCGTGGCGGTGCCGACCCTCGTCCTGAAGCTCCCCGAGCCGATGCGGAAGATCGTCGGAGACCTCTCGAACCAGCAGCGCGTCATCGTCGGATTGAGATTGGACCAGAAACTCACCACCTGAATCGAGAGCGGACCTCATGGAACCGAGAACCTATCGCCAGCTCCTGGCCGACAACGAGGGTTTGAAGACGCAGCTCCAGTCCTTGCGCGAGCGGCTGGAAGAAGTGGAGGAGACGGTCGCCGCCGTCCGGGCGGGACACATCGACGCCGTGGTCGTGTCGGCGGGACCCGGCGAGGAGCTCTACGTCCTCGAGCGGATCGACCGCCCCTACCGGCTCCTCCTCGAGTCGATGGCGCACGGGGCGGCCGTCGTGGACCAGGACGGACGCATCGCGTACTGCAACCGATCCCTCGCCGAGCTCTTCCGTCGCTCGCGCGACGAGGTGACGGGCTCCCACTGGAGGGACTGCCTGTCCGGGCAGGATGCGCTTCGCCTCGCCGATGCCATGCGCGATGTCTCCGAACGCTCGAGCGGCCGCGCCGAGGTCCTGATCCAGCGTCCCGGCTCGAGCCCGCAGCCGGTCGAGATCGCGATCCATCCCTCGCCGATCCGGTCGCTCTTCTGTTTCGTGGTCACCGATCTCGGCCCGCGCCGCCTCATTCAGGATCTCGTGGAGACGCGGAAGCGGCTGTCCGAGTCCGAGGCCGAGTACCGCCGGCTTTACGCGGAGCTCAAGGACGAGGAGCGCCGGAAGGACGAATTCCTCGCGGTCCTCGCGCACGAGCTTCGCAATCCGCTCGCTCCCCTTCGCAACGCGCTCCATCTCCTCCGCTCCGAGCCCGACCGAGACCAGGCGGAGCAGGCGCGCGCGATCATGGATCGGCAGCTCGCCAGCCTCGTCCGGCTCGTGGACGACCTTCTCGATGTCTCGCGTCTCATGAGCGACAAGGTCGAGCTTCGCAAGGAATCGATCGAGCTCGCGGCCGTCTTCGCGCGGGCGGTGGACGTCGTCCGCGGGCAGGTGGAGACGGATGGGTTGGAGCTGATCGTGGCCCTTCCCGAAGAGCCGATCCGGTTCGAAGGGGACGAGGTGCGGCTCGCGCAGGCGATCGGCAACATGCTGTCGAACGCCGTCAAGTACACCGACAAGGGGGGACGCATCTTCTTGAGCGGAGAGCGGGACCAGGACCGGATCGTGATCCGGGTGCGGGACACGGGCATCGGGATCCCTCCGGACCTCCTGCCTCGCGTGTTCGATCTCTTCGTCCAGGCGGACCGCTCGCTCGCGCGCTCGCAAGGAGGGCTCGGCATCGGGCTCATGCTGGTCAAGCGCCTGGTCGAGATGCACGGCGGCCGGGTGCAGGCGGCGAGCGACGGCCTCGGCCGTGGATGCGAGTTCACCGTGACCCTTCCGATCGCCTCGCCGAGCGAGGCAGGCGGAGACGTGGAGCGGCGCGACCTCGGCGTGCGCGCGGAGAGCCGCCGCGTCCTCGTGGTCGAGGACGATCCGGATTCCGCGCAGAGCCTCGCGATGCTGCTCCAGATCTGGGGACACCGTGTGGAGGTCGCGCTCGACGGCCACAAGGCGCTCGACGCCGCGAGGAGCTTCGGGCCGGAGATCGTCCTCCTCGACATTGGAATCCCCGGGCTCGACGGCTACGAGGTGGCGGAGCGGCTCCGCTCGGAGCACGGTTCGGGGCTCAAGCTGGTCGCGCTCACCGGATACGGCCGCGAGGACGACCGGCAGCGATCGCGCGACGCGGGCTTCGATCGCCACATGACGAAACCGCTCGAGCCGCCTTGCCTTCGTGACATGCTCGCGAGCTTCGACTTCGGCTCGGACGGGGATGCCGACCGCCCCGATCGACGGACGTCGGATCCCTTGGCTTGACCCGGTTCAGAACCGCCCCGATCCGCCGATAACGCCCCAGTCGGGCCCATCCGAGGGGGAGAAGCAGGTTGACTTCGGGGTATGGACTGATTAGCGTTCCTTTCGCTCTTCCCCCATGCGAGATCGCCATCCATGAATCGATACGGCCCCAGGCACTTGCGGGCATTCACGCTCGTCACGGCGGCATTTCTCCTCTTCGCCTCTCTCGTTCTCTCCGCCGGTCCCGGCCGGGCGCTGGCCGCGCCGGCCACGAGCGTGGCCGACGCCCAGGACCTGGTGAAGAAGAATCCCAAGGACCCGAACGCGTATTTCGCACTCGGGACCGCCTACCGCAGGGCCGGGAAGAGCCAGGACGCCCTCCAGGCCTTCCAGAAAATGGCTGCGCTCGTGCCGAACGAGGCGGGGGCGCACGTGAGCATAGGCGCGGTCTACATGGATCTGAAGCGGCCGGACGACGCCTACAGGGAGTTCAAGAAGGCGCTCCAGCTCGATCCCAAGGATCCCTCGGCGCACCTCAACATGGGCAGCTACTACGTACTCCAGGGAAAGCGTGACGACGCGCTCGTGTCGTTCAAGAAGGCGACCGAGCTCAAGCCGCCGCTCGCGGAAGCCTGGGTGAATCTGGGCCTGATCCAGGCCGAATCGGGGAAGATCGAGGACGCCGTGGTCTCCTACAACAAGGCGCTCGACATCGACTCCACGAACGTCCACGCGATCTGCAATCTCGGGAACGCCAAGTACGGGATGGGGAAGATCCCCGAGGCGACCGAGCTGTACAAGAAAGCGCTCAAGCTCGACGCCAACAACCAGGAGGCCCTCTACAACATGGGAGTGGCGTTCGCGGACGCGCAGATCTATCACGAGGCCATCAACTACTGGAAGAAGGTCGTGACCATCGACTCCACGACCACGGTGGCCGAGAGCGCCCGCGGCAGCATCCAGGTCCTTCAGGACTTCCTCGACCAGCAGAAGAAGTCGTCGGCTCAAACTACCGGGAACCAGTGAGTCCCGCCGGCGCCACCTCATGGCGCCGGGGTTCCGATCCAGGGAGGTCGAAATGACGCCGGTACGACGGCCTTCGCATCATCCATCACACGTCCTGATCGCGCTCCTCCTAGCCGGCGGCTGCGCCTCGCACGGCTCGAGCAAGGTGGCTCCCGCGACCGCCACCGCGGCGCCCGCGCGCCGCGTCGATCACGTGGCGGCCGGGAACGATCTCATGAGTCGCAATCTTCTCGACGATGCGGAGCGGGAGTACCGCCTTGCGCTCGAAGCGGACCCGAACGATCGGGGAGCGCTCGCGGGGCTCGGCCAGGTGAACGTGCTCCGGGGCCAGTACAAGGACGCGCTCCCGTCGCTCGAGCGCGCGACCCAGATCTCGAGTCAGATGGTGGGGGCGTTCCGCTCGCTCGGAGACGCCTACGCCGCGATGGGGGACAACCAGCGCGCTTCGACGGCGTATCGCCAGGCGGTCGCGCTTGCGCCCCAGAACCTGCGCACCCGCGGCGCTCTCGCCCGGTCGCTCGTCGCGATCGGGGAGACGGGGGAGGCTCGCGAGATCTGCGCCGCCACCGTGCGCATGACCAAGGGCAATCCCTCGGATCAGGCGCGCGCGTACCAGCAGTTCGGCGAGGTTTGCGCGGCGGAAACCAAGATCCCCGAGTCGATGTCCGCGCTCTACCGCGCGAGCGAGCTCCTTCCCAGCGATCCCGAGATCGCGCGGAGTCTCGCCGAGACCGCGGCGCGCGGCGGCCTCTATGCCGAGGCGGCGACGGCCTACACGCGGGTCCTCACGCTGGCGCCGCTCGACGTGGACGCGAAGAAGCAGCTCGCGTTCGTCAACTTCAAGCTCGAGCGCTATCCGGTTGCGATCAAGAATTACGAGTCGGTGCAGGAGTCGCTCGGCACCGTGGACCGCTACTACCTGGCGCAGTGCTACGCGAAGTCGAACAAGGTGGATCGCGCCATCGTTCTCTACCGCGAGGTCGCCAAGGCGGATCCGCAGAACTACAAGGGTGTGTATTGCAACATGGCCTACGCGTACTACGATGCGAGCCGCTACCAACGGGCGATCGAAGTGGCGCGCGAGGGCCTGGCCGGTGACTCCGCCAGCGCGTGTCTCCGGTTCTGCTGGGCCCAGGCGCTGGACAAGCTGGGCCGCCACGAGGACGCGATTCCGGTCTTCGAGGCGGTCCTCAACGATCCGGCTTACGCTGAGCCGGCGAAGCGCGAGCTGGAACGCCAGCGGCGCATCGTGCGGCTTCTCAAGTCGAAAGATCGTGCGGACTGACGTGGGTCATCCCACGCACGACAAGGAGGATCAATGGTGTCAGGATTCATTCGGTACACGGGCGTGATGCTCGCGCTCGGGGCGTTCGGCGCCCAGCCGGCATTCGCGGCGGCCGCCGCCAAGAAGAGCGCGGCCTCGTCCGACGAGGTCGCGATCATGGAGACCACCAAGGGGCGGATGGTCGTCGAGTTCTGGGACAAGGACGCGCCCCAGACCGTGGACAACTTCAAGAAGCTCGCGCGCCAGGGCTACTTCGACGGGACCGGGTTCCATCGGATCATCAAGGGCTTCATGATCCAGGGCGGCGATCCCAAGTCGAAGAACCCGAAGGCTCCGGATCTCGGTACCGGCGATCCCGGATACAAGATCAAGGACGAGTTCAACTCCCACAAGCACGTCGCCGGCGTCCTCTCGATGGCGAACAGCGGCACGCCGAACTCGGCGGGCTCGCAGTTCTTCATCATGGACGGCACGGCTCCGTTCCTCGACGGCAAGTACACGGCGTTCGGCCACGTCATCGAGGGGATGAACGTCGAGAAGGACATCGCCAATACGCCCGTCGGTCCGAACGCGATGATGGGCGGCGAGAAGTCGAAGCCGCTCGAGTGGACCACCGTGAAGTCGGTGAAGATCGTGCCGCGGAGCTCGCTCGTCGCGAAGTCGGGCGGGGCGCCGGCCAGCGCCAAGCCTGCGGCCGCCGCGGAAGTGAAGAGCACCCCGGCGTCCGCTCCGGCGACGGAAGCTGCGAAGCCGGCGGAGACGAGCGCGGCTCCCGCCAAGACCGAGGCGGCGGCTCCACCCCCGGCGTCGAGCGAGGCCAAGCCCGACTCGGCGAAGTAGCAGAGCCATGAAGCGCGGCGCTCCGCGGGAGCGGCCGCGGGCGTGATTCGGGGGCGGGCGCCATTGCGTCCGCCCCCTCCGTTTTGCTACTCTTGAAGGGCCGAAGCTGGCCTCCCGCACCACGTTTCCGACTCCAGAGGACATCGATGGCGCGCGTCTATCTCGACCACAACGCCACCACTCAGGTACGCCCCGACGTGCTCGAGGCGATGCTCCCCTATTTCAGCGAGCACTACGGCAACGCCTCGAGCGTCCACGCCTTCGGGCAGGAGGCCCGGGCTGCCGTGGAGGACGCCCGCGCCCAGGTCGCCGCGTTCCTCAACGCGACCCCGGCGGAGATCATCCTGACCGGCGGCGGAACCGAGGCGGACAACCTGGCGGTGATCGGCGGCGCCCGCGCATGCGCGTCGAAGGGGAAGCACGTCGTCACGACCTCGATCGAGCACGACGCGGTCCGCCAAGCGGCGGATCTCCTCGAGCAGGAAGGATTCCAGGTCACGCGGGTGGCTCCCGGTCCGGACGGCCGCGTCACGGCCGAGGCGATCGAGGCGGCGCTCCGCCCCGACACGATCCTCGTCTCGGTCATGGCGTCGAACAACGAGACGGGCGTGATCCAGCCGATGGCCGAGATCGGCGCGGTCTGCGCGAAGCGCGGCATCGCGTTCCACACGGACGCGGTCCAGGCGGCGGGGAAGATCCCGATCGACGTCACCGCCTGGCAGGCGACGCTCGCCACCATCACCGCGCACAAGTTCTACGGCCCGAAGGGCGCGGGAGCGCTCTACATCCGCCGCGGATTCAAGTGCACGCCGCTCCAGGTCGGAGGGGAGCACGAGCGCGGCCGTCGCGCCGGCACCGAGAACGTTCCCGCGATCGTGGGGCTCGGCAAGGCGTGCGAGGTTGCGTCCGCGGAGATGGCCGTCGCGACCCCGCGGATCACCGCGCTCCGCGACCGCCTCGAGGCTGGACTGGCCGAGCGCGTCAAGCAGATCGTCCGCCATGGCGCTTCCGCGCCGCGGGTCTGCAACACCGCGCACGTTTCGTTCGTCGGGGCCGAGGGGGAGCACCTCATCCTGAGCCTCGACATGAAGGGCATCGCGGTCTCGAGCGGCGCTGCGTGCAAGGCGGGCTCGTCCCATCCGTCGCATGTCCTCCTCGCGATGGGCGTGCCGGCCAACGTCGCACAGTCCGCGGTGCGGTTCAGCCTCGGCCGATGTACGACCGACGCCGAGATCGACCGCGTCCTCGACATCGTTCCTGGCGTCGTCGAGAAGCTCCGCCAAGGCTCCCCGACCCTCGCCTCCTGACGCACCCGGAGGCTCCGTTGACCACTTCGTTCCTCCCCGACCACCCTACGACCGTCCTCGTCGCCATGAGCGGCGGCGTCGACTCCGCGGTCGCCGCGGCGCTCCTCAAGGAGCGCGGGCATACCGTCGTCGGCGTTACGATGAAGCTCTGGTGCTACGCGGAGGGCCCGTCGCCGTCCCGCGGCTGCTGCACGCTCGATGCCATCGATGATTGCCGCCGCGTGGCGTCGCGGCTCGGATTTCCCCACTACGTCCTCGATCTCGAGGAGCCGTTCCGGCAGCACGTCATCGAGGACTTCGTGGGGGAGTACCTCGCGGGGCGCACCCCCAACCCCTGCGTCCAGTGCAACAACTGGCTCAAGTTCGGCGAGCTCCTCCGCGCGGCGGAGCGGTTCGACTGCGAGTTCGTGGCGACCGGCCACTACGCGCGCCGCGGCGTGGAGCCGGACGGCGTAGCGACGCTCCTCCGCTCGAAGGACCACGCGAAGGATCAGTCCTACGTTCTCTGGGGCCTTGCGCAGGACGCGCTCCGGAAGGCGCTCTTTCCGGTGGGGGATCTCCCGAAGGACGAGGTCCGTGCGGTCGCGCGGCGCCTCGAGCTCGCGGTCGCGGACAAGCGCGAGAGCCAGGACATCTGCTTCGTCGAAGGGCGCTCGTATCTCGACTTCTTGAAGGAGCGCTTTCCGGAGCGCCTCGAGGCGTCGCCGCGCGGCCTGGTGCGGGACCAGGAGGGGCGCGCCCTTCGCGAGCACGACGGCATCCACGCGTTCACGATCGGCCAGCGCCGGGGAATCGGCGTCTCCGCGAACGAGCGGCGCTACGTGACCAAGATCGACGCGGCGACCGGTACGATCGAGCTCGGGGACGAGCGCGATCTCCTCCGCCGTGAGGCCTTCCTCGAGCGTGTCTCGTATCCGTCGGGAGTGGCGCCCGACCGTCCGTTCCGCGCGCACGGGAAGATCCGCTACGCGCACGCGCCCGCGCCGGCCGAAATCACGCCGGATGCCGGCGCGCGGGCCCGGGTCCTGTTCGACGAGCCGCAGCGCGCGATGACGCCAGGGCAGTCGCTCGTCCTCTACGACGGAGACCGCGTGGTCGCTGGGGGCGTCATCGAGCGCGTGCCGTGAGCGCTCCCGCGCGAAATCGGCTCGCGCGCGAGAAGAGTCCCTACCTCCTCCAGCACGCGGGGAACCCGGTCGACTGGTATCCCTGGGGCGAGGAGGCGTTCGCCAAGGCGGCGGGCGAGGACAAGCCGATCTTCCTCTCGATCGGCTACTCCACCTGCCACTGGTGCCACGTGATGGAGCGCGAGTCCTTCGAGACGGAGGAGATCGGGCGCATCCTGAACGAGCACTTCGTCGCCATCAAGGTGGACCGCGAGGAGCGCCCCGACGTCGACCACATCTACATGACCGTCTGCCAGGCGCTCACGGGAAGCGGCGGCTGGCCGCTCACCGTGTTCCTCACGCCCGCGCGCGAGCCCTTCTTCGCCGGGACCTACTTCCCGCCCGAGACGCGGTTCGGACGTCCGGGGCTGAAGGAGCTCCTCTACCAGATCGTCGGAGCGTGGGAGAGCCAGCGGGACCAGATCCTCACCGTGGCGACCCAGATCGTCGAGGCGATCCGCCCCAACTTCGCCGCGCATCCGGGAGGCAGGCTCGACGAAGAGACCCTGCACGCCGCCTTCGAGCACCTCGCGGCCCGCTACGATCCCGAGCACGGCGGCTTTGGGACGGCGCCCAAGTTTCCCACGCCGCACCAGCTCACCTTCCTGCTCCGGTACTGGGCCCGCGCCGGGGACGGCAGCGCGCTCGCGATGGTCGAGGGGACGCTCCAGGCCATGAGGCGGGGCGGGATCTACGACCACGTGGGCTTCGGGTTCCATCGCTATGCCACGGACCGCGAGTGGCGCGTGCCCCACTTCGAGAAGATGCTCTACGACCAGGCGCTCCTCCTCGATGCCTACGTCGAGGCCTACCAGGCGACGGGCCAGCCGCTCTACGCCGGTGTCGCGGGAGAGATCGTGGCGTACGTCGGACAGAGGCTCACGTCGCCCGACGGCGCGTTCTACTCGGCGGAAGACGCGGACAGCGAGGGAGAAGAGGGGAAGTTCTACGTCTGGACGCGCGCGGAGATCGATCGCGTGCTCGGAGCGGATCGCGGCGCGCTCTACGCGCGCACGTACGGCATCGAGGAGGACGGGAACTGGGTGGACGAGGCGCGCGGGACGCGCCCCGGCACCAACATCCCGTATCTCGAACGCGATCCGGTGCGACCGGCGGAAGAGCCGAAAGGCGATCCGGCGGCGCTCGCGCTCGAGCTGGAGGGCTGCCGGATCGCGCTCGATCAGGCGCGCGAGCAGAGGCCGCGGCCCCATCGCGACGACAAGATCCTCACGGCTTGGAACGGCCTCATGGCCGCCTCGCTCGCCAAGGCGGCGCGCGCCCTCGACCGCCCCGCGTACGCCGCGATGGCCGCGCGCGCTCTGGAGTTCGTGAAGACGCGTCTCGTGCGAGAAGACGGCCGGCTGCTCGCGCGCTTCCGGGACGGGGAGGCCGCGCACCTGGGCTACCTGGACGACTACGCGTTCGTCCTCCGAGCGGGACTCGATCTCTTCGAGGCGACGTCCGATCCCGCGCACATCACGGACGCGGTCGCGCTCGCGCGTGACATGGACGGCCTCTTCTGGGACGAGACGGAGGGAGGCTACTTCTTCACCGGGCGGGATGCGGAAGCGCTCCTCGCGCGCACGAAGGAGTCGTACGACGGCGCGATTCCTTCCGGCAACTCGGTCGCGGCCTCGGCCCTCATCCGGCTCTCGAAGATGACGGGAGATCCTTGGGGCGAGGCGCGCGCGCGCGGTGTCCTGGACGCGTTCGGCGGCTCGGTCGCCTCGCACCCGATCGGACACACGTGTCTGCTCGGCGCGCTCGACATGGCACTCGGCCCCGCGCAGGAGATCGTGATCACGGGCGCGGCGGGCGATCCCGAGGCCGAGGCCATGGTGCGCGAGGTGGGCCGGCGCTTCCTTCCGCGCGCCGTGCTCCTCCGGGCGACGCCGGAGACGATCGGCGACCTGGGTCGTACGGTGCCGGCCCTGGCTTCGTTCCCTCCGATCGAAAAGGTTGGGACAGCGTACGTCTGCGAGGGGTACAATTGCTCAGTGCCCCGCTCGACGTCACGAGAGCTGGCCGCCGCGCTGCAAACTTCAGGTCCCGCCGCTTCTTAAGCGCTTCCTCGGGTGCCCGCGCGGGTACTCACCCGGTCGGTTCGCGTAGGCCTACGTATTGCGGCAGGCCTTCCAGTGGGGTTCGATCAAGTAATGGGACGGGGTCTTGGTCCCCGCCGCCGGGAAGCGGAAGCCTCCCGGCCATGGCGTTTTACCGTAGTACCGAGGTGTCCCCGTGCGAGTTCTCGGCACGGTTGAGCCCAAAATCGACTGGGAGAAACAGGCGAGCGTTCTCCGCGAAGCCGCGGTCGCCATTGCGTGCGGAAGGAACGACGCCAAGCTCCTCGATCTTCTCGTCCGGCGCATCGTGCAGCTGGACGGCTTCCGCGTGGGTCAAGCGTACCTGGCCACCTCGGACTCGGCCCGCCCGGTCTGGTGCGCCGCCTGGCACTCCGGTACTCCGGAGGCCGAAGACTTCGTGGACAAGAGCCGCCGGCTGGGCGAAGCGGAGCAGGGATCCCTGCCCACCCGGGCGCTCGCGGACAAGGCGACCCGGATCATCAACTCGCCCGACCCCTTCCTCGACGAGAGGCGCCACGACGAAGCCGTTCTGGCGGGGCTCCATGCGGGATTCGCGGTTCCCATCCTCGTCCGCGATCGCACCTTTGCCGTCCTCGAATTCTACCGGTCCGAGCCGATGTCCGCGGACGATCCGTCACGCCTCGTGGCCGAAGCGCTCGCGGCGCACGTGGGCACCGCGCTCGCCCTCCAGAACGCGGAGGCCGAATGCGAGCGCCTGGAGGCGGGGATGGAGTCAGAGCGCGACCGGGTGGCCGAAGCGAAGAGCGAGCTCGAGTCCCTGAAAGCCTTCATGACGAGCGTCCACGCCGAGATGCCGACGTTCAAGATGGTCCAGAGCTGCGTCGATTCGCTGAGGCGCGCGATCCGGGTCGACGCCGTGGCGGCCTTCCGCCTCCGTCGAGGCTCCATCGCTCCGGAACGGCTCGCATTGAGCGCGGATCGGAGCGTGCCTCCGATCCCGGACGACTGCCTCGAGATCGTACGCAGCATCATGGCCGGCGGGCACACGACCGCCCGCGAGCGACCCGGTGGAGACGCAGAGGGGACGCTGCAGGCGGTGTACGGCGTCCCGCTGGTCGTGGAGCAGGATCAGATCGGCGCCCTGGTCCTCTTCCACCGCGACCCCTGGCGCTTCAAGGCGTACGCCGCACGCCTCGTCCGCATCACGGCGGACCGGATCGCCCCCAGGGTGAGCCGCGCCCAGATCATCGAAGAGGCGTGGCGTGACCGGAAGGAGCTCGAGCTCTTGTCCCGGAGGCTGCTCGAGGCGCATGAGAGCGAGCGGCGCGCGATCTCGCGCGACCTCCACGACGAGGTGGGGCAGGTCATCGCCGCGCTCAAGCTGTCGCTCGACGCCTCGGGGAACCGATCGGAGTCGCTGGGAGCGGCGCTCGCCTCGCTGATGCAGCAGGTCCGGAACATGGCCCAGCGGTTCCGGCCTCCGATGCTCGACGACTTCGGGCTGGCACCGACCATCGGCTGGCACGTGGGGCAGTTCTCGGAGCAGACGGGCATTCGGGTGGACTTCCGCCATTTCGGATCGTGCGGCCGGTTCCACCCCGACCTGGAGATCGCGCTGTATCGCATGATCCAGGAGGCGCTCACGAACGTCGCAAGGCACGCCCGAGTCCCGCGAGCGAGCGTAGTGCTCCGCGCGGGACAGGGGTGGGTCGGGGTCCGCGTCCGGGACCATGGCGGAGGCTTCGATCCGGAGCGGATCGCATCCGGATCCACGGGAATCTCAGGCATGAAGGAGCGGCTCCGTCCATTTCGCGGGCAGCTCATCGTTCAGTCCAGGCACGGACGCGGGACCTCGGTCACCGCGACCGTCCCGTTCAACCCAGAGGCTCGAATCATGAACGAACCCATCACAGTTGTCGTCGCCGACGACCATCGGATTCTGCGCGAGGCGCTCAAGTCACTGCTCGAGAGCGCGTCCTTCCAGGTCGCCGGGGAAGCTGGCGACGGACTCGAAGCGGTGAACGTGGCCGAGCGCGTGAAGCCTCACGTGCTCCTGCTCGACGTCTCGATGCCGGGGCTGGGGGGCGTCGACGTTGTCAAGCAGGTGGTCAAGCGGTCGCCGCGGACGCAGGTGCTCATGCTGTCCATGTACGCGAACGACACCTTCGTGAGCGGGGCCATGAAGAACGGGGCGGCGGGCTACCTCTTGAAGGAAGCGCCCGCCGACGAGCTCTTCCACGCGATCCGGGAGGTTGCGGAAGGGCGCCGCTACTTGAGCCGGCCGATCGAGGAGAGTGGCGCGGCGGACCGTGAGGTGACGGATGCGTACGCTTCACTCACGATGCGCGAGCGCGAAGTGCTCCACCTGGCGGCCGAGGGACTGACGAGCGCGCAGATCGCGGACCGGCTCTCGATCAGCCCGCGCACGGCGGAGACGCACCGTGCGAATTCGCTCCGGAAGCTCAACATCCGGGGCCAGACCGAGCTCGTGCGCTACGCGATCGGCCGGGGCATCCTGCCCGCGCCGGTCTGACGGCGCGGGGCGCGCCTGGGCGCGCTCGAGCTCTCGGTCTCGAGGATCCGCTGCTTCGTGGGAAGGCCGTAGGCATACCCGCCGAGGCCGCCCCCCTCACGGACGACCCGGTGGCATGGAATGAGGATGGCCACCGGATTCGTCGCGCACGCGCGCCCCACCGCACGGGCGGCGCGCGGCTTCCCGATCGCGCGGGCCACCTCGCGATACGTTTTCGTCTCCCCGTAGGGAATGGCCAGAAGCGCGTCCCACACCTTCCACTGGAACGCGGTCCCGCGCACGTCGAGCGGTAGATCGATCCGCGGCTCGCTGCCGCCGAGATGCCGCGCGATCCGCTCGATCCACGAAGCGAGTCCGGCCCGATCGCGGCGGAGCGTCGCTTCCGGGAACTCCCGCTTCAAGGCGCGCTCCATCGTCTCCGCGGGCTCTCCGATCCGGACGCTGCACACCCCTTTCTCGGTGGCGGCCACGAGCACGCGCCCAATCGAGGTCTTCGCGATCGCGTAGCGGATGACCGCCCCCTTGCCCCCCGCCCGGTACGCGCCCGGAGTCATCCCGAGCCGCGCGTTGCTGCGTTCATAGAGCCTGCTGCTCGATCCGTAGCCCGCTTCGTAGAGCGCCATGGTGACCGGTTCCTTTCCCTGGAGTCGCTGCTTGAGACGCCCGAGACGGAGCGCCTCGGCGTACTGGCGCGGTGACACTCCCGTCGCGCGCTTGAACGTGCGCTGGAGGTGGTGCGGGCTCATCCCGACCTCGCGCGCGAGATCGAGGAGCGTGACGCGCTCGTCCCGGTTCTCGTCGAGATAGCGGCAGACGCGGGGCACGAGATCCGCCGCGCGATCGGGGCGCCGCTCCTCGCGGGGCCGGCACCGCTTGCACGCACGGAATCCCGCCCGCTCGGCGTCGTCCGGATTCGGGTAGAAGCGCACGTTTTCGGGACGCGGATGGCGCGCAGGGCACGAGGGACGGCAGTAGATCCCGGTCGTTAGCACCGCCGTGACGAAGGTCCCGTCCCGGCTCGCGTCCCGGGCCAGGACTGCCTGCCAGCGATGTGCGTCGTTCGCGTTCATGGGGAAAGACTAAGGGGGCGTGGCGGAAGGGCGCTATCCGATCCTTGCGGCCGATGTCGAAAGGTTCAGGGCCTCGGGCGGTAGCGCGCGCTATAGACGCCGAGGCAGCGGTCCATGACCACCCGGATGCCTGCCGCTTCGAGCCGCGCCGCGGCGTCGTCGTTTCGGATCCCGGTCTGCATCCAGACCACCCCGGGACGCCGAGCCTCGGGGAGCGCGAGGATCTCGTCGGCATGAGCGTCGATGGCGCTGGGCCTTCGGAAGAGGTCCACGATGTCCACCCGCTCCGGGACGTCGCCGATGGCCGGATGGACGCGCTCCCCGAGCGCCTTCTCGAGCGTGGGATGGACCGGGACGATCCGGATGCCTCGCTCTTGGAGCATCTTCGGGATCGAGTAGGCCGGCGCGTGCGGATCCGAGCCGTCCTTGATCCCGATCACGGCCACGACCCGCGCGTCACGGACGATCGCCGCCAGCTCTTCCTCGGTTTCCACGGGCATGATCGACGATGGTACGCGGCCCCTGGGCGGCCGACAAGTGGGGTGCTACCCTTTCCGGCAAGGGGGACACGCGACATGGCCAAGACCGAGACGCGCGCCGTATCCGATATCCGGGAGCACCTCGAACGATTCCGCGGAGTCACGCTCCAGACGCTCGAGTGGGTGCCGGACGGAACGCTCCACTTCGCACCGCAGGAAGGACTCCGTCCCTTCGATGAGCAGTTCCTCCACATCGCGCGCACCGAGGAGTACCACATCCGCGGCCTTCTGCTCGGCGACTGGAACCGCGAGCGCTACTTCGCGCGACCCAGCGAGCTGACCCGGGAAGCCCTCCGTCGAATTCTCGACGAGACACGCGGCGTCACCTTGAAGGCTCTGGATGAACTCGACCCCGCCCGCCTCGACGATCACGTCCAGGTGCCCGACGTCCCCGTCGACTGGACCCTGCGCGCATGGCTCTGGTACTTAGTCGAGCACGAGGTCCATCACAAAGCCCAGCTCGCGCTCTACCTCCGCCTCGTCGGTGTGATTCCACCCTTCTTCGCCCTAGCCTTCCCGCCTGGCGTCCGCCCCGACGTCCGCGGCTGACCTAGCTTCAGCGCGATAGCCCGGGGGAGGATCAGGGAGCGACCTCCGGGCGCCGCACTGGCTTCGCGCCTGAAGGCGCGAAGCATCGCGAGGCGCCCTCCGGTCGTCCCTGATCCTCCCCCTACCTTGCCTGGGTCAGTGCGGCGGCGTAGGCGGAGGCGGCGCGGGAGCCTGGCCGCGGGCGGTGCGGAGCCACGCGTTGGCCTGCGCGTGCTGCGGGTAGATGCGGACCGCTTCCTCCCAGTCTTGCTGGGCGGCGGCGTTCTGGCCGCGGACCCACTCGATCGCGCCCTTCGTGTAATAGAGCTCCGCCTGCTCGTCGGGGCTCGAGCGCTTGGTCTTCATGACTGCGATCGCTTTGTCGATGGCCTGCTGCGCCTGCTCGTAGCGTTTGGTGTTGTAGTAGGTGGTCGCGAGGCCTTGCCAGGAGACGATGTTGTCGAACTTCGAGGCCCGTCCGTAGAGGCGCTCCGCGTCGGCGTAGCGCTGCTGATTCAGCCGGACCTGGGCGAGGTTGTTGAGCGCGCGGAAGTCGCGGCTGTGCTGGGTCGTGTAGGTCCATAGCGCCTCCCCGTTCCGCCACACCTCCTGGTACTGCCGCGTCCGCGCGGTGAAGAACACGAACGGGATCGCCGTGATCGCGGCGAGCGTCACCGTCCGCCCCGGCTCCGCCTTGACCCGACTCGCGATCGCGACGAGCCCCGCGGCGACGATCCAGCAGAATCCGAGCGACGGCGCGTACAGGTACCGGTCGGCCATGTAGGTGATGAGCGGGAAGGCGAGAGCCGGGATCAGGAGCACGAAGATCCAGGCCGTGCCGAGTGCGAGCGCGCGAAACCCGCGGCGATAGGCGAGCCAGAAGATCGCGGGCAGGATCAGGAGCCCGGCCAGATCGAGCGCACTCAGGGACGGGGGATCGTAGATCGGCCGTCCCTCCAGGATGCCGGTGAGAAGACCGAGGTACATCCAGACCGCGTGTCCCTTCACCATGAGGTACTGGAGCGGCTGGTGTGCGTAGGGCTGTTCGGACTTCACCTGCACCTGGTTGTTCACGATCACGAGCCAGGCACCGAGGACGCCGTAGGGGATCTTGGTCACGATCGCCCGCTTCCAGTCGAACGGGCGTCCCTGTCGGTCGCGCATGAAGTCGAGCACGAGCATGAAGAGCGGGAGCGCGACGATGGACATCTTCGACCAGAGCCCGAGCAGGAAGGTCGCGACGGAGGCGGCGTACCACGCCACCCGGAGCTTCCGGCCCAGTGTCGCCTCGTCGTACAGGATGAGCGTGAGAAGGAGGAACACGGTCGAGAGGAGGTCCTTCCGGATCGAGACCCACGCCACCGCTTCCACGTGGGACGGATGGACCGCGTAGAGAAGCGCGGCGACCACTCCGAGCGCGAAGCTCCCGACGAGCCGGCGCACGACGAAGAACGCGAGCACCGCGTTGAGCGCCGCCAGGATCACGGACTGGAGATGGAATCCGAACGGATTCAGCCCCCACAGCGAGTAGTCCACCATGTAGGACACGAGGTGGAGGGGGAGGTAGTTCGCGAAGTACGGCGTGGTGAACGCGAACTTGATGTTCTCGGCGGTCAGCCCCCGGATCCAGGGATTGTCCGTGACGTACGTGGGATCGTCCCAGCTCGTCAGGAAGCCGAAGCGAAGCGACGGCTGATGGATGATGTACGCCACGGCGAAGACGGCGACCGACGCGAGCGCGAGCTGGATCCACGTGCCCGGAAGCCGCGACGAGGACGCGGCGCCTGGGCGCCCAGTCTTCGCGTCCTTCTTCGCGCGCTCCCGGCGCGCCGATCTCGAGGTCGGTGGCGCCATGGTCAGAGCCGGCTCGGGGCTTTGTCCGGTGCACTGAGGCTGGCTTTGGCCCGCTCGTGCTTCGGATCGAGGCGCAGCGCCTCTTCCCAATCGCGGATGGCGGCCCCGCGGTCGAACGGCCACTCGATCTGACCGCGAAGATAGAGGACGTCCGCCTGCTGGCTCGGGCGCCTCCGCCCCATGGCGAGGACGGCGTGGTCCATCGCGTCCCTGGCGTCGCCGTAGCGTCCGGTGTTGAAGTAGACGGAGGCGATTCCCGTCCACGCCTCGATGGTGTTCGTGTACAGGATCGTCCGGTAGAGATGCTCCGCCTCGCGGTACTGGCGGTTCACGTACAGCGCCTGGGCCAGATTGCTCGTGGCGCGGACGTCATGACTCCGCTGATGGGCATAGGACCAGAGTTTCAGGGGCGCACCCCAAACCGATTCATACCGCACCGTCCGCACCGCGAAGAACGTGAACGCCAGGGCCGTCATCAGAGCCGCCGCCATGACCCGCCCCCCCTCGGAGCGCACCCGGCCGGCCAGGAACAGGATTCCGGCCGCGACGATCCAGCAGAAGCCGAGCGATGGCGCGTAGAGGTATCGATCCGCCATGTACGTTACCAGCGGGAACGCGATCGCGGGGAGCAGGAGAACGAAAATCCAGGCCACGCCGAGCGCGAGCGCCCGATTCCGGCGGGCGAATGCGAACGCGAAGACGAGGAGTGGAACCGTGAGCGCGACCAGATCGAGGACGCCCGCGAGGCCGGCCACCGAAGGGGCGTCATAGATCGGCCGCCCATCGAGGATCCCCGTGAGAAGGCCCAGGTACATCGCGACCGAGTGCCCCTTCACCATCAGATACGAGAGGGGCGCATGCGCGTACGGCAAGTGCGTCCTGACCTGGGCCAGGTCGTTCACGACGACGAGCGCCCCGGCCAGAACCGCGTACGGAACCTTGGTGACGATCGCGCGCTTCCATGAGAACGCCGCCCCGTCCCATCGCCGCGTGAGGTCGAGCACGAGGAGAAACAGGGGCAGCATCGAGATCGATACCTTGGAGAGGAGCCCGAGCAGGAACATCGCGACCGACGTCGCGTACCACGCCCCGTGGAATCGCTCCCGCGTCGCTCTGTCGTAGAAGAGCACCGAGAGGAGGAGAAAGAAGGTCGAGAGCAGATCCTTGCGGATGGAAAGCCACGCCACCGCCTCGACGTGGGACGGATGAACGGCATAGAGGAGCGCCGCCACGATGGCCAGGGCGGCACTGCCGAAGAGTCGGCGGGTGAGCGCGAACGCGAGAACCGTGTTCATCCCGGCGAGCAGGAGCGATTGGACCCGGAACCCGAACGGGTTCAGCCCCCAGACCGAGTAGTCCACCATGTACGAGACGAGGTGGAGCGGGAGGTAGTTCGAGAAATAGGGAGCCGTGAACGCGAATCGGACATTCTCCATGGTGAGCCCGCGGATCCATGGATTGTGGACGATGTAGGCCGGATCGTCCCAGGTCATCAGGAAGGGGAACCCGAGCGTCTGCGCGTGGACCAGCACGGCGATCCCGAACAGGGCGGCGGCGGCGAGCAGAGACTGGAGACCGACGGCGGGCGTGACGGCACGATTCGCTGCCGGGACCCGAACCGCGCGCTCCCGGCGCGGGACGATCGTGATCGGCTCCGGCATGGTCAGGGCGATGGCGGGGGCTCGACGCCGACCCGGCGCAAGTGGTTCCTCGACTCGTCGTTCTTCGGGTCGAGGCGGGCCGCCTCGAGCCAATCGCGAATCGCCGCGTCCTTGTCCTCGCGAGCCACCTCGACCATAGCGCGGACGCAAAGGATGTCCGCCTTCTCGTTGTCCCGCTTTCCTCGCCAGCTCGCGACGGCCTTGTCCATCGCCTCCTGCGCTTCGTCGAAGCGCCCCGTGCGCATGTAGATGGTGGCGAGCCCGCCCCAGACGTCGGGGCTGTTGTATCCGACGAGGCTCTGGTAGATCTGCTCCGCCTCCTCGTAGTGCCGTTTCAGGGTGAGGGTCTGCGCGAGAGCGCTCGTGGCCCGCACGTCCTTGGTCCGCTGCATCGTGTATCTCCAGAGAGCTTCGGGATTGCCCCACAGTGCCTCGTATCGGACCGTCCTCACGGTGAAGAGCGTGAACGGGATCACCGTCAGGGCGACCGCCGCCGCGATACGACCACCCTTGGAGCTCACGCGGCCGGCCAGCCACAGGATGCCCGCGGCCAGGATCCAGCAGAAGCCAAGCGAAGGTGCGTAGAGGTAGCGGTCGGCCATGTAGGTCATGAGCGGAAACGCGAGGACCGGGATGAGAAGGACGAAGAGCCAGGCCGCGCCAAGGGTCAGGGTCCTTAGCCGTCGCCAGAACGCGAATCCGAGGATGACGAACGGAAGCAGGACGCCGGCGAGATCGAAGGGGGGGTGCAGGCCGCCCAGCCAGGGTGGGTCGTACATGGGCGAGCCCTTGACCATCCCCGTCAAGAGCGCCAGGTATCTCCAGATGGCCTCGCCTTTCACCATGAGGTACTGGAGCGGCTGGTGCGTGTAGGGGCTGCCCGTCTTCACCTGGGCGTGGTTGTTCACATAGACGAGCACGGCGGCGAGGACGAGATAGGGAATCTTGGTCGCGATCGCATGCTTCCACCGGAACGGGCGCCCGTCCCATCGACGCGTGAGGTCGAGCACGAAGAGGAAGAGGGGCAGGGTCGAGATCGAGACCTTGGACAGGAGCCCGAGGAGGTACATCACGACCGAGGCCGCGAACAGCCAGGGGCGGAAGCGGTCGCGGGTGGCCTCGTCGTACAGGATGACCGTGAGGAGGAGGAACACGGTCGACACGAGGTCCTTCCGGATCGAGATCCACGCAATGGCCTCCACGAGCGCCGGATGGACGGCGTAGAGGAGCGCCGCCACGAAACCGAGAGCCACACTCCGGAAGAGCCTCCGCCCGAGGTAGAACGCGAGGGACGCGTTCAGCGCCACGAGGAGGAGCGACTGCAGGCGATACCCGAACGGGTTCAAGCCCCAGAACTGGTAGTCCACCATGTAGGAGACCAGATGCAGCGGGAGGTAGTTCGCGAAGTACGGCGTGGTGAACGCGAAGCGGATGTTCTCGAGCGTGAGCCCGCGGATCCATGGGTTGTGGGTGATGTAGGACGGATCGTCCCAGGTCGTCAGGAACTGGAACGAGAGGGTTTGCGCGTGCACGAGCGCCGCCACGACGAACACCGCGAACCCGAGCAACGCGAGCTGGGCCCGCGTGCCGGGGAGACGGGGCCGATCCGCCTGGGGGGTGGCCACGGGCTCTGCGGGCGCCGGCTTCTGGCGCGGAACGATCGAGATCGGGGTCGCCATCAGCGCCGCCTGAGCGACCCTCGGTCCACCTTGCCCAGGTGGGTCCGAGGGAGCGAGTCGACGAACACGACCTCGCGCGGATGCTTGTACGCGTCGAGGCGTTCTCTCACGTGCGCCTTGAGGGTCTCCTCGAGGCCGTCCTTCGCCCCCTTGGGCACGACGTAGGCGCGCGGCTTCACGAGCCCCTGCGCGTCGGGAACGCCCACCACCACCGCTTCCGCCACCGATGGATGCTCGAGGAGGCAGCCTTCCACCTCCTGGGGCGCGAGCCACTTGCCCGCGACCTTGAGCATCTCGTCCCCCCGGCCGCAGTAGGTCACGTAGCCCTCCTCGTCCATCGTGATGAGATCGCCGGAGACGTACCACTCGCCGCGGAAGCTCCGGGCTGTCTTGTCGAGATCGTGCCAGTATCCGAGCGCGCGCGATTCCCCCTTCACCCAGAGCCACCCGGTCTCGCCGCGCGGAAGCTCGCGCCCCTCCTCGTCGCAGACGCGAACCTCGAACCCGGGCACGACCGTGCCCAGCGTGCCGGGCCGGGACTCGCCCGGCCGGTTCGAGATGAAGATGTGCCACATCTCCGCCGTGCCGAGCCCATCGAGAATCTCGACTCCGAACGTGCGGCGCCAGCGCTCGTCGATCTCCGCGGGGAGGGCTTCACCCGCCGACGTCACGAGCCGGAGCGACGAGAGGTCCGCGGACGCCGCGCTCGGATGCGAGAGCATCTTGTGGATCATGGTCGGGACGTGGACGAGGATCGTCGGCCTGTGCCGCTTGATCTTGTCGAACAAGGTCTCCGCGCTCGCGGGCTCCGGGAAGAGGGCGGTGGACGCGCCCGCCATGAACGGGAAGAAGAGGTTCGATCCGGTCGCGTAGCCGAAATAGAGCTTGGGTACCGAGAGCGTGATGTCGTCCTCCGTGTAGGCGATCACCCGGCCGCCGTAGAGGCGGGCGGTGTTGGCGAACGAACGATGGGTCTGCACGACGGCCTTCGGCCGCCCCGTCGTTCCTCCCGAGAAGAGCCAGATGGCGGGATCGTCCCGGTGCGTGAGGAAGGTGGGGAACGTGTCCGACTGCGCCTCGATCGAGCGCTCGAACGCATCGTCGCCCGAGACGAGCACCTTGGGTGCGAACGGCGACCTCGCGGCCGACTTGAGGAAGGGCTCGGCCGAGCTTGCGTGCGTGACGATGGCCCGGGCGCGCGCGTGATCCAGGATCCACGCGACTTCGGCCGCGGGCAATCCCGGGTTCACCATCACCGCGACCCCGCCGACCTTGAGGATTCCGAACAGCGCGGCCACATAGCCGGGGCCGTCCGGCATGCCGAGGATCACGCGATTCTCGGGCTCGACCCCAGCCTGGCGCAGGGCGTGGGCGAAGCGGTTCGCCAGCGCCTGGACCTCGGCATAGGTGCTCGTTCCGGAATCGGTGCGGATCGCGGTACGGGCGCCTCGCCCTTCCCGAACCCGCTCGTCCAGAAAGAGATCGGCGATGTTCAGTCGTTCCGATGGCTCAAGGGTCATGGTAGGTTCGTCCGAGCCGCCCATGATGAAGGCCCGCCGGGCGGGTGGCAATACCCGACATGAGGAGTGAATGACGGTACCCCGCTGGGCGGATCTGACCTGGGAAGAGCTGCGCGATCTCCCGCGCGAGCGGCTGACCGCGATCCTGCCGGTAGGCGCCGTGGAGGCGCATGGTCCCCATCTTCCGCTCGGGACCGACGTGGTGATCGCCGAGGCGATGGCGCGGGCGGGGGCCGACTGCCTTGCCGGGGCGGGGATCCACGCGGTGCTCCTCCCGGCGCTGCCATACACGGCCGCTCCCTTCGGGGCCGCGTTCGCGGGGACCCTATCGATGCCCCCAGACCTTGTGACGGCCTTCCTCGTCGCCCTGGCTCGAGAGCTCGAGCGTCACGGCGTGGCGGCGTTGGCCGTCGCGAACGGGCACCTCGATCCCGCGCACCTGGGTGCGCTCCAGGACGCCGCGGACCGGGCGCGGCGCGACAGCGCGATCCCGATCGTCTGCCCCGATCTCACGCGGAAGCCCTGGGCGCTCAGGCTCACGGACGAGTTCAAGACCGGAGCCTGCCACGCAGGAAGGTACGAGGGATCGATCGTGATGGCCGAGCGGCCCGATCTGGTACGCCGCGACGTCATGCGATCCCTTCCTCCCAATCCCGCGTCTCTCTCCCGCGCGATTCGGGACGGCGTCGGTACGTTCGAAGAAGCGGGCGGACCGCGGGCTTATTTCGGCTGGCCCGCCGACGCGACCGACGCCGAGGGGCGCGAGACCGTCGAGACGCTGGGACAGATCCTCTGCGATGCGGTGCTGGAGGCGTTCGGACCGGAGCACGCCACGATATGAAGGGCGCCGGCCGCGCCGCGGTCGTCACAGGCGCGGGGCGGGGCATCGGCGCGGCCATCGCCCGAGCGCTCGCCGCGGAAGGGATCTCGGTCCTGCTCGCGGCGCGCACGCGAGCGGAGGTGGACGCTGTCGCCGCGGAGCTCCGTGCGCGGGGCGCCACCGCCCACGCCGCGGCGTGCGACGTCACCGATGAGACGAGCGTCCGGGCCCTCGGGCACGAGGCCAACGCGAAGCTGGGCCAGGTCGACATCCTGGTCAACAACGCGGGCGTCTCGAGTTCGGCGCCGCTCCGGAAGCTCACGCTCGACGAGTGGAATCGCGTGCTCGCCGTCAATGTGACGGGCGTCTTCCTCTGCACGCGGGAGTTCGCGCCGGCCATGGCCGAGCGGGGATGGGGGCGCGTGATCACGATCGCGTCGACCTCGGGGCTCGAAGGGGGGCGCTACATCGCACACTACTGCGCGTCCAAGCATGCCGCGGTCGGCTTCACGCGCGCGGCCGCGCTCGAGCTCGAGGACCGCGGAGTGACCGTGAACGCGGTCTGCCCGGCCTACGTGGACACGCCGATGACGGACCGGACGCTCGCCACGGTCGAAACGAAGACGGGCCTCACCCGGGACGCCGCGCTCCGCGCCGTCCTCGAGACCGCGGGACAGGAGCGGCTCATCCGGCCGGAGGAGGTCGCGGCCGAGGTGGTGCGCCTCTGCGAGGACGAAGCGGTGGAGACGGGACAGGCGATCGTTCTGGACGGGAGGAGTCGATGAGTCTCGAGATCGTGAACCCCGCAGCGCTCGGCACGCCGAAGGGCTACAGCCATGGGGTGCTCGGACCCGTCGGAGGGCGCGTGCTCTTCGTGGCCGGGCAGCCGGGCTGGGACGCGTCGGAGAAGGGGCCGGTTCCGGGATTCGTGCAGCAGTTCGCGCGCGCTCTCGACCGCGTGCTCGCGGTGGTCCGCGAGGCAGGCGGCGGCCCAGCGGACGTGGCGCGCATGACCGTCTACGTCACCGATCTCAACTCCTACCGCGTGGCCCTCGAGGCGCTCGGCCGAGTCTGGCGCGAGCGGTTCGACCGCCGCTATCCCGCGATGGCGATGGTCGAGGTCTCGGGGCTCGTGGACGAGGGGGCGGTGGTCGAGATCGAGGCGACCGCCGTGATCGGGGGAACACCGTGATCCAGCCGCGCTCCTTCCGGTTCGACGTCGACGCCGCGACTCGGGTCGCGCGGATCACGCTCGACCGACCCGAGCGGCTGAACGCGCTCACGTTCGAGGTCTACGCCGAGCTGCGCGACCTCTTTGCCCGGCTCGACACGGAGCCCGGCGTAGGCGCGATCGTCCTCACAGGATCGGGTCGCGCGTTCTGCTCCGGGGGCGACGTCGAGGACATCATTGGCGCGCTCTTCTCCCGCGATTCGGCCGGTCTGCATGAGTTCACGCGCATGACCTGCGATCTCATCCTCAACATCCGGCGCTGCCGGCGTCCGGTGATCGCGGCGCTCAACGGCACGGTGGCGGGCGCGGGAGCGGTGATGGCGGCGGCATGCGATCTCAGAATCGCCTCCGAAACCGCGAAGATCGCGTTCCTCTTCGTGAGGGTGGGGCTGTCCGGGGCGGACATGGGAGCGTCGTGGCTCCTGCCGCGCATCGTGGGGCACGGACGCGCGACGGAGATCCTCATGACGGGCGACTTCGTGGACGCGCGCCGCGCGCAGGAGATCGGCCTCTACAACGCGGTCGTGCCCGTGGACCGCGTCGTGGAGGAAGCCACCGCTCTCGCGGCGCGGCTCGCGCGCGGACCCGCCGAGGCGCTCGCCGTCACCAAGCGCGCGCTCGACGCCGAGTGGGCGCTCGACTTCGAGACGGCGCTCGCGCACGAGGCGGACGTCCAGGCCGCGCTCATGGAGCGTCCCGATTTCCGCGAGGCCTACGAGGCGTTCCGCGCCAAGCGGGAGCCCAAGTTCCAGGCATGAGCCATCCCGATCCCATCCCGGTCCGGACCTTCCTCGACGATTCGCACCGGGCGCTCGCCCCGGTCGTGGGGGCGTTTGCGGGAGCCGCCGCGCGGGAGCTTCCCGAGCCCGCGGACGACGGCGAAGCGCGCACACGCGCGCGCGCGTGGCTCTCGCGCCTGGGCGAGGGGGGCCTGCTCGATCCGATCCGCCGCCGCGACTGGCGCGGCTGCTGCCTCACGCGCGAGGCGCTCGGCGCGGCGTCCCCTCTGGCCGACGCGGTGTTCGCGCTCCAGGGACTCGCCACGGTGCCCCTCCACTTCGCGGAGAACGAGGCCATGCGGTCGCGATGGTTCGACGACGCGGTGTCCGGGCGCGCCATGGGAGCGTTCGCGATGACGGAGTCCGAGGCGGGGTCTGACGCGGCGGCGATCGCGACGCGCGCACGCCGCGAGGGCAACGCCTACGTGCTCGACGGGACGAAGACCTTCATCTCGAACGCGGGTATCGCCGACTTCTACACCGTCTTCGCGACCACCGACCCCTCGCTCGGAGCGAAGGGGATCTCCTGCTTCGTCGTTCCGGCGGACACGCCGGGGCTCACGTTCACGCGCGCGCAGGTGCTCGCGGCGCCGCATCCCCTCGGGGAGATTGCGTTCGAGGGATGCCGCGTGCCGGAGGCGAACCGCCTGGGTCCGGAGGGACGCGGACTCGCGCTTGGGCTGAAGACGCTCGACCGCCTGCGCGCCACGGTCGGCGCCGCGGCGTGCGGCATGGCGGCGCGCGCGCTCGAGGAAGCGCTCCGTCACGCGCGGACGAGGCGGCAGTTCGGAAAGCCGCTCGCGGAATTCCAGCTCGTCCAGGAGAAGCTCGCGCGGATGGCGACCGATCTTACGGCCGCGCGCCTCCTCGTCTATCGCGCCGCCTACGAGGCGGACCAGGGCGCCGAGCGCGTCACCCTCGAAGCGGCGATGGCCAAGGCATTCGCGACCGAAGCGGCGCAGCGCATCATCGACGACGCGGTGCAGATCCTGGGGGGCTCGGGGGTGCTGGCTTCGAGCCCCGTGGACCGCCTCTACCGCGCGGTGCGCGCGCTCCGCATCTACGAGGGGACCACGGAGATCCAGCATCTCGTGATCGCGGGACAGCTCGTCCAGGGGGCCGGGTGAAGGCGTCCGTGATCGGCGGCGGGCCGGCCGGTCTCTTCTTCGCGCTCCTCCTCAAGAAGGCCGATCCCAAGCACGAGGTCCAGATCTACGAGCGGAACCGGCTCGAGGACACGTTCGGCTTCGGCGTCGTTTTCTCCGACGCCACGGAGGAGGCGCTCGCGCAGGCCGATCCCGACGTGACCGC
>Ga0111538_10000844_pt1 | contig 42299 bp, 29 predicted proteins | sample SoiMethybrSBSTD1_FD_79669 | JGI IMG/M metagenome (GOLD analysis project Ga0111538, IMG submission 79669) | Bulk soil microbial communities from a Populus tree surrounding site in Tennessee, USA - Soil MetaG P. TD hybrid SBSTD1 (version 2)... | ecosystem: Environmental > Terrestrial > Soil >...
AAAAAAGAAGACGCTTATGCTCAAAAAACTCGCTGTCGTTGCCGCCGCCGTCGCCGCGCCCATGGCGCTGACGGCGCAGACCCTGAGTACTCGCGCCGTCGGTCCGGGTCATCCGGACTGGAAGGGCCAGACCGTGCAGATTGCGCCGGCGCCGGCCGGCGCGGACACGGGCGGGCTGGATCCGGCCGCGATCTTCAAGCCGGCGGCCGATCAGTGGCTGAGCTACTCGGGCGATCTCAGCGGCAAGCGCTTCAGCGCGCTGAAGCTGGTCAACACGGCGACCGTCAAGAACCTCAGCCTCAAGTGGATGAACACCCTCACCACGGGCTGCGGTCCGGCGGGGACGGACCCGAACGCCGGCGCAGGCGGTGGCGGCGGACGCGGCGGGGGTGGCGGCGGAGGCGGACGCGGCGGGGGTGGCGGGGGCGGACCGATCACGCCAATCAACGTCGGCGGCCTCGGCACCGGCGAAGCGAACAACTGCGGCACCCGCGCGCCGGGCGGCGGCATCATCTTCTCCAACGACATCATCTACGCGGGATCGCCGTTCAACGTCTACGCGATCGACGCGCGCGACGGCACGGTGCTCTGGCAGTACTACTGGAAGACGCGCGGCGGCACGGCGCTCCAGACGCGCGGCGTCGGAGTGTGGCGCAACTTCGTCTACTTCACGATGCACGACAACTGGGTGGTGTGCCTCGACGCGAAGACCGGCAAGGAGATCTGGCGCCACGAGATCGCGCCGCACGAGATGCAGTACTTCTCGTCCAATGCGCCGATGGTCGTGGGCGATCATCTCCTCGTCGGCACCGGCAACGACACGGACATGCCGGCGTTCCTGAAGTCGCTCGATCCGCGCACCGGCGCAGTCCAGTGGATCCTGTATTCGACGCCGCAGAATCCGGGCGAGCCCGGCATCGAAACGTGGGCGAGCCTCGACGCGGCCCGGCACGGCAACGGCGCCACGTGGATTCCCGGTGTCTACGATCCGGAGACGAAGCTCTACATCTACGGCACGGGCAACCCGACGCCGGCCTACACACAGGGGCGTGGCGAGGGAGACAACCTGTTCACGTCGTCGCTGCTGGCGGTGAACGTGGACACCGGCAAGATGGCGTGGTACTTCCAGACTTCGCCGCACGACACGCACGACTGGGATTCCACCCAGACGCCGGCCCTGGCCGACATGGTCTTCAACGGACGCATGCGCAAGCTGGTGATGACGGCGACGCGCAATGGGTACTTCTTCGTCCTCGACCGCACGACCGGCGAGCACCTGATCACGAGCAAGCTCGGCCTCGTCAACAACTGGGCCACGGGCCTCGATGCCAAGGGCCAGCCCAAGCGCAATCCGTTCAAGGACGCGACGATCGCCGGCTCGCTCGTGAACGGCGACGTCCTGAACTACCCGCCGCCGACCTTCTCCCCCCAGACGGGGCTCTTCTACGTGCACGAGCAGAACTCGATGCGGATCAGCTACCTGATGGAGCCCGACCCGCGCGGCTCGATGGGACTCGGCGGCACGGGCGGCGGCGGCAATCTGTCGTGGGGCACGAATATCGTCGCGGTCGACTACAAGACCGGCAAGATCACGTGGCGGAAGGAAATCAACGGCGGCAGCGCCGGCCTGCTCACGACCGCGGGAGGCGTCCTGTTCCTCTCGAACGCGCCGAACGTCGAGGCGTGGGACGCGGCGACCGGGAAGGGCCTCTGGTATTCGCAAATCGGCGGTCTCTCGGCGCCGCCCCTGACGTTCATGCTCGACGGCAAGCAGCACATGCTGTTCAGCGCCGGCGGCGGGCTGTTCATGTTCGTGCTGAACTAGAACCGTTGCGGCCCGCAGGCAGATGGGCGCGCGGTTGACGTCTCGCTTCGCGCTGACGCTGGCCGGCAGCGCCCTGATCGGCGGGGCCGCGCTGGCGTCCAGACAGGCCGCCGACATCGGCGCGGCCCAGACCGCGTTCGGCCAATCGCTGACCCTTCGCGCCGACCGGGTCGTCCTGGACTCATCGCACCCGGCGATGGCCTGGCTTGGTCAGCGTGCGCCCGTTCCGTACACGGCACAAGCCGCGCTGCGGTTGACGCTCGAGTTGCGGACGACCGCCGCGGAACCCGCGCTCGTCAAGGCGCTCGGCGATGTCCGCATTTTCGGCGGCAACCTGGCCGAGCATCCCTTCCCTATCTCCATCGATTTACAGGGCGTGCCCGACGGTGACTATCAGTACATTGCGGACGTCCGCGACGGCGCCGTCGTGCTGACGCATCTCCAGGTGCGGGTGAAGCTGGTCGCCTTCCTCGACGAGCGCCACGCCGACGTCGAGCGACGCCTCTCCAGGATTCGCGGGCACGACAGCGCGAAGGCGACCATTCGGTATCCGTTCGACCTGGCGCGCGTCATCAATGCCGGCAAGCGGGTTTTCGGCTCAGCCACGAACAATCCGGAATTCGGGTTGACGCAGACCGGCGAGCCGCACCACTACGATTTCGCTGCCGGCTTGAAGCGGACGGCCGACGTGCTGGCGGCGCTCGAAAAAGGGCGGGACCTGGTGTGGCGGGCGGGCGGTGAAACCGTACGGCACTATTACATGCCGGAAGCCGGCGAGATTCTGCCGTACCACGTGTTCGTCCCCTCGAAGTGGGACGGCAAGGCGGCCCTGCCGCTCGTCTTCATCCTCCACGGCAACAGCCGCGATCAGGACTTCTACTTCGACCGCGACGGCCGGATCATTCCGAAGACCGCCGAGCAGCATGGCTTCATGGTGGTGGCGCCGCTCGGCTACTCGCCGAATGGCGGATACAACTACGTGCCCTATGGGCGCGAGACCAGCGCGCCGCGCGGGATGGCGGGCGCGTCGAGTCTGCCGCAGACGTTCGGCCCGGGAGCCCGTGGATTTGGCGGGGTGAACGGGTCGGTGACGCCGGCGCTGGTTCGATCGGAATGGAGCGAGCTCGACACGATGCACGTGCTCGATCTGGTTCGCCAGGAGTACCCGATCGATCCCGGGCGAACGTTCCTGTTCGGGTACTCGGCGGGCGGCCAGGGTGCGCATTACCTCGGTCCCAAGTTCTCGCAGGACTGGGCGGCGATTGGCATCGGCGGATCGAACGCGCAGCCCGGATCGACGTATCCGTTCGACAAGCTGGCCGCCACGCCGATGATGATCTTCGTCGGGAGCGAAGACGCGCCCAACGTCCTCCCGTCGCGCAACATGACGCAGGCGCTGCTGCAACACGGCGTTCCGGCCGTCCTCAAGGAATACCCCGGGGCCACGCACGATTCGGCGCCGTCGGCCGCCATCGCCGACCTCTTCGCCTTCTTCCGCAGCCACCCGCGCCGGTAATGAATTCGTCCCAACCCCCTGCCAGTCTCGAGCGTCATACCAAGCGCCGAGGACCGAGTGCCTGAACCTATGAGTGCATTTCTTCAAGACATCCGCTACGCCATCCGGACGTTGAAGCGAAGCCCGGGCATGACGCTCGTGATCGTCGCGTCGCTCGCGATCGGAATTGGCGCGAACACGGCGATCTTCAGCGTCGTCAGTGCCCTGCTCCTGAAGCCGCTGCCCTATCCCCAGCCCGATCAGCTGGCGGTCATGTGGTTGCGTTCGCCCGGGATCAACATCCCGCAGGATTGGCCCTCGCCCGGTCAGTACTTCGACGTCGTCGCGGAAAACCGGTCCTTCGCGGAGACGTCGATCTCGCAGGGACGAAGCGGCACGCTGCTCGGCGTCGATCAGCCGGTACGCGTCGAAGCGCTGCTGACGTCGTCCAGCCTGTTTCACATGCTGGGCGCCAAGCCGCAGTACGGCCGCCTCCTGCAGCCTGAGGAAGACACGCCCGGCAAGGCGCCTGTCGTGATCCTGAGCCACGGCTTCTGGACCCGGGTCTTCGGCGGCGATCCGAACATCGTTGGCAGGACGCTGACCCTGAACGGCATCACTGCCGGGAGCGGCGAGACCAAGAACCAGTTCGAAGTCGTTGGCGTGCTGTCGCGCGACTTTCTGTTGAACGACGAGATCATGCCGACCGTGTCGAGCATCCGGCAGATGGACGTGTTCCTGCCGCTCCCCTGGGGCGCCGACGCCGTCAACCGGCGCGGCGACGAGAACTACAACCTGATGGCGCGCGTGAAGCCGGGCGTGACGATGGCGCAGGCGAAGTCCGACGTGAGCGCGATCGCCGCACGGATCCGCGAGAAGGACAAGCGGGACAAGACGTTCACGATCGACGTCGTCCCGCTCCTCGATTCTGTCGTCGGCGACGTTCGACGGGCGGTGCTCGTGCTTCTCGGCTCGGTCACGCTCGTGCTGCTGATTGCCTGCGCCAACGTCGCGAACCTGCTGCTGACGCGCGCAACCAGCCGGCAGAAGGAGGTCGCGGTCCGGACGGCGCTTGGCGCAGGCTGGCAACGGCTCGTGAGACAGCTGCTGACCGAGAGTCTCTTGCTCGGCCTGCTCGGCGGCGCAGCGGGGCTGCTGATCGCGAAAGCCGCGCTGTACGTCGTCCGCACCGTCAATCCCGGCAACATCCCGCGGCTCGACGCGATCAGCCTCGACGGCACGGTGCTGGCCTTCACGTTCGGTGTGTCGGTCGTCACTGGGCTCATCTTCGGCTTGACGCCGGCACTGCGCGCGGCCCGTGTGGATCTGAACACGTCACTCAAGGCGGGCGGGCGGAACACGCAGGGCGAGGGCGGCTTCGGCAGTTCCCGGCGCCGGCTGCGCAGCCTGCTCGTCGTGTCGGAGGTGGCGCTGTCGCTCATGCTACTGATCGGCGCGGGCCTGCTCGTCCGCAGCTTCGTCCGGCTGCAGAACGTGTCGCCCGGATTCCAACCCGAGGGCGTCGTCTCGATGCGCCTCGGCGCCAGCGCGCGGACGTTCCCCAACCGCGACGCCGCCGTCGCGTACTATCGCGACTTCTCCGACAGGCTGGGCAGTGTTCCGGGCGTCGCCATGCGCGGCGCCGTCTCGGCTCTACCGTTTACATCGTCGGTCGGCTGGGGCTCCATCAACGTTGAGGGCTGGACGCCTCAGCCGGGACAGGAGTTGCAGGTCGATCGGCGCGCCGCCACGACGGACTACTTCCGGACGATGGGCATTCCGCTGGTCCAGGGCCGTTTCTTCGCGGATCTCGACATGCCGCAGAACGCGGAGCCGGTCGCGATCGTCGACGAGAAGTTCGCGCAGCGCTTCTGGCCCAACGGCGACGCCGTTGGCAAGCATGTCTGGAACGATCCGAACCGGAAGCTGAAGATCGTCGGCGTGGTCGGCACCGTGAAACAGTACGGGCTCGACATCGACGGGCGGATCGTCGTTTATCAACCGGGGCCGAACGCCGGCTGGCAGGTGGCGAGAACGTCGGGCGATCCGTCGACCGTCGCGGCCGCCATGATCCGGACGCTCCACGAGATCGACCCGACGCTGCCCGTCTTCGACGTACAGCCGATGACCGGGCGGATGAGCGGATCGATGGCGCGGCAGCGCTTTTCCACGATCATGCTGGGCGCGTTCGCCGCGTTCGCACTGCTGCTCGCGGTCGTCGGCGTCTACGGCGTGATCTCGTACCTGGTGACGCAGGGCGCGCGCGACATCGGCGTGCGGATGGCGCTCGGCGCGCAGCAGAGCGGCATCGTGTGGATGGTGCTGCGGCAGGGCATGGAACTGACGGGCGCGGGCGTGGTGCTCGGACTCCTCGGCGCGGTCGCGCTGACCCAAGTCATGGCCAGCCTGCTCTTCGGCATCAGCGCGCGGGACGTCATGACGTTCACGACGGTGCCCGTGATCCTGATCGCAAGCGCGCTCGTCGCGAGCTACCTCCCGGCGCTGCGCGCGACGCGGGTGGATCCGGTGGTGGCGCTGCGGGACGAATGAGAAGGAATTAACAAGCACCATGGATTGATCGATTTGTACGGCGTGGGCTCGCGGCCTCCCGCGAACTCGCTGCGCGCCGCCGGCCGATGCGTGGATCCAGTTGGCGCGTTGACGAACCGCTTTCTTGGTCGCCGGGGGGCCTCAAGCGGTAAAGTAACGACCAGCCTAAGCCAGGATGGCTTGCCCTAACTGCCACAGCACCGATCTGTCTGTTGATGGCGTCTGCGTCACGTGCGGAAGGACCATCACTGGCGACCAGTTTCTCGAGCCAGGCGGTGAGGTCAGGCTAGAACCAGGCCACGACTTTGGATCGCGCTACCGCATCATCCGTCTTGTCGGTAAAGGCGGTATGGGTTCGGTCTATGAGGCCTGGGACCGCGTCCTCGAGGTGGCCGTTGCGGTCAAGGTGATTCGCGCCAAACCCACTTCGAATGCAAGCACCATCGAGAAGGCCGAACGACGCTTCAAGCGAGAGATTCAGCTAGCCCGACAGGTCACTCACAAGCACGTCGTTCGGATTCACGATTTGGGAGAGGTCGATGGCATCACGTACATCACGATGCCGTACATCCAGGGGGCAGATCTCGCCACGATCTTGAGGCGCGAGGAGCGACTGCCCGTCGACCGAGTTCTCACGATCGCCAGGCAGGTCACATCGGGCCTCGCCGCGGCCCATGAGGCTGGGATCGTTCACAGGGATCTCAAGCCGGCGAACATCATGATCGCCGCGAACGGCGACGCGCTGATCATGGACTTCGGCATCGCACGCTCGACGGCGGATGGCATGACCATGACGGCGGGCGGTCCGCTCGTCGGCACGATCAACTACATGGCCCCGGAGCAGGCGCGGGGCGGCAACGTCGATCAGCGTGCGGACATCTACGCGTTTGGACTGATTCTCCGTGACCTGTTGGTGGGCCGGCGTTATGGCGGCGGCGACCCGATGCTCGAGTTGATGGAACGCATGCGGCTCGCACCGCCCTCCGTGCGATCGGTCGACCCGACGATTCCCGGGCCGCTGGACGCGCTGGTGACGAAGTGCCTGCAACCGGATCCGGCATCGCGGTATGAGACGGTGGACGCCCTGATCACCGATCTCCATCGCCTGGATCGGAATGGCGAACTTTTGCCGACTTCACGCGATGGCGTACCCGACGTCGAAAGGAGTCGCTGGCCGGCGAGACTGCGCTGGATCGCAGCCCTGGGTCTCATCCTTGCGGTGGTTACGGCATGGTTAATGCGCGACCGGAACTTGCCTAATCAGCCGCAGCCAGGCGCCACTCGCCCTATCGTCTCAATCGCCATTGTGCCGTTCCGCAATGCGTCCGGCGATCCGACCTTCGATCCTCTGGGGTCCGTTCTGGCGCAGTTGCTCGGCACGGCCTTGGGTCGCTCTGCCAGCGTCCGAAGCGTGTCCGCAGACCGAGTCCACGAGGTGATGCGGGACCTCGGCATCGCGCCGAACGCCGCAGTCGGACCCTTGGAGATCGCCCGGATTGCAGACTTCAGCAGTGCTCGACGGGTCGTGTGGGGCAGCTATACGAAGATCGGCGCATCAATTCGCATCGACGTCGTGCTCCAGGATCTGGAGCAGGCACGGAGCGAGCCGCTCGGGGCTACGGCGGCGGACGAAGACGCTCTGCCGGCCGCGATTTCCGAGCTCGCCGCATCACTGCGGCGGGACATTGCGCGGACGTCGCCGAACCTTCTCAAAGAGCTCGATGCCACATCGTGGCAGCCGTCGACCGGTTCGTTCGAGGCGCTGCGTCTCTACTGCGAGGGGAAACAGCTCGTCCTGCAGGGTTCGTCTCCGGAGGCCCTCAAGAAGTTCGAAGAGGCGACAAAACGGGATGGTACGTTCGCGCTCGCACTGTCAGCGGCGGGCCGCACATACGCGGCACGGGGCGATGACGCACAAGCCTCGCAGGCTTCCCTTCGCGCAATGACGCTGAGCGAGGCGCTACGCCCGCAAGAGAGGTTTCTAATCTGGGCCGAGCACTACCGGGTGTTGAACGATTCGGAGAAGGCGATCGACGCGTACGAGCGTCTGTTGGGCGTGTCGCCAAACAGCGAAGCCCTCGAGTTCGAACTCGGCTTGCTCTACGAGCAGAGCGGCAAGCTTGAGCTTGCGAAACAGCACCTTGCCAAGGCGACCGAGCTCGATCGCAAATTTGTCGGAGCCTTGCTCGCGCTTGGCCGTGTCGAAATCAAGGCCAGGAATCCCCTCGGCTCGTTTGCTCACTTGAACGAAGCCCTGACTGTGGTGACGCAACTCAATAACGATGAGGCCCGAGCTAGCATTCTGCAGGCGATCGGCATTCAGTACAAGCAACTGAATCTTCTCGACGAGGCGCTTCAGCACTATGAACGCTCGCTCGAAATAAAGCGGACCATGGGCAACAAGCGCGGCATGGCCGGTAGTTTGAATGAAATCGCGCAAATCCACGAACGACAAGGACGACCGCAACAGGCGGAAACGAGTTATCAAGAAGCCATCACGCTGCAACGCCAGATCGCTGACAAGTCAGGGTTGAGCATCACCCTCCTGAGTCTCGCCGTCTTGTTCAACGAGACGTTGAGTCGTCCGGACGACGCCCTGCCACTTATGCGGGAAGCGCTCCAGTTCCGCCGGGAGGCTGGCAGTCGTCTGGGTGAGGCGCTCATCCTCAACAACATCGGCAACGTGTATCTGGCGAAAGGAGAGTTTTCGGATGCCCAGGCCTACTTCGAGCAGAGCCTTGAAATCAGGGAGAAGGCAAAAGCATCCGGGATCGAGATCGCTGACGCGCTGCACAATCTCGGTGAGACGCTCACCAAACTCGGCCGGTACGATCACGCTCTGACGAAGTACGGGCGCGCCCTGGAACTGCGTCGCGCCGATGACCAACGCGGCGCGGCAATCGAGTCTTACGCCATGGGCACGATCTTTGACTATCAGGGCCACTACGGCGCAGCTATCAGGTCCAAGGCAGAGGCCCTCCAAGTCCTTCGCGACTTGAAGCTGCGCGACAAGTGGCTCGCCGAGATCTTGAGCGGCTACGGTCACAGTCTGAGTGTCAGCGGCCGGTTGGACGATGCTGTCGCGCCACTCAACGAGGCGATGACGCTTGCGAAGGAGCTACAACGCCCGCCGCTCATCGGCCAGATCTTCAGGCTGCAGGCAGAGCGTCTCTATTACCGGGGCGAACCCGCAAGTCCAACTGAACAGACACAGGCCGCGTCACGTGCGTCAGACAGGCGGTGGTCGTTGGAGGATCGTTTCCACGGGGCGAGGATCGCCGCGACGCTGAACCCAACACCCACACTTGGGCCGACCTTGGACGCTCTGGCGAAGGAGGCCTCGAGTCTCGGCAACTGGCCGCTTGCGGTCGAAAGCTGGACACGTGGCGCCGCGACGTGGCTCAAGATCGGCGACCGGCGAGCTGCGCTGCAGGACGCCGAGCGTGCGATGGCCAAAGCCGAGACCCTTGGGCTCCGAGTGCTGCTGGCCGAGGCGCATTATGTGTTCGCGGAGGTGCTCCGCCTGGCAGCCGATCCACGGGCTCGGTCCGAGTACGGTCGCGCACTGCAGTTGCTGGATCAGCTCAAGGGCGAGGATGGGAATCAGAACATCCTCAAGCGCGCCGATCTTGCCTTGATCCACGCGGAATGCACCCGATGGTCAAAATGACGCCGTGGACCGGATCGTCAGGCGTGCGCTGATTCACGCCAGACGCGGCCTGCTCATCAACTACCGTCCGCCCGGGATCAGTTTCTGGATCTCGCTCAGCGGCACGCCCGGTCCCAGGATCTGGCGGATGCCTGCTTCGAGCACCTCGTCCCTTCCGGCGCGGATGCCGGCGATCGTCGGTCTGACCTCGACGTCCGGCACAATGCCAACGCGTTGCGTCGGACGCTTGTCAGGATAGAAGATGCCGATGCCGCTGATCATCGACGAGACGCCGCCCGGTAACGGGATCGGCGACACGTTGCCGTCGGCCCCTGCCGTCGTGCTGCCGACGACGCGCGCGCCCGGCGCGACACGAAGCGCCATCGTCGTGTACTCAGCCTGACTCTGCGAGATCTCGTCGACCAGAATCACGACCTTGCCCGCGTAGTGCAGCGGTGCGGGCGTGAGCGAGATGCTGGCGCCCCAATGGAAGGCGCCCGGATTGCTGAGATCGCCGGCCGTGAACCGTGCAAACGGCATCTGGTCGCCGACGAGAAGCTGGCCGAGCTCGAAGACCACGAAGGCCGACGGGTAGTTGCGGATGTCGATGACCAGTCCCTGCGTGCCGGCGGCGGCTTCGACAAGCTTCCCCACTTCCCCCGCCTTGATCGTCGACAGCTTCAAGTACGCGACGTCGTTCGACAACTTTCGGAAGGTGTCGCCCGGCAGATCGTGTGTCGGGGCGCCGCCGGTAGACGACGACGCTGGAACGCGAGCGGTGGTGACCGTCGTCTCGCCGGTGGTGCGCGTCACCACGACCTTCGTTTCGCCGCAGGCGCCGCGCGTCATGAAGCGCGCGATGTCGCGCAGCCGCGTCGACTCGTTCGACGCGGCATAAAACGGCGACCACTCCTGCACGAGCCTTGACACCGCCACGCCGTCGAGGGCCGTGATGACGTCGCCGCGCTCTAGTCCTCCCCCACCGCTGGTGACCACGGCGCGGTCTTCGACGAATCGCACGGTGACCGGAAGCTGGCACGCGCCGGTCGGCGGCCGGTCGCCGAGCGAGCTCCACAGATTGGCGTGCGTGTCGTGCGCTCGCGCGATCAGCGCCATGAGTTGCCGGCGATAGTCGGGAGCGGTCTTCGCGGTCGCGACGCGCCCGATGAACTCTGGCAGCACGTCGTCCCAGTTCTGACCAATGACGTCGCGATACGGAAACCAGTACCGGACGATGTTCCAGAAACGATAGACCGCGAGCAGCTGATATCCGCCGTCCGGCAGCGCGACGCTGCCATAGGCTGGCTCGTTTGCGAAGACCGGGTTCAGAATGCCGGGCACCAACGACACGTAGAACTGGTCTGACGCCGCCGGGCGGTTCGTATGCGCGGCGCGAAGGAGCCGGCTCAATTCCGATCCGAGCCGTGCCTCATCGCCGATCCACTCCAGGTCCGGCGAGAGATGCAGATTCTCAGGCTTGAGCTCCGCGCACGTCTTGCACGCGGTGAGGGGACCAAGGGCGTCGATCCATTTCACGAGCGCCGCGTTGCCGGCGCGACGATCGGCGGCGGCGAGCACGGTCGGCAACACGCGAAACAGGTCGAAGTCCCAGTGCCGCGCACCGGATGTCACGAGTGGGTGGTGGTACTTCAGAAAGCCCCACACCTTGCCGAGCGTCGTCAGGTTCTCGACCTGGACGGGCGTCAACGTGTCGAGTGCCACGCGCGATCCCGCGTCGAACTCGTGATCCGTATCGAGCACGGTCTTGGGCCGCTCGACCTTCGGCGCGGCGGAGAACGGCACGCCGTCCACCAGCAACTCGAGATCGTCTGCCCAGACCTTTCCGGTCCCGGAGATCAAAACGCCAAAGACCAGCTGACGCCCCACGGGCTGAACCGGCACGGTGACCGAGTGTTCGTGCCAGTCGGTCGTGCCCCTCACCTGCCGGCTTTGCGTCGAGTCGAACGCCGCGGCCGAGCCCCCGCCCGCGGCGTCCTCGCGCAGCCACAGCGAGACGAACCCGGTCACGTCCTCGGTCCGCAGGAACGCCCGCAGCACGATCGTCTTGCCGGCGACGTCCAGGGGCAGCACTTTCGAGATCCCGCTGAATTCGCCGGCGCTGCCCGCTGCCCGTTCGATCCGGGCCGACCATCGGCCGCCGCGGACGATCTTCTCGTCGGCCTGCGCGCTCCCGGGCGGACTGACGTTCCAGCCGCCCGGCACACCGGCAGGATGATCGACCTCGAACGACAGGATGCGCGGCAACGAGCTCGTGTCCTGCGCGCCCCCGGTCACAGCCGAGATCAGAACCGCTGCGATGACGAACAGTCTGCGCATGGACCGCCTCCCAACAATGACCGGCGCGCAAAACGCGTCTGGACCTTAAGATATGACGGCCAGGAGGCCTCCCCATGCGTGTTTTGCTCAGTTCCGTGACCGGACAAGTACTCCGCCAGATTGGCGTGATCGCGCTCTGCACGGCGGGTGCCGCGTCCACGATCGCGGCGCAGGGCGGGAAGGCTGCTCCGCCGCCGTCGGGTCCGCTCCCGCAGATCGTCGCCGGCGGGATCCAGATCGCGAACATCGTCGCGCCCAAGGACGACATGATGTCCCGGCCGTTCAATTCGGAGAACGGGACGAAGCTGGTCCTCTGGGTCAAGATGCCGGCCGGTCAAGGGCTGATCGAGATCGACGACGACGGATCGCTTCTGCAATCGTTCAGCGACGACAAAGGAACGAATCTCGGCGGACGGATCGGCAGCTTTCCGGATGAGTTCAAGGACGGCAGCGGCGGCACGGTCGAGATTAGCAGCACCGGACTCCCGGCGGCCGGCGCCACGCGCCTCGTCGCCGAGGGCACGCTCGCGCTGAACGTCTCGAGCGGCGTCAAGCCGGAACGCGTCGCGAACGTCAGCATCCAGAACGGGCGCACGTTCCTGTTGGGCAAAACCTCGATCACGGTGGCCGAGGTGGAGACTTCCAGCACCGAGCAGAAGTTCACGCTGAAACTCCCACGCACCGTGATGGAGGGAATCCGCGAGGTGAAGTTCTTCGACGCCAAGGGACAGCCGGTCGAAGGACACCGCACCAGCTCGGGTTACATGAACGACGCCGGCGAAATGGGCCTCACGGTGACGACGGCGCTCAAGACCCTCACGCTCGAGTTCGAGGTGTGGCAGGGCCGGCGCACGATCAAGGTGCCGTTCAAGGTCCAGACCGGGATCGGCGTCGGCGGCGTTACTCCTTGATCCGCTCGTAGGTCGCGAAGCTCACGCTGTCGGGTTTGCCGTCGGCGCCCGGACGGACGTAGATGATGCCGAGCGTGTTGCCGTCGGGCGTGAGCACGTTCGTCAACACCTGCGTGATCTGACCGTTCCGCTTGTAGACGATTTCGGCGACGCGATCGGTGATCATGCGCACCGACGCGGTCTCCGAGCTCCGGGTGCCGGTAATCGGCTCTTCCTTGCCGTCAAAGTTGGTGGCGTAGCCCCACTGCGACGCCTGCCCGCTCGCGTTGACCGCGTCGATTGTCACCTTCATCCCGCGCTCACCAGACGGCGCGTAGGTCATGATGTTGCTCTGCGGCGCGGGCGCGTCGGACTTGAGCTTCCATCGTCCGAAACGCGGGTTTGTGTTCTGGGCGGCCGTATTCGACACGAGCGCGGCCACGGCGGCCACGCCCACCAACGCGCGAATCAACGCCTGACGCATGGTCGGTCCTCCTAAGGTGACGCCTGGGAGCGGTCCTCATTATCGATCGATCGATCGCCGGCGCTAGGATAGCGAGACTGACCCCCGGCCGAGGCAGAGCCATGACCCAGGACCGCGATCTCTCGATCGATCTCACCCTGCCGGATTTAACGGCCACCGCGGCGCCAGACGCCGGCGCCATCCGCGCGATACAGCCGATCTACGTCGGCGCCCAGCTCGAAGCGCTGAAGATCTTTCAGGTGGTGGATATCATCGTCCAGCACGCGCTCGACGGCTCACTGCCCCTCGATGGCGACGCGGCCGCCGGGATCGAGCAGTACGTCCGTAACCGGCCGGACCGCCTGACGGAACCGGAGCGCCGGGCGGTGTACGCCCGGACACTGGGCGTGCCCGGCGGGAATTCAGACGAGCCTTGTCCGAATCGAGAGTTCAATGAGCTCTGGCTTCGCTTCCTGGCCAGTGTGTCCACGCTCGTGCGACAGGCGGGGTCAGCGAACGCCGACATTCCACATCTCCAACAAGCGGCACGGAACGCCGCGCGTGACCTGGCCGTCAACCTGTCACTTCACGGTTACGGGATCGGTCTGTTCGTCGCGAGCGATCTGCGGTCGGAGATCCAGACCGTCATCCGATTGCTCTCGACACAGCAGATCCGACAGGCGTTCGGCGCGCGTGATCTCTGGCAGGTGATCGATCAGGTCGCCACGCTCGAACTCGGCGGCGCGGCCAACAGCCGTCGCGCGCGAACGCTCGCGACGTCCGGCGCCGTCGTCATCGCGTGGCTCGCCGAGCGCGCCTCCGCCCTGACCTCCGGCCAGGAACCGGACCTGGTGCACTTGGATCAACTCACGCTGCCGGCGTCGACGACGCCACTGGCGACACCGACCGACCGGGATCTCGTGACCGCGTGTGAGGACTGGCTGAGCGTCGCGTCGCTGACCTAGATGTTCAACTGTCCCGGCGGGCGGGCCGCTCCCCTTCGGGCGGCGCCGCCGGCGCCGTCAAGCGGGACAGTTCTTCCTGCGCGATGTGAAACGCGGTGTTGGCGGCGGGCACGCCGGCGTACGCCGCCACTTGCAACAACGTCTCCTTGAGATCGCACGCCTCGACTTCGCCCAGGAGCGCGGCGCGCACGTGCAGGCGGAACTCCTCCCAGCGCCCGAGGGCCGCGGTCGTCGTCAACACCAGCAGCCTGCGCGTCCGGCGATCGAGGCCCGGGCGCGTCCAGATCGTGCCCCACACGGTGCGCGTCAGGAACGCCTGGAACTCGCGCGTGAAGTCCGTGCTCGCGCGCGTCGCGCGATCGACGTGCGCGTCGCCGAGCACGGCGCGGCGCACGGCGGCGCCCGCCTCGAGCGGATCGGCCGGCTCCGGCGCAAGAAACTCGAACAGCGCCGCGGTGAACGACCGCGGCCGTTCGAGATTCGAAATGTGCGCCGTCGGCAGGTGCACGACGCGGGCGCCCGGGATCTCGCTGGCGAGGATCTCGGAGTGTCCGGCCCACGGCAGCGAGACGTCGCTGTTTCCGCTGATGACGAGCGTGGGAACGCGAATCCCGGGGAGCGCCGTCCGGGCATCGTGGTCGCGAATGGCGGCGCAGCAACCGGCATAGCCGGTGGGATGGGTCGCGAGCAGCGTGCGGCGCGCCCAGGAGACCGCCGGCGGATTGGCCTCGAGCGACGTCGCCGAGAAGAAGCGGCCCATCACCACGGTCTCGATCGCGGACATGCCGCGTTCGAGCACGGCCGTCCGGCGCGATTCCATGGTGGTCGCATCCGGCCGCGCCGACGTGTTGGCCAGCACGAGGTGCGTCAGCCGGCCGGGCGCGTGCGTCGCCAGCCACATGCCGATCATGCCGCCGAGCGACAGTCCGCAGAACGCAAAGCGCTCGAGGCCCAGCGCGTCGGCGAGCGCGAGGGCGTCGCGGCCGAGTCGATCGATGGTGTAGTCGCCTGGCGTCACGCCCGAAGCGCCGTGGCCGCGGGTATCGAACCGGACGACCTGGAAGTGACGGGCCAGATCGACCGCCTGCGGCTCCCACATGGCGAGATCGAGCCCGAGCGAGTGTGAAAGCAACAACGCCGGCCGATCCGCCGCGCCTTCGTGGCGATACGAGCAGGACCAGGTGTCGAGCGTGATGACGGGCATAGATGCGCTACTCGCGCTCCAGCAGACGGCGCCGGAACGCTTCGGCTTCTCCCAGATACGACTCCGGCCGCGTCAGTGACTGGAGATCGTCCGCCGTCAACGCGCCGGCGACGTCAGGCATCTCGCCGAGCGTGGCTGACAGGGATTGACCGGTGCGGCGGCTGCGTTCCACTGCCGCCGCCACCAGCTTCTCAGCCCGGTCGCGCGGCAGCGCGCGCGCGAGCAGCGTCACCGCGCGTTCGGCAAAGACAACGGAGTTCGACTCGAGGTTGGCGCGCATCCGGCCGGGATCGACGCTCAGTCCTTCGAGCACCTGCGCCGCCGCCGCCACCGCCGCGCCGGTCGTCTGCACGACGGCCGCCATGGTCGGCCACTCGGCGTGCCACCCGCCGACCGCGCGTTCGTGTTCGTGCGCCATACCGTTTAGAAACGCCGCGACCAGCCCGGGCAGGCGCGTCGCCGCGGCGGCCACCCGCGCGCAGCCGGCCGGATTTCGTTTGTGCGGCATCGACGAGGACGGGCCGCCAGGCTCGGCCGCTTCGCCGACCTCGGCCTGCATCAGGAGCGCGATGTCTCGGGCGATTTTTCCGAGGGTGCCGGTGTAGATGCCGCAACTGGTCACGATCGCCGCGACGTTGTCGCGATGGGCGTGCCACGGCGCGCCGGGATTGCGCAGGCCGAGCTCGGTCGCCAGCGCCGCGGCGACCTTCGTCCCGCGATCGCCGAGAGCCGCGAGCGTGCCCGTCGCGCCGCCGAACTGCAGCACGAGCCCGTCGTCGCACGCGGCCGTGAACCGCTGCCAGCCGCGGCGCACCGCCGCGTACCAGCCGGCGGCCTTCAGACCGAACGTAATCGGCGGCGCCGGCTGCAGCATCGTGCGGCCCAGCATGATCGTCGAGGCGTGGCGATCCGACAGCTCAATGAGCGCACGCTCCACCCGGTCGTGATCGGTCGCGATCGCCGCGCGTGCCCGCGACAACTGCAGAATCATCGTCGTGTCGCTGATGTCCTGGCTGGTCGCGCCCCAGTGGACGAACGACGCGGCGGCCGGATCGAGCGCGCGGACGCGCTCGGCGAGGGCCTTCACGATCGCGAGGATGGGGGTACCCGAGGCCTGCGCCTCACGGGCGACGGCGGCCGGATCGATCGTGCGGACGCCAGCGGCGGTCGCCGTCGAGATCACCGCGGCAGCGCGCGCGGGAATGACCCCGAGCCTGCCCTCGACGTTCGCAAGCGCGCCTTCGACATTGAGGACGGCCTGAAGCAAGGCGTCGTCCGAGAAGATCGCCGACAGCTCGTCGGTCGTGGCCAGCGCCTCGATCAGCCGCGAGCTCATCCCCGGCGCCTCATAGATCGAAGAAGACGGTCTCGTGCGCGCCCTGGAGGCGGATCTCGAATGCCCAGGCCGCCGCGTCTCCTGGAACCGGATGCGCCAGAAGCGTCGGCCGGCGCTCTACCGGCACGAGCGACAGCACGGGATCGTTCGACAGCGCCGGATCGCCGGCGAAATAGGCACGTGTATACACGTGCCGCAACAGGCCGCGCATGAAGAGACACACGTTAACATGCGCGGCCTCGGCGGTTTCGTCCGCGCGCGCGATGGGTCCCGGCCGGATGGTCTCGAACGTGCCACGCCCGGACGGGTCGGTGGCAAGCCTGCCGAATCCGCTGAAGTCGCGATCCACCCCGTACTTCCCGTCCGCGTCGGCCTGCCAGAGCTCGATCATCGAGTCAGCCACCGGTTGGCTTTCGCCGTCCAGCACCTGGATGGACAGCGTGATCCGCTCGCCCCGGGCGCCAGGCCCGGCCAGCCGGCCCAGCCCTCCCTCCGGGCACGTGCCAATCGCGAAGAACGGACCGACGGTCTGCGACGGCGTCGCGATCAGGTCCGTGCGAGGTTCCGTCATGTGCGATCCTCGAACGGCGTCGAACGAGGTCCGCGCAGGACGATGTCGAACCGGTAACCGAGCGCCCACTCCGGCTCCGTCAGGTCGAGATCGAATCGCGAAATCAGCGACTCGCGCGCGCCAGCGTCTGCGATGGATTGAAACACCGGATCGCGCGCGAGCAACGGATCGCCCGGGAAGTACATCTGTGTGACCAGGCGCGAGAGAAACGATTCGCCGAACAGCGAGAAATGAATGTGCGCCGGACGCCAGGCGTTGTGGTGATTGCGCCACGGGTAGGCGCCCGGCTTGATCGTGAGGAAGCGGTACTGTCCGTCGTCGTCGGTGATCGTGCGGCCCGCCCCGCTGAAGTTCGGATCGAGCGGCGCCGGGTGATCGTCGATCGCGTGGCGGTACCGGCCCGCGGCGTTGCTTTGCCAGAGCTCGACGAGGGTGCGGCGCACGGGGCGGCCGTCCTCGTCGAGGACGCGGCCGCTGACGACGATCCGCTCGCCGAGCGGCTCGCCGGCGTGCTGACAGGTGAGATCGGCATCGACCTCGGCGACATCGCGATAGCCGTAGACGGGCGCGGCAAAATCCGAGAAGTTGTGCGGCAGCCGGATGAGCGGCCGAGCCGGCGCGCGACGCACGGTCGAGGCGTACGGGGGATATAGCAACGGAGGCTGGCTGCCGGTGGACATGACGGTGCTGATTGTCGCCTCCGCGACGGTGGCCGCGTCAAGAGCGAACCGCGGCGAACCGTCAGGCGACGCGCGCCGCGAGCGCCGGAATCGTGATGGTGACGACCGCGCCGCCGTCGGGATGATTGGCGGCGCGAATCGAGCCGCCGTGGTTGTCCACGAGCGACCTGGCGACGGCCAGCCCCATCCCCATCCCGGAGGGCTTGGTCGTGACGAACGGTTCGAAGATCTGTTCCTCCGAGCCCTCGGCGAGTCCCGTGCCGTGGTCGCGCACGATGATGAGGACACTCCCCGAAGCAGGGTCGGCCGCGGTCTGCACGTTGACGGCCCGCTGCGGGACCGGACGCTCCGCGACGGCATCCATCGCGTTGGTCACGACGTTGAGCAGCACCTGTTCGAGATCGATGCGGTTGCCGTAGACCACGAGCGGATCGCGCGCGAAGTCGAACGAGACGGACACGCTCCGCAGCACCGCATCGCTTGCGACCAGCATGGCGACGTCGCGAACGAGCGCATTCGCCTCGAGCTGGGCGGGCGACCAGTCGGTGCGCGTGAGCATCTCGCGCACGCGGCGGATCACGTCAGCGGCGCGCCGGTCGTCGTCGATGATGTCGACGACGATGTCGCGCAGCATCGGGATGGTCGCGCGCCCCGTGTCGATGAACCGCCGCGCCGCTTCGGCGTTGTTGAGAATGCCGGTGAGCGGCTGGTTCAACTGGTGCGCGAGCGAGGCGGTCAGCTCGCCCATACTCGAGAGCCGCGCCATGTGCGCCAGCTTCTGGCGTCCGCCCTGCACTTCGAGCTCGGCCCGCCGCCGCGCGCACGCGTTCGCCAGCACCTCGGCGACCAGGCGCAGCTGCGCGAGGTCCCATTCGGGCTTCGGCCGGCCGTCGACCGCGACCAGCGAAAGCGCGCCCTGGACCTGGCCGCCGGTCACGAGCGGCAGAATCACGGCGGTTCCCAGGTTGAACGCGGCAAATGCCGATCGATCGGTGACGGCCGCGGCGGGCAGGGCGTCGATCGAGTCGCACACCAGCGTGTCGCCGCCCTGCACCCGGCTGAACGCCCACGGAAACTGCTCGACGCACTTCAGGCCCACGAGCGACGCCGCCCCCGGCTGGCTCCATTGCCAGGCCACCTGCAGATCGGCCCCGGCGCCGTTGGTCTGCAGGAGGGCAACATAGTCGGCCTCGAGGAACTCGCCGACGTGCCGCAAGCCGACTTCGAACGCGGAGGGCTGCCCCTGGCGCACGAAGTCGCCCGAGATGGTCGAAAGCAGCGCTTCGAACCGCAGCCGCTCGCGCAGATCGGCGGCGCCGCGCCGCCGCTCCTCGAGAAGCCCCGCGAGGCACATCAGCGGCACGGCCATGATCGTGAGGTACATCTGCACCGCGAGCAGGCTGTCGATCGGCGAGAGCACGGCAAACGGCCGGTGCCCCGTGCGCGTCTCGTAGCTCGCGACAAAGGCGGTGAAAAAGAGGGCGATGCTGACGCCGCTCACCCCGAACCGCGCTGCCGCCCAGAAATAGAGGGGCAACAGCAGCACCGACGGCGTGGGCGGCATGCCGGGCACATCTGCCTGCCCGCCGAAGACCCACACGGCGGTGCAGGCGAGCGCGGCCGAGAGCGACGCGGCCTCGACGACCCGGCGAACGCCCGGCGGCCGGGCGCCCCGGATGAGCAGCGTCACCCCGAGGACGATGCCGGGCACGATGCTCAGCTCGGTGAGCGCGTTCGCAATCGTCCGGGTCCACCAGACGTGCCAGTACGATTCCTCCCTGAGCAGGTTGACCACGGTCGCGTCGGCGAACGACGACAGGATGGGCGCAGCGAAGCCCGCCCCGCCAATGAACACGGCCACGCGGCGGAAGGTGTTGAACTCGGTCGGCGAGTCGCTGAAGAGCCGCATGACGCTGGCCGCGATGAGGCCCTCGGAACAATTCGTGACGAAGAGTGCCCCGACCAGATGCGGTGGCATGCCGGCCCCCAACTCGAGCATCACGTGGACGGGTAGGGCGGCGGCCAGGCACACCCACCACTGGCGAACCGGCACCAGCAGGAGGGCGGCCGTCAGCACGGAGTTCGGGGGCCACAGGACGGAGGTCGTCGCCGGGGGAAACGTGAGGGCGAGCCCGATTTGTACGCCGACGTAATAGGCGATCGCCACGGCGAACGCGGCCAGGGCGAGAGGAAGCGGGCCCAGCCGCGTCGGCGCGAATGTTGTGCTCCGGGCGGTTGGCGTCACAAGAGGGCTCCGCGGTGAGGTCGAATTGTAGACCGATCCGGTTGTGCCGCGCCGGAGGTAATATCCCCATCCATGACCCACCCACTGAGCACGAGTCACCAACGTCCGCTGGCGCGGCTGGCCCTGGTGCTCGTCCTTGTCTTCGGCTCCGCGTACTTGTGGGCCGAGCAGGCGGCGACGACCACGAAGAAGCCGCTCACCATCGAGGACTACACGCGCTGGCGGAGCGTTACCGGCGCTGAGCTTTCAGGCGACGGCAAATGGGTCACGTACGTGCTGCAACTCACGAACGCCCCGGCCGCCGAAACCAAGCCGGTGCTGCATCTGCTGAACCTCGAGACGAACCAGGACGTGGCCGTGCCGGATGGCAGCGGCGGGGCGTTCGCGGCAGACTCGAAGTGGTTCGCCTACCAGGTGGAACCGGGCGGAGGGCGCGGCGGACGCGGCGGCCGCGGTGGCGCGGGCGCCAACGCCGGATCGACGCCTGCGAACACGCCAGGAGAGACGACTCCGCCGGCGACGCCGCCGGCCACCAATCCGCAGGCGCCTGCGACGCCGCCGGCCACCGCTCCCGGACAAGCTCCGGCGGCGGGCCGCGGCGCCGCCACGACGCCGCCGGCGCCGCCGCGGCGGGCCGAGCTCCGCAATCTCGCGACCGGCGCCGTACATTCGTGGCAGGACATTCAGTCGTTCACGTTCTCGCCGAGCTCGACGCACCTGATCCTCCGGCGCCGTGCCCCCGTCGCGGCGGGCGGCGCGGGCCGCACGGGTGGCGCGGCGGAGGCGCCGGGCGGTGGTGGCGCCGGCGCAGCCGGCGGCGCGGCCGAACCACCGGCCGGACCGCGCGGCGTGGACGTCATCGTGCGCGCGCTCTCGAGCGGCCGTGACCAGCTGCTCGGCAGCGTCGGCGACATCTCGTTCAACAAAGCCGGCGACCTCCTCGCCTACACGGTGGACGCCTCCGTGCGCGACACCAACGGGCTGTTCGTCCTCGACCTGCGCAACGGACGCGTGAACGCGCTCGACAACGACGCGCGCGTCTACAGCCGGCTCACGTGGAACGACGACGGCACGGCGCTCGCGGTGCTGAAGGGCACGGACGTCGAAAAGATGCGCGAGCGCGACAACGTCCTGATGGTCGTGCCCAGCGTGCAGGCGGCGCTTGGCGACGCGCCCGAGCCGACGCCAGTGACCTTCGATCCGGCGAAGGCCGCCGGATTTCCGAAGGGCTGGGTGGTGAGCGAGCGCGCGACGCTCGTCTGGAGCGACGACGCCAAGCGGGTGTTCTTCGGCATGAAGGAGCAGGTGCCGGCGCCGGGGACGACACCACGACGAAACAACGACGAGGTCGCGGACGTGGACATCTGGAACACTCGCGACGAGCGCATCCAGTCGGTCCAGATGGTGCGGGCCGAAACCGATCGCAACTTCACGTTCCGTGAGGCGTTCGACGTCACCGCGGGCAAGTTCGTGAAGCTGGCGGACGCCTCGTTGCGCGACGTCGATCTCGCGCCGGACGGACGGTGGGCGGTCGGGCGCGACACGCGCAGCTACGTCTCCGATTACAAGCGGCCCGCCGCGGACATCTACCGCGTGAACACCACGACCGGCGAGCGGACGCTGATGCTGAAGGGCCAGCTCATCGGCAGCCACGTGCTGGGCATCTCGCCGGACGGGCATCATTTCGTCTACTGGAAGGACAGCAAGTTCCAGGCCTACGACCTGGACGGGGCCACGTCGCGCACGCTCGGCGGCGCCAGTGCGGTGAGCTTCGTGGACCTGGAGTTCGATCACCCCGGCCCCAGGCCGTCATACGGCATCGCCGGCTACACGAACGACGGCAAGAACGTGATCGCGCAGCATCGGTATGACTTGTGGCTGGTGCCGCTCGACGGCTCGGCCGCGCGCAATCTCACCAACGGCCTGGGCAGCAAGAACGAGACACGCTTCCGTTACGTGCGGACCGTCCCGCTCGATCCGGCGGCGGCGCCGGCCGGCGGGCCTCCCGGGGGCGCCCCGGGTGGGGGCGGCCGTGGTGGTGGGGGCGCTGCCGCGCGCCAGACGATCGATCTGACGAAGCCGATCACGCTCTCGGCGTACGGCGAATACACGAAGAAGGCGGGCTTCTACGAGCTCGCCGACGGCCAGCTGAAAGAGATCGTCTACGAGGACGCGTCGTTCAGCGCGCCGACGCGCGCCGCCAAAGCGGAAACCTACCTGTTTACGCGGCAGACGTTCGTCGAGTTCCCGGACCTGCGCGTCTCCGGTCCCGACTTCAAGAGCTCGAAAAAAATCACCGACGCCAACCCGCAGCAAGCCGAGTACAAGTGGGGCCGCCGCGTCCTGTTCGACTTCAAGAACAAGGACGGGATGCGGCTGCAGGGGATCCTCGCGCTCCCCGATGACTACCAGACCGGCGAGAAGCGGCCGATGATCGTGAACTTCTACGAGGACAGCTCGCAGAATCTGCATCGCTACAGCGCGCCGTCGTATCTCAGCGGCATGGGCTCGTCGCCGATGCAGGCCGTCAGTCAGGGTTACATCACGATGCTGCCCGACATTCACTTCCGTACCGGGTCGTCGCACAGCGACATGCTCGAGTGCGTCGAGGCGGCGGTCCGCAAGGTGATCGAAATGGGCTACGCCGATCCGAAGCGGATCGGCATCAACGGGCACAGCTACGGCGGCGAGGGCGCAGCGTTCATCGGCACGCGATCCAGACTCTTCGCGGCGATCGGCATGGGAGCGGGCGTGACCGATCTCTACGCCGACTTCAACCAGAGCTGGGGCTGGTCCTATCAGGTCAGCGGCGGGAGCGGCGCCAACGGGCACGACTACTATCTCTATGGCCAGGGCCGCTGGGGCCTCGCGCCGTGGGACAACCCGGAGCTCTACCGGTTCGAGTCGGCGATCAGCCACGTGCGCGAGGTCACCGCGCCGTTCCTGATCATGCACGGCACGGCCGACCCGACCGTGTCGTTCAGCGAGGGCATGAACTTCTACAATGCGCTTCGCTACAACGGCAAGAACGCTATCCTTCTGGCCTACCCTGGCGAAGGCCACGGCCTGCGCGGGATGGCCAACCGGAAGGATCTGACCATCCGGTTCTTCGAGTTCTTCGACCACTACCTGAAGGGCGCACCGGCGCCCAAATGGATGACCGAAGGAGTGCCGTTCCTGCAGAAAGACGCCAACCGGCCCCCACGGTGAGGGCATTGACAGGAACGCGCGCAATTGGGGATCGTCTAAGCAACACGAGGAAGCATTTTTGGAGGCTCATATGAAGCGGATGGTAGGCGTGCTCGTGGCTCTGGCTCTCGCACTTCCCGTAATTGCCCTGGCAGAACAGACTGGCGGTGCGCAAGGCGCGAAGTCGACCGAAAAAACACTGAACGCCCAGGGGACGGTGACCGCCGTGGCGCCCGATTCTCTGTCGGTCAAAGGCAAGGGCGGCGACTGGGTATTCACGATCGACAAGGCGACTGTCGTGACCGCGAAGGGCGCGACGCACAAGAGCCTCGAGCTCAAGGCCGAGGGCAAGTCGACGAAGCTGACGGATTTCGTGAAGGTTGGCGACCAGGTGACCGTCAACTACCACGACGGCGCGACCAAGCACGCGGCGAATATCCGCGTCACGGCGCCGGCAAAGTAAGGTCGGATCAGCAGTCCACACGGACCGCCTGGGCGCACGCTCAGGCGGTCTTTTTTTTGCGTTGGGGCCCCACCCCCACCGCTGCGCCCTCACGGCTCGCGACGCTCGCCTTCGGGCGGTCTTCCTCGTTTGCGTTGGGGCCCCACCCCCAACGCTGCGCCCTCACGGCTCGCGACGCTCGCCTTCGGGCGGTCTTCTTTCCTTTACTTCTCGATCGCCGCCAGGTAGCTCTTGCGCGCGCGCGCCGTGAGGTGCGGCTGGCGCACGCGGACTTCGATGCGGTGCACCTTGCCGTCGAGGGCGGGCGCGGGAAACGCGAGCAGGTACTGGTGATGCAACTCGTCGGCGACGCGCGCGAACGTCGCGCTGAGATCGTCGGTCGGCCGGAGCTCGAAGTACCCGCCGCCGCCGTCGGCCGTCAGCTCCTTCAGATCCGGATCCGGCCTCGAGCCCGTGCACGTACTGGTCGATCCGCCGCGCTCGGGACCGCCGGCGATGCGATCGCCCGGCGACGGCTGCGGGATCGGCACACGCCCGCCGCCCCCGACACCGCCAATCCCGCCCGGGCCGCCCGGGCGCCCGCGCCCGGGGAAGAGACCGCCCGGCCGCCCCGGCACGATCCGGCCGCTGCCGGGACGCCGCGGACCGCCGCCGCCCGGGCCGCCGCGACTCCCGGGGCCGCCCTGCGGACCGCCGCGTTGAAACAGGGTCGGCAGCGCACCGGCATCCAGCATGTCCGGCGCCGGATCACAGGCATCGGAGAGGCCGATGCCGTAGATCATGATGTCTTCGGCTTCGGCGCGCGCCCGCACCTCGGAAAAGCTCGTCGCCATCTCGGGATTGATTGGGCTGTCCTTGCCATCCGTGAACAGCAGCACGACCCGGCGGCCCTGCTCGTGCGCCAGCGCGTTCATCGCCACTGCCGTCGCTTTCCAGAGCGGCGTCGGCCCCGCGTCCTGCATGTTCTCGTGCAGAACGCGAAGGAGCGCCTCCCGATCACTCGTGAACGCCGCCGGATCGAGTTGAATGCGGTTGCTGAAGCTGCCGAGGCGCACACGGTCATCGGCGCCGAGCTTGGTCATGAACACTTCGGCGGCCGCGCGGACCAGCGCGAAATGGCGCATCATGCTGCCGCTCCGGTCCAGCATGACGACGATGGTGATCGGCTGGACGCCGTTGTCGAAGACCGACAACTCCTGCCGTTTCCCGTTGTCGTAGAGCTCGAAGTCGTCGCGCCCGAGATCGGGCACCAGGCGGCCAGTGTCGTCCACGACAGTCGCGAAGATCGAGACCGTGTTGGTCTCCGACCGAAACCTGGGGAGCTGCTGGGCGTCCACGAGGACGATACCGGCGGCAAGCCCCAGCGCGATGGCGAGCGGGAGGCGGGTCACATCGTTCCTGACCAGGCGATGGCGAGATCCATTGTAGCGGACTTGCCGGCCCGGACTGCCGGGCGCCCGATGGGCTAGGCTAGGGAGACCAGCGGAGGCACGGATGGCTCAGGGTGGCGGACGCAGTCGGGGACGCGGGGCGGAGCGCCGGCAGGCCCCCCGGATTGAGATCCTGGGCCAGCTCGACGGGTTCCTCATGACCGTCGATACGCCGGTCCGCGTGCTCGACGTCAGCGCGGGCGGCTTCGGCGTGCAAACCGCACAGGAGCTGGCGACGGGCGACATCCACGAATGCCGGTTCGAGCTGCGCGCAGGCGTCGCGGTGATCCTGCTCGCCCGCGTCCAGCACTGCCGCCCGAAGAAGGGTCCGCGCGCCTCCATGCGCTACCTGGCCGGCTTCCAGTTCCTCGATGCCTCGCCGGAGGCCGAAGCCGGGCGGGCGCAGCTGATGGAACGAGTCGCCGCAATTCTGCAGCAAGGCAAGTAGAGACGGCTCACCCCGCTCCCTTGCGCTTCTAGGTATCCCCGGGTAGGATACCTAGAAGTTTAAGGGGTTAGCATGACGTCTCGTCCTTCGCTGCCGCAGGGCACCCTCGACCTCCTCGTTCTTCGGACGCTCGCCGCCGGCCCCAGGCATGGCTATGCCATTGCCCGCTGGATTGAAGACACGACGACCGACGTCCTGCGCATCGAGGAGGGATCGCTCTATCCGGCGCTCTACCGGATGGAGCGCCGCGAGTGGATCTCGGCCGAGTGGGCCCGCTCGGAACTGGGCAAAGACATCAAGCTCTATGCGCTCACCGCCAAAGGGCGTGCCGAGTTGCGCGCGCGCACGGCCGAGTGGGGACAACTGACCGAAGCGGTCACCAAGGTACTGCAGGCGTGAACGACACCGGGAGTCGTTTCCGCGGCAAGCGACGCCAGGACACGACTCCCGGTGTCCTGGACGAACTCGAGTTCCATCTCGAGATGCAGACGCGCCGCTTCGAGGCGGCCGGCCTCGGCCGCGCCGAAGCGCGCGCCCGGGCCCTCGAGCGGCTCGGCAACATCGACGATGTGCGGCGCGCCTGCCGGGCGCTCACCGAACGGATGGAGGACGACGTGCGACGACGAGAGTGGTGGCATGGACTCGGTCAGGACCTCGCGTACGCGATGCGCGCCGCGCGCAAGACGCCGCTCTTCACCGTGACGGCCCTCGCCACGATCGCGATCGGCATCGGCGCGAGTACCGCGATCTTCAGCGTCGTGAACGCCGTCATCCTGCAGAGCGTCGCGTACGATCGTCCGGGCGATCTCGGCGTGATCTGGAATTCGTACGGCCAGGCCGGGCTCGGCGAGGCGGCGGTGGCCGCGGCCGAGTTCGCGGACTTGCGAGAACGCGCGCACGCCTTCGAGGACGCCGCGGCGCTGCGCAGCCAGTTCACGAGCGTGTCCGGCGAGTGCGGCGAGGCCGCCGGGTGCGAGCCCGAGCGCGCGGTCGGCTACGCCGTCTCGCCGGCGCTCTTCGACCTGCTGCGCGTCCGGCCGGCGATGGGCCGCCCGTTCGTCGCCGCCGACGGCGCCGCCGGCGCCCCGGCCGTCGTCCTCCTGAGCGACGCGATCTGGCGACGGCGCTTCGGCGCCGATCCGTCGGTGGTCGGCCGCTCGATTGTCGTGGGGGCGACGCGCACCGAGATTGTCGGCGTGCTCCCGCCGGCCGTGCGGTTTCCGGATGCGCCAGTCGGATTCCTGAAGAACCCCGCCGATCTCTGGCTGCCCTACGACTGGACGCGCAACCGGACCGACGGACGCGGCAACCAGAATCTGGGCGTCCTCGTTCGTCTCCGTCCGGGCCTGACGATGGCCCAGGCACAGAACGATCTCGACGTGATCGCCCAAGGGTTCCGGACCGAGTTTCCTGCGCGCTACGCCGGCCCGGGCATCAACTGGCGGATCAAGATCGTCCCGCTGCGCGAGCAGATGGTCGGCGACACGCGCGCCTCGTTCGTACTCCTCGCAGCTGCCGTCACGTTCGTGCTGCTCATCGCCTGCGCGAACGTGGCCAACCTGATGCTGGCGCGCGGCGTCGGCCGGCGCCGCGAACTGGCGCTGCGGAGCGCCCTTGGCGCGAGCCGGCCCCGGCTCATTCGTCAACTGTTCGTCGAAGCGGCGCTCTTCGCGGCCGCCGGCGGCCTCCTCGGTCTCGCGCTGGCCGCCGCAGGAGTGCGCGGCCTGATCGCGCTCGATCCGGGCACGATTCCTTTTCTCGGCCGCGCCACGATTGACCTGACGGTCCTGATCGCCGCCGCGGTCGTGACCGTCGCAACGGGTGTACTGATCGGTCTCGCGCCCGCGCTCCGTTATTCGGTCGCGGATCCGCACCTGACGCTGGCGGACGGCGGGCGCGCCATCGGCGGCTCGCCGCTCCGCCGCCGCCTCCGCAGCGCGCTCGTCGTCGGCGAGATCGCGCTCGCGGTGGTGGTGCTCGTCGCCGCCGGCTTGCTCGTGCGCAGTTACGCGGCGCTCTCGCGCATCCCGCTCGGTTTCGAGGCCGACGGGACCGCGATCGCTCAAATCGCGCTGCCGCGCGCCCGGTACGATCGCGCGGCCAGGGTCTTCGCGTTCTACGACGACGCGATCGCGCGCCTCGCGGCGCTGCCCGGGGTGGTCTCGGTGTCCGGGATCTCGCCGCTCCCGATGAGCGGCGAGGGCTGGAGCGGCACGCTCGTCGTCCGCGGCCGTGTGCCGGTGCCCGGCGAGCCGGAACCGCACGCCGAGTACGCGACGGCGCTGCCCGACTACTTCCGGACGATGCGCATTCCGCTGCTGGAGGGACGCGATTTCACCGCGGCCGATCGCCAGGGCGCCGCCGGAGTCGTGATCGTCGATCGGACGCTCGCCGAGCGCTACTGGCCCGGCGAGTCGGCCATTGGCAAGCACCTGCGGCCGTTCGGCCCGCCGAAAGACGACACCGGCTGGTCGACCGTCATCGGCGTCGCCGGACACGTCCGGAACGGCGGGCCCAGGAAGGACGGTGAGCCGCAGGTGTATATCGCGGCACGCCAGTGGGGCGATCTCGGCCTGGTCTATGTCGCCCGCGCCGCCGGCGATCCGGCTCCGCTGCCGGCGGCAATGCGGGTGGCGATCCGGGAAGTCGATCGCGACCTTCCGGTGGCGAGACTGGCGCTCACGCCCGACGTGATCGCACGCGTCGTGGCGCCCGAACGGTTCAGCACGTTGCTGCTCGCCATCTTCGGCGGCGTCGCCCTGGTGCTGGCGACGGTCGGTCTCTACGGCGTGATGGCCTTTCTCGTCTCGCAACGGACGCGCGAGATCGGCATTCGGCTGGCGCTCGGCGGGCGACCCGGGCAGGTGCTTGCGCACCTGCTCGGCGAAGGGCTCCGGCTCGCGGCGATCGGCATCGCCGCGGGTCTTGGCGTCGCGCTCGCGCTCGCGCGTGCAGTCCGGACACTGCTCTTCGGCATCACTGCGACCGATCCGCTCACGTATGCGGCGATTGCCGTCCTGCTTCTGGCAGTCGCGCTCGTGGCCTCGTACTTGCCGGCCCGTCGTGTGCTGCGGGTCGATCCGGTGCAGGCACTCGCGCCGTAGGCGAACTTCGAAGTTCGAACTTCGAAGTTCGAAAGTTCCCGAGACACTCCCCCTGAGTGTGCTAGAGTTTGCTCGCCCCCAGTATGGCGTCGATCCCCTGGCGCCAGAGCGCGTGCGCCCTGGCAGCATTCGTTCTCTTGGCGGCGGTTCAGGCGTGGCCCTTGCCGCTGCACCTCTCGACGCACCTGACTGGTCCGCCGACGGGCGACACCGGCGTGTACGTGTGGAACACGTGGGTGTTCCGCCACGAAATGGTCGAGCAGGGCCAGTCGCCGTTCAGGACCCACAGCATCTTCAGGGTCGGCACCGAAGCCGATCTGAGCCTCCACAACTACACCGTGTTCGCGGATCTCATCGCCGTGCCGCTCCAGCCGGTCCTGGGCGTGGTGGCGACCTTCAACGCGGTCTATCTGATCAACGTCGCGCTCGCGGGCTTCGGCATGTTCTTGTTGGCCCGACGTGTGACCGGCCGAGCCGTGGAATCGTGGATCGCGGGAGCGGTCTTCGCTTGCTCACCGTTCATGGTGGCGCGGAGCACCGCGCATTTCAGCCTCATCGCTGCGGCTCCTTTGCCGATCTTCGTCTACTGGTTCGATCGCGCCTGGGAGACGCAGCAATCGCGGTATGCCGCGGCGGCCGGCGCGACGATGGCCTGGGCGGCGTACTGCGATCCGTACTACGCCGTGTACTGCGTCGTGCTCGCGGGCGCGCTGGCGGCGGCGCGGATCCTGACGTGGTCGCCGGGCATCGAGCGCGTGCGTGCGCCCCGGATCGCACGCCTCGCGCTCGACGCGATCATCGTCGCGCTCGGCGTGACGATTGCTGCGGTCACGCTCACAGGCACTGGACAAGTCCGGCTGGGCTCGCTGACCCTCTCGATGCGCACGCTGTACACGCCGGTGCTGCTCTTGACGCTGCTGGTCCTCTGGCGGCTGGTGCTGAGCTTCCGGGTGAGGCTGACGTGGCGGTTTTCTTCGCTCGAGCAACTGGTCCGGCCGGCACTGATCTCGGCGGTGGTTGCCGCGCTGCTCCTGTCGCCGATGCTCGTCGCCCTCGGCCGCCGCGCCGTGGAAGGCCGACTGGCCGGCGCGCCGGTGCTGTGGCGGTCGAGTCCACCGGGCGTGGATCTCGCGGCGTTCATCACGCCCAACCCCACTCACCCACTGACGCCCGCCGCCGTCGTCGATTGGACGACGAATGGGCCCGGAGGTTTCGCCGAACAGGTCGCCGCGCTTCCGCTGGTGGGCCTGCTTATCCTCGTCCTCGCCTGGCGTCATGCGCGGTACCGGCCCGACCGGTTCTGGCTGACGACGACCGTGCTCTTCGGGCTGATGGCGCTTGGGCCGTTCATTCACGTGGCCGGCTTCAACACGTTCGTGCCGACACCTTGGGCGTTTCTCCGGTACCTCCCAGTCCTGGGCAGCGCGCGCATGCCGGCGCGATTCACGATCGTGGTGATGATCGGATTCTGCGTCCTCCTGGCGGGCGCGCTCGCTGCGCTCACCGCGCGCGACGATCGGCGGCGCCGGTGGATTCTGACGGCCGCGATGCTCGCGCTCGGCGTCGAGCTCCTGCCGATTCCACGAACGCTCTACTCGGCGGAGATTCCGGCGATCTATGACATCGTCGCGGCCGATCCCCGGCCGATCGGCGTCCTCGAACTGCCGTATGGCGTCCGGGACGGCCTGTCGTCACTCGGCAACTTCAACGCGGTCGTGCAGTTCTACCAGACGGCGCACGGCAAGCCGATCGCCGGCGGGTATCTCTCCCGCGTCAGTGCGCGGCGCAAGGCGCTCTACCAGAAGTTCCCTGTGCGCCGCGCGCTGATGCAGCTCAGTGAAGGTGGCACACTGAGCGATGCCGACGCCCGGAGCGCACGGGACGGCGCCGCTGAGTTTCTCAAAGCCGGCCGGTTCGGCTATGTCGTGATCGATCGGGGCCGAGCGTCGAGCGAGCTTCGCAAGTTTGCCGTCGACACCTTCGGCCTCGTGAAGATCGCTGAGGCCGGCAGTCAGGAACTGTACGTCCCGCAGAACGGTCCCCTATAATCGACTGGTGACCAGCAAGAGAATCGCTTCCACGATCCTCGACACGATCGGAAACACGCCGCTCGTCCGGATCAACCGTCTGACAAAAGACGTGATCGCGGCTGAAGTGCTCGCGAAGGTCGAGACCTTCAACCCCGGCAACTCGATCAAGGATCGGATGGCGGTGAAGATGATCGAGCAGGCCGAGCGCGACGGCCTGCTCAAACCCGGCGGCACGATCGTCGAAGGCACGTCGGGCAATACCGGCATGGGTCTCGCGATTGCGGCCGTCGTCAAGGGCTACAAGTGCATCTTCACGACGACCGACAAGCAGTCGAAGGAGAAGATCGACGCGCTCCGCGCTTTCGGCGCGGAGGTCATCGTGTGCCCGACGAACGTCGATCCGGAAGATCCGCGCTCGTACTATTCCGTCTCGTCGCGGCTCGAACGCGAAACGCCAAACTCCTGGAAGGCCAACCAGTACGACAATCTCGCGAACAGCGCCGCGCACTACGAACAGACCGGCCCGGAAATCTGGGATCAGACCGGCGGCCGGGTCACCCACCTCGTCTCGGGCGTCGGCACGGGCGGGACGATCTCGGGCATCGGCAAGTACCTCAAGGAACAGAACCCGAAGATCAAGGTCTGGGGTGTCGACACCTACGGCTCGGTGTTCAAGAAATACAAAGAGACCGGCATCTTCGACAAGAACGAGATCTACCCGTACATCACGGAAGGCATCGGCGAGGACTTCCTGCCGAAGAACGTGGACTTCGACGTCATCGACCACTTCGAGAAGGTCACCGACAAGGACGCCGCGATCATGACGCGGCGCATCGCGCGCGAGGAGGGTATCTTCGCCGGCAACTCGGCTGGCGCCGCCATGGCCGGCTTAGTGCAACTACGTGATCGCTTCGCGGCGGACGACGTCATCGTCGTGGTCTTCCACGACCACGGCACACGGTACCTCGGCAAGATGTTCAACGACGACTGGATGCGCGAGAAAGGGTTCCTCGAGAAGACCGGTCTGGTCGCGCGCGACCTCGTCGCCTCACGCAAGAGCACGCGGCTGGTGACGCTCGAGTGCCGTGACTCGGTCGCCCGGGCGATCCAGATCATGACCGCGAACGACTATTCCCAGATCCCGGTCACCGACGGTGGCCGCGTCGTCGGCTCGGTGAGCGAGACCCAGCTTTATGCCGCCATCGTCAAGGACCCCGATGTGAAATCGCGCGCCATCGAGGTCATCATGCAGCCCGCGTTTCCGTTCGTGGACATCTCCACGGGCGTGGACGCGCTGGCCACGATGATCACGCCGGAAACGCCGGCGCTGCTGGTCCGGGACTTCAAGAGCCAGGACACGTTCATCATCACGCGTTGGGACGTGATGCAGGCGTTGAGCTAACGACCACGCCACCGGACGGGCGCCCGGCGGGATCTCGCAAGGTCTTGCCGATCGACTACTGCACCACGATCGGCCGTCGCAGGTCGTCCATCAGCTGGCGCACGCCGATCAGCAGATCTTCCTGCCGCAGGTTCGCGAAGCGGATGATCCCGCGCTCGTCGAGCACGTAGATCGTCGGCCACCCGCTCACGGCCCATGCCTTGGCGATGGGACCTTCCGTGCTCTTCGGTCCGCCGCCGTCCCACCAGGTCCGGTAGACCAGGCCGTGGTCCATCTTCGACTGCTTCGCCGAGCGCGGATCGCGGTCGCTGTTCACGCCCAGGAGCACGAGCGGCCGGTCTTTGTAGAGCTCGAGGAGCAGGCGCTGAAACGGATAGTCGCCCCGGCAGGCGGCACACCATTCACCCGAGAACGTCAGCACGACGACGCGGCCGCGGTAGTCGCTCAGCTTGAACGGAACGCCGTCCAGATCGCGTCCCGTAATCTCCGGCGCGACTTTGCCGACGCTCAGGCGCCGGATGATCCGCTGTCCGCGGTCGAGCATCTGCGCGTCGGACGGATACCGGGTCGAGAGGGCGGCGAAATGATCGAGCACGCGCGCCTCCTGTTCCGGGCTGAGCGTCCCGAGCAGCAGCCGGTCCGTGAAGTCCTTCACGTAGGACTCGACGTCGAAGGCGCGCCGCGGCGGGTCCGCGTGCCGCAGCAGCAAATCGTCCAGCTTGGCCACGAGATCGGTGACCTGCTGATCGGAGAAACCTGGCAACGAGATGCCGCGCCGCGGCATTTGGCCGAAGCCAGGCAGTTCCTGCGCCGGAAGCGGAGAGGTCAGGAACGCGGAGATCACTCCGCCTACGAGGACGGGAACGAGAGCGCGCACTATCATGAATAACCGCCTGGGGAGTCGAGGCGCCACACCGGGTCACACGGGCGAGGCCCGTCATCACTATCGTTCGGTGGGCATACCAACGTTAGGGAGAAAACGGCGAGACTTTCTTGAATGCACCGAACACGCCGCGAAACGCGTCGACAATCGACGCGCCCGTCGCGGCGCCGGTCTTGACGATTGACTCGCCGGTCTTCTTGAGCGCGCCGGTGATGAAGCCGTCACTGGGCGGGTTCGTGGCGAGTTGGAGCGCCGCCGGCGCCGACCCGGCAGGCTTGGGCTCACGCTGAAGCGCGGGGGCAACCGGGCCCGTCTGATCGCCGCGTGCTTCAAGGCCGTCCTCCACGGTCGCAGTGTCCGCTGGAGGCGGTGCAAGCTCGATCGGCTCGCCCAACGGCTCCGGCGAGGCCGCCGCCAGCGACAGGAACACCTCGCCGGACGGTGACGGTGCCGACCTGGCCGTTGCGAGCAAGGGCTGACGCGCCGCGGCCGGTGCGGCAGCCGAAGGCAGCTGAACGTTTATTTTTGCGAGCGCGGGAATCGCGGTCTGCGGTGGCAGGATCCTGGGAGCGCGCGCAACGCGCGGAGGTTCACCGGGCACAGGCCAGTAGTCCACGATGGCGCCGGCACACGCAAGGAGACTCAATCCGACCAGGGCCAGGGCCTTGGCGTACAGGTCACGAAGGGAGTCCCCCCGCATAGTTACATTCTACCCCCGTACATCCGACCCGGGCGGTCACGATTTGAACGTTTTTCCCCGCCGCCGCTGATCCGTGCGCTCGCCGCAACCAGGGCGACAGCGAGCACGACGACGGCCATCCAGAACCCCCAGAGAGACCAGGTCCAGATCGGCAGCCGTTCGGCGTGGCTTTCGTAAAGGGCGGCGCCACGCGCGGTCCGCCGTTCGGCGTCGGTTCGCTGCGCCGGGGGCCAGTCGTGCCCCAGGCGCAGCACGGGCGTGAAGTACCGCTCCAGAATTCGCTGCTCGCCCAGGGCCGCGGTGGCCTGTCCCGCGCCCCACGCCGTGTTTCGCGCCTGGACGTGCCAGAGCGCCTCGGTCAGGTATTGATCTTCGCGCGAAAAGGCCGGGGGCCGGGTCGCCGGCGGCCGCTCCGCCCAGGACGCGGCGCGCGCAATCCCGGCCTCGCCGAGCTGGCCGGCCGAGTACCGCGACTTGAATCGCACCTCACGATCAGCGACCCAGGTGCCCAGGTGGACGACGCGGACGAAGAGCGCCAGGCCGAGCAGCGTGACGGCGGCGAGTCGAGCCACCCGGGCGCGCGCCGGACCCGCGATCCGCCAGGTGAACGCCTCTGGCGGATCCAGAGCGAGTGCGACCAGCAGACCCACCGCGATGGCGGAAAGATTCAGAAACACATCGGCGATCTCACCGATGCGATCCGGCACGAACCACTGCAGCGCTTCCTCGGCGGTTCCCACGATCAGCGCGGAAAGGACAGCGAGCACATACGGCGCGGGATCCGCATGAGGCCGCGCGCGATAGGCGCGGCAGAAGAGCAGCGTGATCAGACCGTATTCGAAGAAATGAAACCGCTCGACCGCGCGCGTGACCGCGCTCGACGCAGAAGTGCCGCGGCCGAACGTCACGGCCAGGCCGGCCGCCGCCGCCAGGAGCCCGTAGCGCAGGACTCGCCGGTCTCGAATGCGCAGCATCGTGACGGCGATGAGGACCACGGCCAGTGCGGCAACGCCGCCGTTCACGACGGGCACGAACCGCGATCCCAGTTGTGACGTGAGCCAGGTGCGGAGGTCACCGACGAACGGCGCGGCGATGACGACGGCGATCGAGACGGCGATCGCGAGCGCTAGACGAGAGGCCGAGACACCACCAGGCAAGTCGTCTGGCTCGTCGTGGATTTCATCCCCAGTAGATACCGCGGGTGCGACGCATGATTTGATCCGAGGACGTCATTACACAGGAGGACTCGAGCGTCACGCAAGGAAAAACGCGCTGACATTTTTGTCGACGGTCGGAAGAATCACCCAGGCGATCGACGAGCCTGTCAGCCGACAAAATGACAAACCTGTCAGGCACGGCCGAACACCGCCCGCCTCACGATCGCCATCAGGATGAGGACCACGCCAAACGTACAAACGATCGTCGCGCCGGTCGGCAGATCGAACAGCACCGAAAAGTACATCCCGAGAATCGAAACGACCGTGCCCATCGTCCAGCCGATCGCGAGGCGCGGCCCGAGGCGATCGGCATAGAGCATGGCGGCAACCGAGGGCACGATGAGGTAGCAGAAAACGAGCAGGACGCCGGCGATCGAAACCGACCTGGTGACGACGAGCCCGAACGACGCGTAGAAGAGAAAGTCCCAGAAGCGGACCCGCATCCCCTCGGCGACGGCAGCCGCCCGATCGGTCGAGATGCGCAGGAACTGCTTGCGAAACACGTAGTGGAACAGGCCGATGGCGCCGTAGAGCAGCGCGGTTTGGAACACTTCGGACCAGGAGACCGCGAGGATGTTGCCGACGAGCATGTCCTTCAGGTGATCGGCCTGCGACGTCGAATGGCTCATGGCCACGATCGTGCCGGCCGATGCGACCGCATACGAGATGCCGATGAAGGCCTCCTGCGGAATGCGCGCCCGCTGACTGTGCACGAGCGAAAACACCGCCGCGCCGATGAACGTGAACCCCAGACTCATCCAGTACACGCCCGGGCCGTGTGGGTCGCCGTCCGTAAAGGGCAGGAGAATCGCGATGGTCGCGCCGAGCGCGGCGATCTGCGCCAGGGAGAGATCCACGAAGATCACGCCACGCTCGACGACGTGCACGCCCAGATACGCGTGGATCCCCGTCACGATGAGGCTGGCCGCGAACGGCGCAGCCAGAAACTGGAGAATCGTGGTGTCGATCACCGGCTGATCCCCACTTTCTTGAAGGTCGCCACCAGCAGGTTCACGTCGAAGTCGAAGAGGGCGATGTAGTCCTTGGCCTCGGGCACGCCCCCGACCGACGGCGGCATCACGAGGACTTCCCCACCGGCATCACGCGCAATGGCCTGCGGCGTCCGCAGGTCCCAATAGGGCTCGACGAGGATCACTTTGACCTGCTGGGCTTTCATTTCGCGAATGAGATCGATCGTGTGCGACGGCGACGGCGGAATGCCGGGCTTGGGCTCGACGTAGCCGATCACGTTCAGCCCGAAGTGATCCACGAAGTTCGGCCACGACCGGTGGTACGTGACGATCTTGGCGCCCTTGAACGGCGCCATGGCGGCATCCCAGCGCTTCTGCGCCTCCGTCAGCCGGCGATCGAAGTCTGCGTACCGTTGCGCAAAGTAGGCGGCGTCGGCCGGCGCCAACTGACTGAACTTGTCCTTCATGGCCTGCGCGATCAGCCGCCCGTTGTCGGGATCGAGCCAGTAGTGCGGATTGCCGGACGGGTGGACGTCGCCCATCGCCCGCGTGATCTGGCCCGCGGGGATGTCGAGAATCTTCACGTTCTGCGACGCGTCCAGATGGCCCTGGCCGCCGGGCTGGAGCTTCGCGTTCCGGCTCTGCGTCAGGAGTGGCGGCAGCCAGCCGATCTCGAGCTCGCGGCCGACGACAATCAGCAGATCGGCGCTGACCAGCTTCAGGATGAAGCTGGGCTTGGGATCGACGACGTGCGGATCCTGATAGCCGCGTGAGAAGACGTCCACCGTGACTTTGTCGCCGCCGACCTCGCGCGCGAGCGAGCCGAGGTCTTCGGTCGTGGCCACGACTTTGAGTGGCGCGGCCGGCGGCGACGCGGCCGACGCCGTTCCTGACGCGGCCACGGCGAGCCCCGCTACGGTCAGCATCGAAAGAATTCGAGCACCCATTATTTCCTCCACCGTCCGGCGGTCTTCATCAGACGCGCTCAGAACACATGCGCCCCGTGGGCGCCAATCGAAAAATTGACCTGAAACAGAAACTCGTTCGCGTTGGTGCCTTCGGCGAAATTGATTCGCCGGTACTGCCCGCGTACCTGGCTGAATTCCGTGGGCCAGAACGTGAGGAACACCGAGCCGCCGGTGTCGATCGCGCTTGCGTCGAGCGTGCGACCCGATCGGTCGACGCGGCCGCCGATGTACCAGCGCCGCGCGAACTGATAGTCGCCGAGCGTATAGAACCCGAAGGCGGACTCGCGGAGATCGTCACCCGTGTCCTGGCGGCTCCAGATGAGCTCCGTGCGGACGTTGAGCCGCTGATAGATCGCCCGGCGAAGCGGCCGGTACCGGAACGAGGCGTCGATGCCGAAGAGCTGTTTGTCGAGCCCCGCCGAGCCGCCCGTCGGCAGCGCCGACGGGATATTGGTCGCGCCGGTGGCGAACGACACACCGAGGTCGATATTCGTCGCTTCGGTCAGATCGCGGAACGCGCGCACACGCCCGACGTACGTGAGATCGGAGCGCTGCTGACTCTGAAATACCGCCGAGGTCCCGCCGTAGACTTCGCCGGTGAGCTCGAGGAAGAGATGCGGGTTGTTGACGAGATGCGACAGCGAGAGGCCCGCGTCCGACAGCCCCTCCTCCCCGCCGACCAGGTTCTCCGTGACGAGCGGGCGATCGGCCGTCGGCATCGCGTGCGTGTGCAACGTATTGACCTTGCCGAACTGCGCGCGCATCTTGCCGGCCTTGAGCAGCAGACGCGCCGGCAGTGACGTGAACGTGATGTAGCCCTCTTCGACCTCGAGGCCCTCGGGACTCGCGGCGAGGAAAAAGTCCGCTCGCGCGTACGGATCGACGATCGCCTGAAACGCCGCTTCGACCTCGCTCATCTGCATCGCGGGCTGTGTGCTCTGATCGTTCTTGCCCGCCACCCCCAGAAAGTTGCCGATGACAGAAATGTCTGGATTGAACACTTTCGATGACTGCGGCGGCGCCGCCGCCGGCGTCTGAGGCGCCGGCACCGGATCCTGCGTACCTGCCGTACCTATCGTACCCGTCGTACCTGTCGCACCCGCCGTACCCGCCGTACCCGAGGGAGCGCTCGGTCCCTGTCCGAGCTCGCTCACCCGCTGTTCCAGGGCCAGGAGGCGCTCGTCGTACTGCTTCCGAATCACCTCGAACTCCCGGCGCAGGCGATCGAGCTCATCGCGAAGCGCTTGCTGCGCCGTTTCCGCGGCCGGCGGCGACACCGGCGACTGCGCGGCGACCGGGACGGCAGCCGCCAGACAAACCCCAATCACGGTCAGTACGCGAACGCACCTCATAGATCCCTCCACGAACCTGCACGAGGCCGAAACCCGTCGAGCGATGTGCAAGGCACTAGCGGCTCAGGCCGTCAGTGCGCGCACGATGCAGCTCTGCTTAGAGGGAAGACGCCGGCGGCGCCCGGGACGGGCGGAGAGAAAGGATCTGTTGCGGGGTTGGCGCGGGGCTGATCGCCAGGCTGATCTCGCCTGGGCTCAGCCACGCCGCGGTTGCGGTGTGGTGTCCGAGGGCCGCGCCACCAAGCGCGCGCATCCAGTGACAGAGCGCGCAGTGCTCGGCGGCCGGTCCCGTCCGGACCACCTCCAACTGCGCCACCGGATGCCCTGGCACCCCCGACGGCACGCACGCGGCGTCGTCGTCGGGCATGAGATGCCACGAGGCGGAAACCGGGAGGGCGAGGCTCGCGACCAGCACACAGGTCGCCACCCACGCCGCGCAGCCGCGCCGGAAAAACGCGAGCATCCTCTTTCTAATGTAACACCGGTGCACTGTGCACCGTGCAAGGTGCACGGTGCCGGTGCAGGGCGCAGGGTGCAGGGTGTCAGGTGCGGGTGCTGGGTATTTAGTTGGAGCGCGTTGCAAAATGCAGAAGGAGGGGCGGGCTTTAGCCCGCCCTCACTGGGCCGGCTGAAGCCGGCCCCTCCGACCGCCGGTAATTCTGCAACGCGCTCTTAGTGCGCTTCAGCTGTCATTCGGTGACGCAGGCTGAAGAACAGGACGGCGGCGCCGATCTGCGCCACGAGGCCGAAGGCGACCAGCGCCACGAGCGAGTAGTTGTAGAGCAGCCCCATCACGGCGCTGCCGGCGAACCACATCACGCCGTAGACGCCGTTGAAGGCGCCGAAGGCCGTCCCGCGCTTGTTCATCGAGACGACCTGGGCGATGCCCGATCGAAGCGTCGCGTCCTGGACGCCATGGCCGGCGCCCCAGGCGATCACCGCGAGCACGCCGCCGAGCGGCCCGCCCAGGAAGCCGAGCGGCAGCGCGAGCATCGTGATGAGAATCCCGATGATGAGCACCGACAGGCCGAATCGGTCGAAGAGCCGGCCGCAAACGAGCGCCGTGAGGCCGGTGATGCCCATCGCCACCGCATACAGGAACGGGATCATCTCCGGCTTGAAAATCCGGGAATGCTGGAAGTGATAGTTCAGCACCGGGAAGTCGAAGAAGCCGCACGCGAGCAGCCCTGCGGCGGCGACGTAGAGCCAGAACGTGCGCGTCAGCGTCTGCGGCGCCTTGACTGGCGGTGGCGTGCCCGCGTTCGGCCGGAAATAGCGCGCCAGCAGAATCGACGCGAGCGCCAGCACCGCGGGCACGCTGAGCAGCATGAAGGCGTACGAGAAGCTGTGCGTCCTGGCGACGACCGCCGCCATGATGAGCGGACCCAACACGGCGCCGGTCTGATCCATGACGGCATGGAGGCCGAACCCCCACCCGTGCCCCACCACGCCGGTGGCCTCGGAGAGCAGCACGTCGCGCGCCGGTCCGCGGATCGCCTTGCCAGTGCGCTCGATGACGATCAGGACGGCCGCCCATTCCCAGGTGGTGGCAAAGGCCAGGCCAGGAATCGCGATGAGGTTCAGCACGTAGCCAACGATGACGAAGGTCCAGTAGGCGTGCGTGCGATCGGCGAGCCGTCCCGAGAAGTAGCGCAGGCTGGCGGCGACCATCTCGCCCAGACCGGACACCAGACCGACGACGGCCGCCCCCGCACCGAGGCCTTCGAGCAGGGATCCGACGCTGCTGTAAGCCCCCTCGTACGTCATGTCGGCGAACAGACTGACGAGGCCAAGGCAGACGATGAAGCGGATGGCCGCGCGGCGGGTGGAGGACGACTGGGTCAAGGGCGCTAGTTTAGGAGATGCGGGTGCACCGTGCACTGTGCACCGGCCCCTCAGTCCACGAGGATGCCGAGCGTTTCGAGGACGGCGAGGACACCCAGGACCGCCAGGGCTGCGACGGCGATGTACCGCACGACGCGCGGCGAGACGCGCTCGGCGATCCAGATGCGGACGCCGGCGCCGAGGAATGTCGCGAGGATCACTTTCGTGACCATCGCTGAGACGGCGCCCAGCCAGACGACCAGCCCCGTGGCGAACGCCGCGCCCACCGCCGCGGGGGTGAGGAACTTCGCGGCCATGGCCGCGGCCGTCACCATCCCGACGTCGCCCCATTCGGAAAAGAAAATCGCCGCGAACGCCACGGCTGCGCCTTTCATGACCGCCCGATCCTTGGGCTTCTCTTCGCGAACATCCGGCTTGCGCCAGAGCGCCAGCGCGACGCCGATGAAGCTGGCCGCGGTGACGGCGGCCACGAGCGGCTTCGGCAAGCGCGAGATCGCCTCGCCCACCGCGACGGCCACGGCCATCTTGCACATGAACGCGAACGCCATGCCGACGACGATCGACAGGGATCGATAGCGCGTCGCGAGCACGCCCGTCGTGTAAAGCAGTTTGTCGCCGACAACTTCCGCGACGAACACGGCGCCGTACGTCCCAAAAAATATCGCGGCCATCACGCTCCCGATGGATTGGCGTTCGTCAGGGAAGCGAAGTCTATAACACGACCGCGTGCGCTCCAGCGACGTCGTCGAGCAGAATCACTACTACTAAGGCTGGTAGTAATTCCGGGCCCTTTTTACAGTGGAATGCGTTCTGAGATGGAGAGTGCATTCATGCGGTTCGTCTTACGTTTGCTGTTCGTCGGGCTCCTCGTGGCGCTGGCGATGCCGGCGCACGCGCAATCCCCCAATACCGCGGCGATGACGGTAGTGGTCGTGGATCAAACCGGCGCCATCGTCAAAGACGCGCAGGTGTCGGTGATCAACACCGACACGGGCGCCGCGCGCGACGCGGTGTCCGGCGCCGAGGGCTCGACAATGCTGTCGGCATTGCCGCTCACCGGCGGCTATACGGTCCGCGTGACGAAGCCCGGCTTTACCGCCGAAGAAGTGAAGGCCTTGACGCTGCGCGCCGGCGAAACGGCGACGATTCGCGTGAAGCTGGTGGCGAGCGGCGGCCAGAGCGAAGTGACCGTGTACGGCACGAGTCAGGGCGTGCGCGCCGATTCGCAGATCAGCCGGCGGCTCGACAGCCCGACGATCGACGAGACGCCGATTCTCGGCCGCAAGATCACGACGCTGCCGCTGTTCAATTCCGCGTTCCGCCAGGGCAAGGGCACCGGCGACCTGTTCGTCAACGCGACGTACTTCATCACCGGCGCCGGCAGCCGGCGGACGACCACCTTCATGCTCGATGGCGCCAGCAACGATGAGGGCTGGGGCCGCCAGACGATGATGGCCGCGGTTCCGGTCGGGGCCGTCGAAGAAGTCACGGTGCTGTCGAACGCCTTCTCGGCGGAGTACGGCTGGACGTCGGGCCCGGCGATGAACATCGTGACCAAGGCCGGCACGAACGCACTTCGCGGCGAAGCGCTGTTTCTGGGCCGTCCCGGCGCCATGCAGGCGGAAACGTTCTCGACCGATGGCTTCTGCGCGCCCTCGGTGACGACGTGCACGACGCCGGCGACGCTGACCGCGATCAACCCGGCCGATGTGCCCGATGCGCTGAGCCAGGTCTCTGGATCCGCCGGCGGACCGATCGTCAAGGACAAGACCTTCTTCTTCGCTTCGGCGGACTACACCCGGCAGGATCGGACGACGTTTCTCTCGAGTACCCTTCCCGCCTTCGTGCTGCCGCCCGATCGCAGCCTGACGTATGTCGGCCACTATCGGCAGGAGCTCGTCAACGCCCAGGTCGATCACAAGCTCACGGCAACTCAGACACTGATGGTGCGGGTCAACATGGATCGCATGTACGACACGAATCCCAATGACGCGGTCGTCGGCTCGAACGCGCCGACCGTCGCGCGCAAGTACACGCGCCGCTCCTGGACGACGCAGGCCAATCACACCGCCGTGCTCGGCGGCGCG
>Ga0111538_10000845_pt1 | contig 42286 bp, 30 predicted proteins | sample SoiMethybrSBSTD1_FD_79669 | JGI IMG/M metagenome (GOLD analysis project Ga0111538, IMG submission 79669) | Bulk soil microbial communities from a Populus tree surrounding site in Tennessee, USA - Soil MetaG P. TD hybrid SBSTD1 (version 2)... | ecosystem: Environmental > Terrestrial > Soil >...
GCCGATCGACACGTAGCCGTTCGAGCAGATGTTGAACGACGTGGCGCCGGGGAAGGTGCCGACCGTGAGCGCCTGCACGACTTCCGAGTCATCGGTGAGCACCAACGACACTGGCGTCGACGTCGAGCCGACGGGTAGGAAGGCGCCGACGCCACTGAGCGCGAGGTAGCTGCCGGGTCCCGTGGGGATCATCGTCAGCACCGAGTTGTCGAGGTCGAAGCCCGTGGAGGTCGCGAAGTTCTCGTAGAACGACGCGCTCTGCCTCCCGCAGCCGACTCCGAGTGTTTGATTGGTCGCGAAGCCGGGCGAGGGGGAAGCCGCGATGACCATGCCCTTCACGAATTGCGTGCCGGTGTTGGGTCCGATCAGAGTGCAGACGCCGGTGGTCGGGTTGATCGTGTAGAGCGAGTCGGTCGTCGTGCTGATCCCGTACCACACTCCTGCGGGGTCGATCTGCAGGCTCTGGAAGTTGTTGACCGTCGTCGGGATCGTCGGACCAATCGCGAGGCCTGTGTTCTTGTCGAGCTCGGTGATCGATCCGCTGAAGTTAAGGGCCCACAGCCGCCCCGTCGCGTCGACGTCCATCCCGGTGATCAGGGCGCCCGGGATCGTGCCCACGAGAGTCAGAATCCCGGTCAGAGGATCGAGGCGGTGGAGGTTGCCGTTCTGGTTGTGGCAGAAGAACTGTGAGGTCGTGTGATCCCACGCCATTGCCTGCCACCCGCTGACGCCCGTGTTCCACACGGTCGTGAACGTCGCCGTGGCCGGATTGATCGTGCCGGCTTCGCCGCCCGAGAGATCGATCGTCCAGATCTCGCTCGTGTCGTCTTTCCACGCGAGGTCGGCCGCCGTGTCCAAGCCGCCGTTCAGCGTGCTGCCGATCGTGGTGACGGCCCCTGTGCCCAGGTTGAGGCTGTAGAGGATGTCGAGGTTGGTGTCGACGCAGTAGGCGTTCTGAGCCCAGAGGGACGACGAGAACAAGAGCGAGAGGATCAGTGTTCGTGGCATGGTTTCGTGGCTCCTTGCAAACAGGGCGTGGAGGGTAGTGGGTCGCACGCGAGCTGACAACCGGCACGACGCCCGGGCACTTGCGGCCCGCAGCACATGCGCGCGCTGCGGCAACTGCGCCGCGGTCGGACGCGGACACGTCCGCAGTCGCGGAGCCGCAGCATGAACGCAGTCAGCTGCACCTGCCGTGTCGGATCCACGGCGCCGGGCTCGGTGCGGGCGGCCGCGTTGCTGGTCGTTGCGCACGAGGCCGAAACCGCTTCACTGGCGGAGCGTCTTCAGGCTGACCATGAAGATCCTTGCCGTCCTGCTGTTCGTCGTTCCGGGTTCCTGCGCGGGACCCGAAGCTCCGATCGCCCCGGCGCCCGCGCCGGCCTCCGTTCACCTGCTCATCGACGAGACCGACACGGCCTTCCACGACGCGAACGTGCTCGCGATCGACGACGCGAATGCGCAGTTCAACGTCACGCTCGCGACGAAGACGCCGATCGAATCGGGTCGACCACACACGATCGTGCTGGCGCTCGCGAATCTGCGCCTCACGGGCAGCTCGTTCGGCAGCCACGACGGCGGCAGCAACGTCACCTTCCGCGTGACAGCGCAGCAGGCGCGCGCCGTGGCCTCCGGGCTCGGCATCCCCGCGCAGGAACGAGAGGCGTGGCGCGGCGAGCTCACGGGCCAGCTCGAGCCGGTCGGGGAACCGAGCGCCGGCGCCGAGCACCTGCCGATGCGTTTTCTGCTGACGAACACGGGCCCCGTGGCGCTGTGGTTCCTCGACGGTGGGCGCGGCCGCAACGAGCTCGGGCGCGACAATCGCTTCACGTTCGAGATCGAGCGCGAAGGCGAGCGTCTGCCGACGCGAGAGATCTTCGACTTCGGCGGCAAAGGCGTCTATCGCAGGCTCGCGCCGGGGCAGGCGTGGACTCTCGCGTTCGACCTTGCGCACTGGCGGGTGCTGGAGCGCGCCGGCACATACAGGCTGCGCGCCAAGTACGAAGCCGAGCTGATGCCCGCCGAATACCAACCCGGCCAGAGCCTGCCGATGGGCTACTACTCGCACCTGAACCGGACGCGAACGGTCGAAGCGGAGCTCATGCTCGTGGTGCGCTGAAGAGCTGATGGGTCGGGCGGCTCACACCCTCACCGCAGCACCAGCAACACCTCGCCGACCTCGCCCGCGGCTTCGCCGGCGCGCCATTCGGTCTCGACCCGCGCCCGATGGGGCTGGCGCGCGCTACTGCTTCTTCGGGGCCGGGGCCGGGGCAGGTGCCGGCTGCGGCACCACCTGCGCTGGCGCCACCGCAGCCGCCTCGACGGGGACCAGCATCGACGCTCCGAAGACGAGCGCGAGCTGACCGGCGGCCACTCGCGCACGGCCGAGGTCGACCGACACGATCAGGTCGCCGCGGTCGGCCCGCACCTGCGCGGTCTTCAGCGTCGGCCACAGCAAGCGTGCCTTCGGCTCCTTGCCGAGGCGCTCGAACGCTTCCTTGACCGCGGCCCCGGACGCCGCGATGCCGGCGCCGTCCTTGGTGTGCCGCAGGATGCCCTCGATCACGAGGTGTGGGTCGTCGGCGTCGCCGGTCGCGAGCAGCTGCAGGCAGACGAAGGCCGGCGCGTCGTCCTCCGGCCACGCGGCGTGCGGCAGCAGCGTGTCGAGCACGTCCCGCTTCGCGAGCCCGTTCGCGACGTCGACGACCATCCACGCGAGACGGTTCGCGCGCGCCGACAACAGCGACATCACGTCGGGACACGGCTGTCCCGATCGAGGCTTGCCGGTCAGCGCCGGCTCGAGCAGCGACGCCGGGCCGCTGATCGTCACCTCCGGTCGCGGCTGGTACACGACGTCGTCCATCCACTCGTTGGTGCGGCGGCGCACCTCGTGGCCGCCGATCGTCTCGGTGCTCCAGTTCTGCAGGACGCTCGGCGCCAGTGCGAGCGGTCGATGGGCTTCGATCACGACGAGCCGGTCGACGGTGCGCTCGTTCGCGTCGCTGCGGGGGCACATGACCATCGTCATCCGGTCGAGGTCGCTGAGCTTGAAGCCCGACTCCTTCTCGATGGCGCGCAACATGACGCTCAGCGGCGGCACGTCGAGTTCCTCCCACACGCCGCGCTCGTTCAGCGCCGCGAAGTCGATGACCGCGACGTTGCGATAGTCGTCCGGCAGGAACGACTTCACGTCCGGAGTCGCCGGTGTCTTCTGCGGGGGCTTGTCCTGCGCGGGCAGCGTGAGGGCCAGGGCGGCGAGCGCGAGCGAAGGTCGGTTCATGGCGTGCATCGAGAGGGCGGGGGCGCCGCGGCTACGCGGTCGAACGATGAAGATTCGCGATCGGCGGCGCGCCGAGCACGATCACGATACCGGCCGTACGATCTGCCGGCACCGCTGCAGCAGGAAGTCCGGCGGCAGGTCGGTCGGCCCGAGCCACTCCTGGACGCGCTTCGATGCGCGGTGCTACCGGCAGCACGCGGCACGCGCTACGGTTCACGGATGGCCGGAAGAGGAGCCGCTCTGGCGTCCTTGCTCACGTTGGCACTGCCCGCGCAGTCCGCCGCGCCGCTCGCGCCATTGCCGGCTCGCCGCTCGCTCGAGTCGATCGCGCAGAACCTGCAGAAGAGCGGCTGGCCCGCAGAGGCGACGACAGTGGTCAAGGTGCTGCAGGAGCTCGGGCACGAGCCCGCGGCGCTGAACGCACTGCGCGCGTCGCTCGCGAAGCTGGAGCCGAAAGCCGCGAAGACGCCGACCGGCGGCGACAAGCTGGCCCCCGCGGTGAAGAAGGCCGCCGCCGCGCTGGCCGCGCTGCTGCCGGCGGCGGGTGAGCAGCGGGCCGCGCTCGCGCACGCGATCCTCGAGCTCGACGGCGAGATCGCCGAAGCGCAGCGGGCGCTCGGCCGCGTCGAGCACGACGGCCGGTGGATCGCCGTCGCGGACGTGGCACGCGCGCAGCGCCGCCGCGACATCCAGATCGCGGTCGCGAACGCGCGCCGCCTGCCCGTCGACGTGAAGATCGAGGTTGGCGACCAGCCGCTGTTCCGCGAGCTGCTGCAGAGCCGCTCGGTGCGCGTTTCCTGCGGGCCACTGACCGTCGAGAGCGAGTGGCCCAGCGAGAAGGTCGTGCGCGTCGTACGGAGCACGCTGCGCGCCGCCGCGATGAGCCGCTTCCTCGTCGTCGGCAAGCTCGAGCTGCCGGACGTCAACTCGGCAAAGCTGTCGACGTTGCACGTCGCGTCGAAGGTCCACTACGACCAGGCGATCGCGTGGGCGCAGCAGAGGGGCGGGTTCGCACCCAAGGTCGCAGAGCCGCTGCAGCTCAGCGGTGTGTTCCTGGCTTCGGGCAAGTTCGTGCACCGGCATGTGGCCGAGGCCCAGGTCGAGGCGTCGCTGCTGTATCACCTGCTGGACGGCGACCATCACGCGTGGGTGCTCGCCGGGCACACCGACTGGTTGTGCCGCACGTTCTTCGGCGAGCCGATCCCCGGCATCGTGTGGGAGGAAAAGGGACGCAAGCTGGAAGCGCGCACGGCGACGGCCGCCGAGCTGCAGGAGCGCGAGTGGCGACAGCACTTCGCCAAGGCGGGACTGCTCGGCGCACGCTCGTGGCTCTCGTATCTCGCCGAGCGTTCGCAGGATCCACCCTACTCGCGCTGCTTCGTCGACCAGGTCGGCAAGCTGAGCGGCGACGATCTGCTGAAGGCCACGTTCGCCAGCGAGTTCCTGCACGAGTCGAACGCGCTCGGCGCGTTGTGGCCATTGACGGCGTCGGCGGACTTCCCGAAAGCGCTGCAGCAGGCGGTCGGGCTCGGCGTCGAAGCGTTCGACCCGGCGTTCCGCGAATGGCTGGTCGGCACGCGCCCCGGCATGGCACAGGTGCTCGCGGCGGATCGATCGCTGCCCGCGGACGTCGCGGCGGCGCTCGGCAAGCTCGTCGAGCTGCGCAAAGCCGCGATGGCGATGCAGCGGTGGTCCGTCGATCCGCGGCCGGATCCACGCGTCGATCGCACGCTGAGCGCCGGAGCGCGACTTCACGCCGCGTATCTGGGGCTGCACCCCGAGCAGGCGGCGGCGTGGCCCGACGCGCACGAGGAGTACCCGGATCGCGAAGGCTTCAGCGTCGAAGGTGCGTGGGCGGGCGGCCACGCGGTGATCGCCTCGGGCATGAAGTCGCTCAGCGAGGGCATCGACGGGTGGATGGGCACTTTCTACCACCGGCTGCCGTTGCTCGAGCCCGGGCTGCTGCAGTGCGGCATGGCTCACGCGGCGGGAATCGCCGTGCTCGATGCTTCGTCGATGGTGATCCCCGCCGACGAGATCACGATGATCGCGATCTGGCCGCCGGCCGACGCGAAGAACGTGCCGCTGCGGTTCGTGCCGGAGCTGCCGAACCCGCTGCCTGGCATCGACCAGACGAAGCTCGGTTACCCGATCACGGTGCAGTTCGGCGAGTCGCTCCTCGCAGGAGGAGGCGTGACGATGGCGCTCCACGAAGCGGCCGGCGGTGCGATCGTCGACTGCCACTGGTCGACGCCGGCCGCGCCGACCAACCCGGAGCTCGCACCGCGTTCCGCGTGGTGCCTGATGCCGAAGGCGGCGCTGTCGCCGAACAAGAAGTACACGGTCACGTGCAAGCTCGGCGCCGACGAGTCGTTCGAGTGGAGCTTCACGACGGGCGGCAGGTAGCAGCCGATCGCGCGACCGCAAGCCGCGAGATCGCCGGGGTCATCGAGCCGGCCTTCGCTTCCGCAACGGTCAGCGGCGCTCCGCCGCCGCCCGCTGCAGGCGCACGTCGATGGCGGCGTAGCCCGTCACTGGATTGGCGACGCGGAACGCCTGCGGCCGACAGCCGTCGACGCGGACCGTCAGGTCGGTCGTGCCGGGCCCGACTGCGAGCCGGACCCGGCCCCGGCTGGACGTCTGGCCGCCGCAGGACGAGAGCCCGATGCCGACGGAGAAGCCGCGGTTCGCGAGCGGCTCGCCGGTGGCGTCGTCGAGGAGAGTCAGGTCGCGGACGAAGCAGGCGTGCTGGCCCGGCACGTCCGCGCTGTAGCTCATCACCTTCTCACCGCTCGTCTCGGGCGGCAGCGCCGGCGGCACTTCGGGCTGCCAGGGCTCGAGCGCAATCGCGACCTCGGTGCGGGTGCCGTCAGTGCGAGCCGACATACACCTCGTGCTGCCCCGGAACGCGCGTCGATCCCCGGGCGCCTGCTTGGGTGCCATGATGTGGCCACTCAGGTCGTTGGCGCCCGGGGCCGGCGCCAGCACGCGGATTGTGTGCTCGACCGCTGCCGGCGCCGTGAAGTAGGCCCCGCGCCAGCCCCCGTCGTCCTCGACGAGCACGACGAGGTCGCGCTCGGGTACCACCGAGCCGTCGGGCAAGGTCGCGCTCACGTGGAACGCTGCCTGCGAACGCAGCTCGAGGCGGAGGTCGCGCTGGTCGCGCAGCGACTCCAGGCCGGCGAGTCGGCCGACGCCGCTCGTCCACTTCATGGACTCGACCGACACGCGATAGCTGCCCTCGGCGCGCAGGTCCAGGCGCGCGACCGGTGGCAGCGAGAACGTGAACGAGCCGTCGACTGCGTCGCTCTGCGTGGACTGGACCAGCGCCAGCGGCTGGCCGAACGGCGTGGGGCCGCCCCCGAACGCCACGGCGTCGACGGTGGCGCCGGCGACGCCGTGCCCTTCCGGATCGACCACGCGGCCGCTGACGAGGACCGCGCGCTCCAGCTCGATCATCACCTGCGTCGGTCCGTGCTCGGCGGGTTGCAGCCGCAGCTCGCGGTCGAGGAAGCCCGTGCACGAGACCCGGACCTCGAGCTTGGCGTCGGGGAAGACGGGTTCCGCCGGCAACCCCGTGACCGCGAAGGCGCCCCGCGCGTCGCTGTACGCACCCTTCAGGTCGAAGGACGTGTACACCCAGGCGGCGCGCACCAGCGCCCCCGCGACCGGCACGCCGGAACGGGCTTCGACGGTGAAGCCGACCAGGCTGCCGCCCGCGGCGACCTCGAAGTCGCGCTGCCAGACCGGGGCTGTGATCGCCTCGCGGATCGGCACTTCGAGGCGCTCGAAGCCGTCGAAGCAGATCTGCTCGCGCGAGCGGGCCAGCTCGATCGCGTCGGGCGGTTCGATCCTGATCCTCATCAACAGGATCGGGCCCGGCAGCTCGAGCTCGTAGTCGCCAGTCGCGGTGAACCGCGCGCGCCGGTCGGCGCGGTGTTCGCTCAGCTGCTCGGGGTCGCGGCCGACGAGCGTCTCCGGAGCGACCCCGGCGGCAACGCAGTCGACGTAGTCCACGAACAGGGCCCCCCTGCGGACCGGAGTGCTGGTCCCGGCCCGGCGGCCGGTCCCGCGCAGCACGGTCCGGCTCCCACCGGTCGCAGCCGGCGCCACCGGCTCGCGCGTGTTCGGCGTCGGCGTCGGCGTCGGCGTTGGCGTCGGCGCCGGGGCCGATGTGGTCTCGACCGCAGCAGATCCGTTCGCGGCCGCGTGACGATCCCCGTCGGCGGCGAGCGCGCCCGGTTCCCCTCGACGCCACAGGATCGCCGCGATCGCAACGCCCGCCAGGACGGCGCCGAGGACCACGACGGTCCGTGCCAATCGCCTGCGCCTCTTCGCGATCACGTCACTTGCCGTCCTTGTCGGTCGTCGTGATCAGCGTGTGTATCGCCTCGGGCGCCGGCTGGCGTGGCGACAGCAGCGGCGCGCCGGGCTTGCCCGTGTTCTTGCCGACCTTGTGTCGCATCCAGGACATCGGTGACCCACTGCTTCACCGGCTTGTCTTGGATCTTCGCGTCCTTCTTCTCCTGACCGACGCCGACGCCGGCCAACAGGCACGCAATGACGGCGAACAAGGGGATCGGGTTCATGGCACGCTCGATTGGCAACGGAGCAAGACGCGATCGCAGGCAGCGATCGCCGACGCGAAGTCTAGCCGGTAGGTCACTTCGCGAGCGCGTCGCGCAGCAGCCGTTCGCCGCCGTTGTTCCACAGCAGCTCGAGTCCCTTGCGCCACGCGGCGAGATCGCCGGCTGCGCCGTCGGCAACGCCGGTGAACAGCTCCTTCAGCTCGGGCGCGGTCCGCCAGCGCGCGCCGATGCGCGCCGGCAAGCCATGCAACGCCGGGAAGCTCGCGGCGAGGTCGGCGACGTCGCGCCAACAATCGTCGAAGGTCGCGCGGGACGCGGCGAGATCGCGAAAATGATCGGCCGCGCGTTCGTTGCCGAGCAGCCGGAAGCCGATCGCGACCGTCCCGCGATGCAAAGGACCGGCGCTGCCGTCCTCGGCCAACATGTCGAAGGCCACCTTCGCCGCGCGCGAATCGCCGAGCAATACACAGGCGAAGGCGCTGCAGATCACGGGCAGGCAACCGCGGTACTCACGGTTCACCACGGTGGATGCCAGTATCATGCCGAACAGGGCTGGAACCGACGTCGTCGGGTTGTCGAGCACCGGGGCCCTCGATGGCGCGGGTCGATCGCCCTGGACACCGGGTTCGAGAGCCGCGGCAGCGGTCGAGACGCCCTCGCGCAACAGCGCCGGCACACGAGGATCGGCGGTCGCGAGTTGCGACCCAATGGCTGCGAGCACGGTCGTCACCACTTCGCCGAGATTCGACGTCACCGCGACCCCGTCGAACGCGCGCGTCATCTCGCCGAGACCATCCTTCGCCCAAGCGATTGCGAAGTGATGCTGCTGCGCGGTGAACGCGATCTCCTCGTCGAGCAACGCGCCGTCGGCAGCGATGCGCACCGTGGTCTCGCCGAACCGGAGCGCCAACGTCTCGCCGTCCCGCTGCACGGAGCTCGCGCGTACGATCACTTGCCGGGCCGTGGCCGGGTGCAGCGAACAATCGAGCAAGCTGGTCCCGCGCGTATGGAACTTGGCGCCCCACCGGAACTCGAACTCTCCCGATTCCGCCAGCTGCGACGCCAAACGGAGCTCCATCGGCATCGGGACGCCGGTGCGCCACACGGCGCAGGCCTCGCCACACCGGAACAGGCACCCGAGCCCGCACATGCCGAACACCGTGCGTGTCGCCGGGGCCTCCCGGAACTGCAGGCGCTCGACATCCAGCAGGAACCCGTCTCGGCCCACCTGCACCGACGCCACTCCCGGCAGATAGCGCAGGCTCTCGCCCATCGGCACAGGCTCCGTGAGGGTGCAGGTGACACGTAGAGTGTCGCCGCGCTCGACCCGAACGACCAGACCGCGCAGGGCTCGCTGCACCTGCTCGACGTCGCGCGGCGACACGGCATCGAGCGCCGGCGCGCCGGGCCGCGGCTTCACCTTGACCACCAGCGGATCGAGCGATGCCGGCGCCTCGTCGTCGACGGCGACGTCGACGTGCAGATAGAGGCCAGTCGCCTCGAGTCCGTAGCGCAGCGCTCCGACCGCTTCGCGCGTCGCCAGCGTGTCGCGTACGAAGCCAACGCTGCTCAGCACCGCGGCCGCCGCGGTCTCGTCCTCGCCGTCGAGCTTCACGCTGCGCATGCGCACCTCGTGACCCTCGCTCGCGACGGTGACGACGAGCGTCATGCGCTCGCCATCGGGTACGAACTCGACCGCCGCACGCGCGCCGTAACGGCCGCGTTCGCGATACGCGTCGCGCACGATGCGCTGCATGCGTTCGGCGGCGCGATCGTCCATCGTCGGGAACTCCCCGTCGATCCAGGCTCGCCGCGCATCGCTGTTCGCAGCAGACTTCTCCTCGTCGGTCGCCCACATGGGGGCCTGTGGCCGCGCCGCGAACCTTTCCCGCAGCGCCGCCGCGCTCACGACCTGGTTGCCCGTGCAGCGCACCTCGCCGCTGCGGAAGCGCGGGCCGGCGTGCAAGTCGACGCGCAGGACCCCGTCGGCGAGCTTGCCCGTCGCCTCGGCCTGCGCGTAACCGCCGCGCCGGTGCAGTTCGCGCACGCGATCGGCGACGAGCGCGGCGGTTTCGGCGTCGAGCGAACGCTGCACCGCGGTCAACGTCGTCGCGTCGTTGAGCAGCGCGACCGCGACGTCGTCGCGCGAGAACGCCGCGAGCCCGGCGACCTCCATCTTGCGCAGTGTGACCAGCGCCTCGCCGACACCTTGCGCCGGCACGATCGTGGCCGTGAGCAGGCCAAGCACCAACGACAGGCTCGTCACGCGCACGCGTCGAAGTCGGTCCTTCATGGAATCCAGCTTCGCGCGCGCGGGGCCGCTTGTCACGAGCCACCTCTTGGTAGCAGCGCGGCGGGGCCGGGGCCCACCGCACGGACTCACTTCGCCTTCGCTTCGTCGAGCAACTTCTTCCACTCCGGCAGCGCGCGTTCGAACTGCTTGTCGCCGCTATGGCGCTTCTCGAGCACGTCGTAGCAGCGCTGCGCCAGCTTCGCATCCTTCTGCTTCGCGGCGTGATTCAGGACCGCGAACCAGAATTGGCTGCTGATCTGGTCGCTCGGCGTCTTGCCGGCGGCCAGGATCCCGGCGAGTGCCTCGCCGGTCTTCTCGGGCCCTTCCTTCTGGGCCTTGGCCATGATCGCGCCGATCTCGGCGTCGACCAGCTTCTGGGCGACGAACTTCTTGTCGGCCTCCGACAGCGTGAGCTTGTCGGCGCGCGCCTGGATCTCGTCGGCCTTGACCAGGTCGAGTTGCAGTTCGACGAGGAACAGGTCCCTCTGCTGGGTGGCAGAGGCCTTGTCGCCCTTGGCGCGCAGCGCGACGAGTTGACTCGTCTGCGCCTGGGTCTCGGCCATCGCCTTGACCGAGCGGCCCGGCCTGGTCAGCACGTTGCCTTCGGTGTCCATGAAGCAGATCGACGGGAAAGCGCGGAAGCCCTTGTCCTGCAGCAGCGTCGGATACGGCTCGTCGGCGACGTGCGACGTGTTGTGCACGAACAGGACGACGGATGCGGCGAACTTCGGGAACTCAGGGTCGGAGAACGCACCGTTCTCCAGCGTTTCGCACGGGCCTCAATGCGCGTAGCTGCGCGTGAAGTAGGTGAACAGCAGTTTGTTCTCCTGCTTCGCCTTCGCGCGCGCCTTGTCGTAGTCGGTGAGCCACGCTGCCTTCGTGAACACCGGCTTCGCGAGCTTCTCGGTGCGCAGCTTGGTCAGCTCTTCCTGGGTCGGTTCGGAACGGTTCTGTGCCGGCAGCAGCGCGCCCAGGAGCGCTGCGAGCGGCAGGAGCTTGAGAAGGTTCATGATGGTCCGCGCATCGTGCGCGATCGACGGGCCCGGCGCAACGCGCCGCCCCTGGCGTTGCAGATTAGGGCGTCTGCATCGTGCGGTCGTCGCGTCGGTGGGCGAGGAACGCAGCGCGGAACGAACGGCCGAACGGAACCGGGCGGCGGCGCGTGTCGTGGCGGCTCGGGTAGGCGCCGCGGTCGGGTCGCGGCGCGCCACGCCGACTCAGCTCGCTGCGGGCAGCGGCGGAACGCGGGGACGGCGCGCGCGGCGAACGGCGATCGCGATCGCGGCGATCGCGAACAGCGGCCACACGGTGAGCGTCATCGCGAGCGCACGCAGCAGCACGGACCAGCCGGAGGTCAACGAGGCGAGGAAGTCCGGCGCGTCGACGGTCGCGCGCTCGGTGCGCGGGGCCGACAGCGTGACCGTGAGCGTGCTCAGGGCGACCTGGTCGCCGAGCGCGCGCAGTTTCGACTCCATCGCTTCGATCTCCGCGCGCACGAGCCCGAGCTCGCGCTCGACGTGCATCACTTCGGCGACGTTCGCGGCGCGCGCGACGAGCTCGAGGTAGCGGTTCTCCATCTGGCGTTTTGCGCGAACGCGCGCCTCGACGTCGATCCACTGCGTGGTCACGTCGTCCGCGGTGACGTGCGCCGCCTCGACCTCGCCGAGGCGTTCGACCGCCGCGACGAGTTCCTCGAACGCCGCCGCCGGCACGCGCACGCGCAGCGTGCGCTGCACGGTGCGGCTGGTCTCTGCAGCGCGGTCCTCCGCGACGTAGCCGCCGGCGCGTTTCGTCGCGTCGAGCAGGGCGGTGCGCGCGGCTCCGAGATCGGCGACGGCGAGCTGCATCTCGCCCGTGCGCACGATGCGGCGCTCCACGGCCTGCGCCGATTCGCCAGTGTCCTCGGTCGCATTCGCGGTGCCGCCCGCGCTCGCAGTCTGCGTGCTCGCGGGCGGCGCGCCGCCTCGTTCGCACGAGAGCAGCAGCAGGAACAGGATCATCGTCGTCGTCAGGTGGCGCATCGGCGCTCGATAGCCACGCGGCGCAACGCGGCAACAGCCGCACGTGGTCGCGCCGGCGCCTGATACAAGAATCACGCAGCGGTGAGCATCGCTGCACCGCCAGCGGCACGACGTCGGGCGATCGGGTCCGCGGCCGTGGTCGGCTCGCGTCGCACGCATGGCGCTCGTGGGCGTTCGAACACGTCACGCTTTACAATGCAAAGTTATGTGGTAGCTTTGCATTGCCAAGCTGATCCCACGATGACGCCGTTACCTCCTGCCGTCCCGTCCGAAGCCGTTCCCGCGCATGCCGCGCCGTTCGCCATCGCCGAGCTCCGCACCTGCCTCGTGCGCCCGCAGCGCATGCTCGACGTCGTGCTGGTCGAGCGCGGCCGGCTCGTCGCGAGCGTGCTGCAACCCGCCAGCGCGATCGCGCTGGCCGCGGCGCTGCTCGTGTGCGCCGTCGCGTTCGCGGTGCCGTTCGGTCTGGTCGAGGGTCTGCGTCGTGGCGGCCATGTCGCGATGTTGTTCCTCGGCTCGGTGCTGTTGTGCTTCCCGTCGCTGCAGGTGTTCGGCAGCTACCTCGGCGTGCGCCTGTCGATCGCGCAGAACCTCGCGATCGCGCTGCTGATTCCGTCGGCGGCGGCGCTGTTCACGTTCGGCTTCTTCCCGATCCACTGGTTCCTGCTGTACACGATGTCGGCCGACGCGTCGCTGACGACCAGCGGCGTGCGCATCGCGCTGCTCGCGGTGTCGCTGCTGCTCGGGCTGTCGCACTGCAACCGTTGCCTGTTCCTCGACCCGAACCTGAAGGCGTTCCGGTCGAGCTGGCCGCTGTGGATCGCGTGGCAGGCGTTGCTGCTGTTCATCACGTGGCGCATGGCGCGCGCCCTGGACATGCTCACATGACGCGGTCGCTGGTGACCTTGGTCGCTTCGGCGGCGCTGTATGGCTTCAGCATCGGCGCGAGCCACAGCTGGCTCTACGCGACGCGCAACCTGCTGAAGTTCCCGCTGCTGATCCTGGTGACGGCGGCCGTGTGCGCGGTCTCCTACTTCGTGCTGGCGCGGTTCCTCGGCGCGCCGCTCGGTTTCGTCAGCGTGCAGCGCCTCGTGCTCGCGGTGTTTCGCGACACGGTCGTGCTGCTCGCGAGCTTGTCGCCCGTGGTGTTCTGGCTCGCGTGCACGATGCAGCGCCCGGTCGGCCGCGAACTGCACGACTACCCGTTGTTCCAGGGCCTCAACGTCGTCGCGATCGCGGTGAGCGGCTGCCTCGCGGTGCGCGTGCAGGCGCGGCGGCTGCTCGGGGAACGTGGCCTCGGCGCCGCGAGCCGCGGGCCGCTGCTCGGCAGCTGGATGGTCGTGTCGCTCGCGGTCGGCGGCCAGACGGCGTGGTATCTGCGGCCGTTCTTCGGGGCGACGCCGCTCGGCGCCGTTGCGCCGCCGTTCTGCGATGGCGCGAAGCCGGACTTCCGCGGCGCGCGCAGCTTCTACGAAGCATGCTGGTATCTCGTCGTGCCGCCGGAAGGGTGGCGCTGACCGGATCGAGCACGCGTACGGCAGTAGGTCCTACCTCCACGCGACGAGGTTGTCGGCCGTCTCGATCCGCTGCAGAATGGCTGCGAACGCCGCGGAACCGATCGCCGGCTCGATCAGGATCCGCCGCCGGCCGGAATCGGGGTTGGCGTCGAGAACGGTGCAGCCGGCCTCGGGCACCTCGGTGACCGCGGGGCCGACCAACACGTCGCGCCGATACGGCTCGACCGCCGACGAACCGGCCCGCCTGCCGTAGACATCGATCAGGCGGCCGAAGTGCACGGCCGCCCCGCCGGCTGCCTGGATCGCCGGAGCGGCGGTTGTTTGGGTCGCAGCGGCTCCGCCGAGGGCCACGACGCACGCCAACACGCAGAGCGCTCTCGCCGTTTCTGCCATGGCGGCGATAGCCAGCGACGCTGCACCGGTAACTGTGGCAGCGCACGTGAGCGCGACCGAGGAGATGCGACCCAGAGATGGGCCTTGACCAAAGTGCCGGATGGGAGATCGTGCCGCGGTCGGTTCCGGGTGGTCCGGAGCGCGATGATCGCCGTTCCGTCGCACTGCACCAACAGGAGAACTCTATGCGTTCGATTCCGTCCGCGTTCTTGTCCGTGTTGATCGCCGTCCCTGCCTTCGCTCAGGACAAGGTCACGCTGCGCTTGAAGTTCGTCCCCGGCCACGTCGTGCACACGCTGCAGGCTCAGGACATGACCATGAACATGGAAATGGGCGGGCAGAAGATGAACCAGGCGATGAGCATCCAGATGTGGACCGAAGCGAAGGTCTCCGATGTGAAGGACGGGGTCGCCGCGATCGAGCACACGTACAAGCGCCTGAAGGTGAAGTCCGACACGCCCAAGATCGACTACGACAGCGACGTCGAGGGCTCGAAGGCGGGCATGCTCGCGTCGATGAGCAAGCTGGTCGGGCAGAAGATCACCGTGAAGGTGGACGAAAGCAGCAACCTGAAGGACGTCTCGATGCCGGAGGATCTCGCCGACGACCTCGAACGCGCCGGCGTGAGCCTGAAGGAAGGTTTCGAGCAGAGCGCCATGGCGTTCCCCGCGGGTCCGATCGCGATCGGCGAGACGTGGACGACGACGCGCGACATGGCGATGGGCCAGATGGGCACGATGAAGACCAAGGTCACCAACAAGCTGGTGGAGGTGAAGGACAACGTCGCCACGATCGAGCAGAAGATGGAGATGGACGAAGCAGGGAGCAAGATGATGCCCGGCATGAAGGTGCAGCTCACCAAGGCCACCGGGCTCGCGAAGGTCGACCTGCGCAGCGGCATTCCCGTCGACCTGGCGACGGACATGGCGATGAAGATTGGCGACGCGACGACGATGTCGACCCGTTCGACGACGAAGCAGATCGAGCCGCCGGCGCCGAAGACCGAGCAGCCGAAGACGGACGCACCGAAGACCGGCGGCAAGTAGCTCGGCCCGGCGGGCGGCGCCCGAGCGTCTGCGCTTGACCGCGTCATGGTCGCCGCGTAGCAATGGCCGCCCGCCCGCCGCGCCAGGGCCCCGCGATGCGCGTGAGGGAAAGCAACCGAGAGCACTCCATGGATTCATCGCGCATCATGCAGGTGGGAATGTCGTTCTGGTCGGCGAAGACGCTGCTGTCTGCGGTCGAGCTCGGCGTGTTCACGCGGCTCGGCAAGGGACCGATGACCGCCGAGCAGCTCGGCAAAGCGCTCGACCTGGCGCCGCGCGGCTGGTTCGACTTCTTCGACGGCCTGGTTGCGCTCGGTTTCCTCGAGCGCGACGGCAACGGCGCGCAGGCGCGTTACCGCAACGGCGCCGAGGCGGCGGCCTTGCTCGACCGCAACCAGCCGACCTACATGGGTGGGTTCCTCGAGATGTGCTCGGTGCGTCTCTACCGCTTCTGGGGCGACCTCACCGAGGGGCTGCGCACCGGCAAGCCGCAGAACGAGATCAAACACACCGGCAAGGCGATGTTCGCCGAGCTGTACAGCCAGCCCGAGCGGCTCGAGCAGTTCATGCAGGCGATGGCCGGCATCTCGGCCGCCAACTTCCAGGCGTTCGCGGCCAAGTTCGACTTCTCGCGCTACAAGACCATGGCCGACGTCGGCGGCGCCACCGGACAGCTGTCGATCCTCTGCGCGCAGCGGCACAAGCACCTGCGGTGCACGAGCTACGACCTCCCGATGGTCGAGCCGATCGCGCGCCGGACCATCGAGCGCGCCGGCGTCGCCGATCGCGTCAAGGCCGCGGCACTCGACTTCTTCGCGCAGCCGATCCCCGCGGCGGACGTCGTGACGATGGGGATGATCCTGCACGACTGGAACCTCGAGAAGAAGCGGGGGCTGATCCGCGCCGCCTACAAAGCACTGCCGGCCGGCGGCGCGCTCGTCGCGATCGAGAACCTCATCGACGACGAGCGGCGCAAGAACGTCTTCGGCCTGATGATGTCGCTCAACATGCTGATCGAGTTCGGCGAGGCGTTCGACTTCACCGGCGCGGACTTCGGTGGCTGGTGCAAGGAGGCGGGCTTCCAACGCACCGAGGTGCTGCCGCTGCAGGGTCCGGCCAGCGCGGCGATCGCCTACAAGTGAGCTGGAGCCGCGCCAGGTTGGCGAGCTGGTTGCGGAAGCGCAGGCCGTTCACTCCACGCGCAGCAGGTAGTCGTAGCCCTCGCCCTGCAGCTCGCGCAGCGAGAACGCCGCGCGGTCGCCGCCCGGCGTGAGGTAGAGCGCGTTGTTGCGCACGGTCGAGAAGTCGAGCAGCGGCAGGGTCGCGAACAGATGGCGCCACGTCGCGCGCGTGCGCCACTCGTCTTCGGGCAGATCGCAGCGTGCGCCGACCACCTGCGCGCTGGCGCCGCCCGCGGCCAGCAGGAACAGCGCCGACACGAGCACGTGGTCCATGCGCGCGCCGCTGGCGTCCGGCACCCACGGCTCGGCGGTGTCGTCCTCGATGCCGCGCACCCAGTCCGCATATTCGCCGGCGCCGTTCGGCACGAAGTCCCAGAACCCCAGCGCCACGCGGTCGACGGCCGCGAGCAGGTGGTTCGCGACGCGGCCCCAGAGCACACGTTGGTCGGCGAAGCGCAGGTCGCGCGTGTGCTCGCGCACCGCGCTCGCGACCTGAGCGCGCCACGGATCGTGTGGTGGCGACAACACCGCGACCTGCAGGGCGAAGAAGACGCCGCTCATGGTCAACCTCCGAATCCGCCGCTCGAACGGCCCCAGGAACCGCCGCTGCCGGGCGCCGTGTGCGTCTCGTTCGTCTGTCCGACGCGCGAGCCGACGTCGAACAGCGTCCTGCGCCGGAGCGGCGAGTAGACCCCGCCGAGCAACGACGTCGGCGGTTGCTGTGGCGTGATCGGCGACGGCCGGCTCGACCACGCGTAGTGGTTCCAGAACCACCAGTGGTACGCGGGGCTGCCGTGCCAGTAGTAGCGCGGCGGGGCAGGCGTCGGGTCCGACACCGTCGCGGGCCGCGGCGGCTCGGGCTTCACGTCGCCGAGGCTCAGCAGCTTGATCTCGATGCCCGCCGCGCGCCACGCGACGAAGCGTTCGTTGAGGTCGTCGAGCTCGTGCTCGACGCCCGCGGGCACGACGTAGAGCACGCGTTCGACGCCGCGCTCGCGCAGGAACGGCGCGTCGGGCAGACGCGCGACATAGCGGTTGTCGAAGCGGTCGGGCTCGTCCTGATACGGGGCGAGCCGGTTGCGGTCGAGCACGAACGCGGCTGGGGCGCCGCGGCGCCGGTCGTCCGGCGCGAAGCGCGGCCGGTAGTGCACGACGGCGGCGAGCGTGAGGTGCGCGGGCACGACGCCGCGCGGGTGCGGCCAGTTGTCGAACACGAACACCGCGTCGGCGAACGGCTGCAGGCCCGCGGCGAACGCGACGCTCGCAGGGCCGGGCAGGTCGATCACGAGCGCCCAGCGCGCTGGCTGCTCCGCATACTCGAACAGCTCGCGGATCGCCTCACCCTGCGCGAACGCCGCGACCATCGCCGCGGAGCGCACCATCGTGAAGCTGCGCACGAACGGCGACTCGCCGGCGCTCGCGACGGACTGGAACAGCGTGGGGACATACGCGGGGCCGAGCGCGGCGTCGTGCGGCGCCATGCCCGCGGCGAGGCTGCCGAGCGTCGCGCGGTCGAGCGGGTAGCCCGTGCACGTCGTCGCGATCGGGTCGGGCCACGCGAACGCCACCTGTTCGGCGCCCACGGCGAGGCCGCGCGCGCGCTGCACCTCGATCGAGTCGCGCGCGACTCGAACCGTGCGCCGCCGCGAGCACGTGCCGCCGGCGACGACACCCGCGACGATCACGGCGCCGCCGACCACGATCAGCGCCTTGAGCGCGGTGCGGCGCGACTCGTCGTGGGTGGAGCGGCCCGCGCGCGCCGGGACCTCGCGCAGGCCCTCCTGCCACCAGCGCGCGCCGAGCAGCTCGAGCTGATCGTAGCCGACCTGCAGCTCGAACCCCGGCTTGCGCGCGCCGCCCGTCACGGGTTTTCCTCCGTGCGCACGAACACCGGAGCGCAGCGTGCCGCGCCGTCGGTCGGCGCCGTCGCGGCGTGCACGCGCGCGAACACACCTGCAGGCGCACCGCCGATCACGTAGACGCCGTGGTTCACGACGTCGCCGCGCACGTCGCGCAGCGGCGCGAAGTACTGCTGCGCGACCCAGCGCCGCGCGATCACGTGCGCGAGCGTGCTTTCCCACGTCGCCTGGTCGACGTGCGCGCCGACGACGACCTCCGCTCCTTCGCAGCCGTAGTCGGACTTGAGCACCCAGAGGTCCTTCTGCTGCCACAGCTGCTCGCGTACGAGCTCGAGCCGGTGCGTGCGCGGCAGCCAGCGGCGGATGGCGGTCTGGCACGCGCGCGAGAAACGCTCGAGCTCCTCCCAGCAGAACGCGAGTGCGCGCTTGTTCTGCGTCAGCACGGCGCCGAACGGGTTCACGATCGCGGTGCGGTGGCCGACGCTCGCGGCGAGCAGCCGCAGCAGCGGTTGCACGAGCGGAGCGCGGTCGGCGCACGGTTCGTCGTCGTCGGCGACAGGCAGCCGTTCGCCGAACCAGTCGGTCTTGTAGTGGCGCACGATCACGTCGCACGGCGTGTCGAACAGCAAAGCACGGCCGTCGGCGTGCACGCCGACGTTGAACGGGGATCCGAGCACCACCGCGTGGCCCGCCGCGCCGAGCCACTCGCGATACGCGGCGACCATCGACAGGTCCTCGGTGATCTCCGTCGGGTAGAGCACGCCGACGGTCAGCGGTCCGCGGTGGCCGCAGGTGCGCGCCCACGCCTGCACCATCGCGACGAAGCGCTGCGGCAGACGCGTGTTGGGGTCCTCGAGACCGCGCGCGGCGCCCGCGACGCGGTTGCCGTAGACCGCTTCGGCCTCGCCGCACGGCGTGTCGCTGTTCAGCTCGCACACCTTCGGGCCGTCGGCGGTCCAGAACACGTCCGCGCGCGCGATGCCGTGCCAGTGGGGCGCGCTGCATTGCCACATGCCGCGTTGCCACTGCGTGAGGCCGAAGAACGCGTCGGCGAGCTCCGGGCTCGCGGCGACGATGCGCGCGAGCTCGTCGTGCACGCGTGCGATGCCCGCGGCCGCGGCGCCGAGCTCGCGGTGCTGTGCTGCCGTGAGCAGCACGGGATCGGTGCAAAAGCGCGGCGCGCCGTCGAGCCAGGGATCGGCGAGCACGCCGGTCGCCTGCAGCCGCTGGGCGAGCTTCGCGAACGTGCTCACGCGAGGCTCCGCACGAACCACGCCGCGGCGACGTAGGTCGCGCCCTCGAGCGCGCCCGCGCCGACCTCGGCTCGTTCGCCGATCGCGCGGTCGAGCTCGCCGCGCCACAGCGTGGGCCGGGCGCGCAGGATCAGGCACTGCACGACGAGCTGGCGCACGGGATACACGAGCAGTCCTTCGCCGAGCGCGATCGCGTATTCGCGCAGCGCGGGCCACGCGCCGACGAACTCGGCGTCGCTCGCGTTCGCGATCAGCAGCGCCATCGCGATCGTGACGCCGCCGTGCGAGAGCGCGGCGGCCACGTTGCCGCCGAGGATCTGCGTGCGGTCGTCGTAGTCGGTGAGCCAGCGGAACAGCCACACGAGCACGAGCAACGTGGCTTGTCCGATCGCGAACGCCGCCGCGGCGACCGCGAGATCGACGAGGTCGCTCCCCGCGCACACGTTCGCGACCAGGATGCCGATCGCGGCGACGTGGGCCGCCGCCGTCGTCGCGGCCGCGAGGTTGCCGGCGGCGACCGCGGGCCCGAGTCCGCGCAGCAGCGCGAGTCCGAGCGCGGACGCGGCGGCGATCGCCGCGAGCCCCGCGACGCCGAACACCGCCATCCAGAGCACGGTCTGCGCGGGTTCGCCCGGCACGCGACAACCGGTCGCGAGCGCACCGGCGAGCAGGAAGATGTTGAGCACGCGCGCGGCGTGCAGCAGATACGCGCCCGGGTGCGAGTCGGACGCGCGGCGTCTGCCGGCCGCGAGCGCGTCGAGCGCGAGCAGCACGAGCACCGCGGGCACCGCCCAGGCCATCGTGTCGAGCATGGTGGCGCGCACTGTGCGGAGAAGCGGTCGCGCGCGCAAGCGCATGCGCGCCGGTCTGATCACAGTGGGCTTCGCATCGTCAGGCGCGGCGCGGGATCCAGACGTCGAAGGGCCTACAACCCCGAGTGCTGCGACGCGAGTCTTGGCCTTGCGTTCAGTACGGGCCGGTCGACGCCGCGAGTGCGTTCGACATCACGGCGCCGAACGGATTGGCTGCGGGCTCGAGCACCAGCGCCTGCGTGAAGAACTGGAAGCCGGCCAGCGACGGCGTCAGGGGCAGCTGCCACGCGAGCGTGGCATTGCCGCCGCTCAGCAGCATGCTAGCCACGAACTCCGTGCTGACGCGCAGCGTGCAGCCGGGCATGCCGAGCGCGCTCAGGTCGAGGGGCAACGGCCCGCCGATCCACGTCTGGTCGGACGATCCGATCGCCAGCGCCGCGACGCCGTTGCCCGTGCCGTAGCCGAGCCGCGCGGTCCACGTCGTGCCGAGCACCGGCAAGGCCCCGTTGAGCGGCGCGAGCGACGGCACGCCGGATGCGCCGGCACAGCCTGGTCCCGAGATCGCGCAGGTCGCGAGCGGACCCGCCTCGTACTCCCACGTGTCCTGCTGTGTCGCGCCGTTGTAGCCGCCGAACATCACCACGCGACCGCGCGTGAAGTCATACGCGGTCCCGGTCGCCCAACGCCCAGCCGGCGCGTTCGGACGCGAGTCGAGTCGCCAGTTGCCGCCGTCCCACACCCAGGTCCACGGGTAAGCACTCAGCGACGCATCGATGCCGCTCCACGCAACGATCACACCACGCTGGGCATCGAACGCGCAGCCGCCGTAGCGACGCGGGGTCGTCTGCAACGCGGGTGTCAGCGGTTGCCAGGTCACGCCATCCCAGGTCCACGTGTCGTTCAACATCTGGTACACGCCGACGCCGCCGCCCGACATCACGACGCGGCCGCTCCAGTCGGCGGCGAGGAAGCTGTTCCAGCGTGCCGGCGGCCGGACGGCCGGCATGTGCAGCGTCCACGTCGAGCCGTTCCACTCCCACGTGTCGTCGAACACGGTCGTGCCGCTTCCCGTGACCCCGCCGCCGAACAGCACGCACACGCCGCGCGTCGGATCGAACGTCATGCTCGTGCCGCGGCGCGGCGACGGGCGGATCGTCGGCTGCATCTGCGTCCACGTCACACCGTCGAACTCCCAGGTCTCGTCGTTGTCGATGCCGGCGCCCGATCCGACTGCACCGCCGAACAACACGACACGACCGCGCGTCATGTCGTAGGTCATCGCATGGACGCACCGCGGCGACGGCGCGACGGCGGGCGTTCGCTGCGTCCAAACGACGCCGTCCCACTCCCAGGTGTCGGCATGGAACGTCGCCCAATCCCAACCGCCGAAGAGGACCGTGACGCCGCGGACCACGTCGTACGCCATGTCGTGGAAGCCGCGAGTCGATGGCGCCACCGGTGTGGCGCGCTGGATCCATCCTCCTTGCCCCGCAGCGATGCCGCCGAGCAGACAGACCGCGAAACCGATCCCCATGCATGGCTTCATGCTGGCCAATGCTGCAGCAGCCTTCGACGACGCGCCAGGGCCCCTGACCGAAATCGGTCGCGGTGGGACACCGGTGTGCTCGGTGCGGCTGGCACGAGACCCCTGGTCGGCACGCCGCGGCGCAGATACTGTTGCGCACTGGTTGCAGGAGTCGCGCTCCGCGCGCGAGAACACGATGTTCGATCGCTTCACAGATCGCGCCAAGGAGGCGTTGTTCTCCGCCCTCCAGGAGGCGACGTGCCGCAACCAGAGGTACATCGGCACCGAGCACATCCTGCTCGGACTCGTGCGCGAAGGCATCGGGACCGCCGCCAACGTGCTGAGGAACTTGAACGCCGACGCCGAGAGGATCCGGCGCGCGATCGACATGGTCATCAAAGCCAGTCCGTCGATGCCTACCACGGGCCTACTGCCGTTCCTCCTGCCCGCCAAGAACGCGCTCGCGTGGTCGGTCGAAGAAGCTTGCGAGTCGCGCCACAACTACATCGGCACGGAGCACCTGTTGCTCGGTCTGATCCGCGACAGCGAGGGCACCGCCGCGCTGGCCCTCACGAGCCTCGGCGTCACCCAGGACCTGGTCCGCGAGGAAGTGCTCGAGCTCCGCAGCGCCACCGAGAGCAGCGTCTCGGCGGAGAACGACCACACCGAGTCCGCCGGCCACAGCGGCGGGTTCGGCAGCGACAACCAGCCGGGCGACGACGGCGACGCTTCGAGCCGGTTGCTTCAACGCTACCGCGAATTCGTCCGGGCCAGGATCGACAGCTGCTTTCGCTCGCTCTTCGATGCGGACCACATTCCGCAGCCGACCTTCGTGGATTCGTCCAACAGGCTCGTTCGCTTCGGGATGCAGGTCGAGGGCAGCTTCCTGTGCTGGCTCGCCAAGCACACGGAACGCCAGCTCCACGAGATCGCGGACGGCGAGGACACCGAGAAGGAGCTCCCGCCAGCGGCGCATGGCAGCATCGAGGACGCGCTGCACAGCGAACGCGCAGAGGAAGTCGAGAAGTGCCTCGAGCGGCTGGCCGAGCCTCTGCGCACGGTCATCGTGCTGCGCGACTACGATGGGCTCGAGTGGAACGAGGTCGCTGCGAAGATGGGCCTGCAGACCGACTCGACGGCGCGCGAGCTGCACCGGCGGGCATTGCTCGAGTTGGCCGGACTGCTGCGGCGGCGTGGCCCCGGTCCCGAGCGGGCCTGACTCGTCCGTGACGACGCCGTCCCTGGGATCGCAAAGTGTCCGCTCGACCTCGTGACGTCCAACGGGCTTGTGTGGAGGATCGGTACTCGAGAGAACTGCGCGCCTGACCAACCGCTGGGGTCTGAGCCAGCAGCGCGGCACGCGGATTCTTTGCGACGATCCGGACCCCGCGGCATCTTGTGGATGCGCATGACGAGCCTCGACCCCGAACTGCTGCTTGCCCATGGCGACTGGTTGCGCCGGCTGGCCCGGCAGCTCGCCGGCGACCCGCACCTCGCCGACGACGTCGTGCAGGACGCGTGGGCGCAGGCGCTGGCGCAACCGCCGCGGCTCGGCTCGGCGCCGGGCGGCCTGCGCGCGTGGCTCGCGACGGTGGTGCGCAACTCGGTGCGCATGCACCACCGCAGCGCTCGCCGCCGCGCCGCGCGCGAAGCGCTCGCCGCCGCAGCGCGCGAGACCGCGGCCCCATCGGGCGCCGAACGGCTCGCGGGCCAGCAGCGCCTGCTCGCCGCGGTGCAGTCGTTGCCCGCCGCCGACCGCGACGTGATCCTGCTGCGCTACTTCGACGAACTGCCGCCGCGCGCGATCGCGCAGCGCCTCGGCACCACGAGCGCTTCGGTGCGCAGCCGCCTCAGCCGCGCACTGGCGACGCTGCGTTCGCGGCTCGCTCCCAAAGGCGACCCGCGCGCGCTGGCGTTCGCGTTGCTGCCCGTGCTCGGGCACGGCGGCCACGCGACCGCGCGCACTGTCATTCTCACGGGGTTGCTCACCACCATGGCAGCGAAACTCACGGTGTTCCTCGGCGCGCTCGGTCTCGGGCTCGCCGTCTGGCTGGCGTGGCCCGCGGCGGCGCCCCCGCCATCGAATCTGCCGCCGATCGCCGACGCACCGGCGCCCGCTGTGGCCGAAGCCGTCGCGGCGACGCCCGCGTCGACCGGCCCGGCCCCGACCAGTGCGCCCGCTGCCGAACGGCTCGCGGCCACCGGTGTCCCGGCCGGGCAGCCGGCCCCGGATCCGGCCGCGGCGCCCCCGCAGGCGCGCTTCACGGTCGTCGGCCGCTGCGTCGACGAACAAGGACGCGCCTTGCCCGGCGCGCGGCTCGTGGCGACTAACGTGCGCGATCGGCCGACCGCTCTCGCCGCCGGCGACGGCCGCGTCAGCCTCGAGATCGACTGGCCGATGGTCGTGACGGCAGCGAACCCGAGCTGGCTGATGCTCGAAGCCACCGCCGAGCGACGCATCGTGTTGACCCGCCAGCAACGCATGCCCGACGCGAGGCCCGAGACGATCGCGCTCGGCGACCTCGTGCTCGTGCCCGGCGGCGCGCTCGCGGGCCGCGTGGTCGACGCCGACGGCCAGCCGGCAGCGAGGTTGCACGTCTATCTGGTGCGCGGGGCTTTGCCCGCGAGCGCCGAGACGGAGGAACGACGGCGCGTCACCGGCTCCGGCTTCGCCGGCCTCGAGGGCGGCGGCCCGCGCTTCGCCACCACCGACGCCGCCGGCCGCTACCGCTTCGAAGGCGTGCCCGCCACCAGCGTCTCGGTCGTTGCGGCGCGCCCGGACCGGCTGCGCGCCTACACGCCGCCGGTCGAAGTCGTCGCGGGCGGCGCCGTCGAGGCGCCGCTGCTCACGCTCGCGACGGTGCCACCCGCGAACGCGATCACCGGCGTCGTGCGCGAAGCCGACGGCAAACCTCTTCCGGGCGCCGAGGTCAGCGTGTTCGGCAACCGCAAGCCGCGCAACGTGAATCCCGAGACGCGGGCGGTCACGACCGCCGCGGGCACGTTCGAGGTCGCGGTCGCCAGCGGCGCCCAATACTCGCTCGCCGTGAAGCGCGCTGACGAACGCGAGCTGGTGCGCCACGACATCGCCGCCGGCAGCCGCGGCGTCGAGCTGGTGTTCGCGCCGGCGCGCCCTCTGGAGGTACTGGTCATCGGCCCCGACGGTGCGGTCGTGACGGCGCCCGTGATCACGGGCATCGACGAGCAGAACGTCGGGATCGCGCTGCGCTGGCGCGCGACGCAGGACGGCGCGCGGGTCACGACCGCGCCCGAGCATGCGTTCTCGCTGATGGTCAGCGCGCCCGGCTGCCAGACGAAACGCACCGAACGGTTCGATCCCGGGCAACTGCCGCCGCGCATCACGGTGACGCTGGCTCGCGCTGCCGCGGTCGAAGGTTGCGTGCTGGCGAACGGTGCCGCCGTCGCGGGCGCCAAGGTGCACGCGCACCGACTCGAACCCAAGGATGCGGGGCTGCGGTTCGCGGCTGGCCTGACGACGCGGCTGCCCGGCGAGACGACGGTCGCCGTGACGACCGACGCGGACGGCCGGTTCGCGCTGCCGATCCCGCATGCGGGACGCTACGTCGTGCACGCCGAGAGCGCGCCGTTCGGCCGCGGCGAGAGCGCCGTGCTCGACGTTGCGCCTGATCGCGTGCCGCCTCCGGTAACGCTCGAGCTGACCGCGGCGGCCGGCATCGACGGCGTCGTGCTGGTGGCGCCCGGCGACGCGCGCGCAGGTCTCGTCGTCGGCGCGACTCGCGGCGACGGTCACGTCGAAGTCGCGGTGACCGACGCCGAGGGCGCGTTCCGGTTCACGGGCCTCGCGGCGGGATCGTGGCAGGTGCGTGTGTGCAAGCCCGAGGACCAGGAGTGGCTGCGCATGGCGCGCACCTGGCCCGAGCGGACGCGAGGTGACACGCCCGCGGCCGACGTCGAGCTGCGTCCCGGCGAGACCGCGAGCCATCGCATCGACCTCGCGGCGCTGTTCCCGGCGGCCATCGACGGCCAGCTGCGACTCGGAGGCACCGCCGTCGCGAACGCGAAGATCAGCCTGTGGTGCGACGGCGAATACCGCATGACTCGCACCGACGGCGAGGGCCGGTTCCAACTGCGCGGCCAGGCGGCGTCGACGACGCTGCATGCGTTCGTGTCGTTGCCGTCCGGCGGCGAGCTGCAGATACGGCACGCGCTGCAGCTGACGGCTGGCACCAACGCGGTGTCGCTCGACCCGCCGGTCGGCGCCGTCGACTTCACGGGGCTGTCGGCGACGCCGCCAGCCGAAGACGATCCGCGCGGCGGCTACGCGCTCGTGTGGACCAGCACGCAGTCGGGGCCGCGATTCGTCTACCGCTTCGAACCGGGGCCCGACGGAGTGCACCGCGCCGCGACGCTGCCCGCCGGTCGCGGGCAGCTGCGCCGCCGCGACAAGGCGCGCGGCACGCCGGAGGCTTGGCCGCTCGTCGCCGACGTCGAGGTCGTCGCGCGCGAGCACCGCGTCGTTACCGGGAAGTAGTGCGCGCGCCGGGGATCGGGAAGGCCCTCGCTGCCCGTCGCGATTGATCGTGAGCGGCTCGAGTGTCACGATCCTCGCCATGGCTGGCCGACCCGCTGAACCGGCATCCGCGGCGATCACGACGAAACCCGACTACGGGATCGACGCGCCGGGAGTGGTGCGCAACCTCTATCTCGCCTTCGTGGCCGGCATCGGCGTGTTCGCGACCGCGCGGTCCGGACTCTGGTCCGGCGTCGCTTTCCACGTCGACTTCGCGAACTTCGGGCTCTTTGGAGGCCTCGGCTGCGGCTTGATGGGCACGTGGATGCTCTACGACAGCATGGTGGGCAAGGTCAGGGAACGCGAACGGCTGCTCGATCTGGTCGAGCTGCGCGGGACCGACCACGTGCTCGATGTCGGTTGCGGTCGCGGACTGTTGCTGATCGGCGCCGCGAGGCGTCTCACGACCGGTCGCGCGACGGGCATCGATCTCTGGAGCAGCGTCGACCTGTCGGGCAACACGGCCGCGGCGACGCTCGAGAACGCGCGCCGCGAAAGTGTCGCCGAGCGTGTGCACGTGGAGACCGGCGACATGCGGCGCATGCCGTTCGCCGACGCGACGTTCGACGTGGTCGTCTCCAATGCAGCGATCCACAACATCAGCGATCGCGAAGGCCGCAACACGGCGATACGCGAGATCGGCCGCGTGCTGAAGGTGGGGGGCCGGCTCGTGATCAACGACATCCGTCACGTCGACCAATACGCGGCCGAGCTCACGAAGCTCGGCTTCGCGCAGGTCACGCGGCGCGGTTCGGCGGCGCTGCGGTGGTTCCTGATGCTGGTCACGTGGGGAGCCCTGCGGCCCGACATCCTGACGGCGCGCCGCTGACGCGGGTCGCGGCGCGGTCGAACGCGCTCCGCGGGTGACGGCGGCACCGGCGGTGTGCGCCGGACGGCGCGTCATGCGATGCGGACTCGCGGTCATGTTGCTCGCCCCTCGGGCTGCATAGATCGGAGCAGCGAGTTCGCGGCATCGACGCTCGGCGTCGCGCGGACTCGCCACGACCCCGATACGGAGATCGAACGATGAAGCTGCTGTTTGCGTCTTGTCTGTTCACCACGCTGACCCCTCTCGCCGCGCAGGCGCGCGACGGAGCGGCGCCGAACGCGGTCCTGCACTGGAATCGCGTCGTCGCCGAAGCCCTCGCCGCGGCCAAGATCGACCCCCTGACCGAGTCCCGTGTGCTCGCCATCGTGCAGCTCGCGGTGCACGGCGCGCTGGCCGCCGTCGACGCGGGTTCCGGGACCGGCCCCGAGACTGCTGCCTCCGCGGCTGCGGTCGCGGCCGCCGCCAGCGAAGCGGCGAGTGGACTCCTGCCCGGCCTTTCGATGCTCGACGAGGAGCTCGAACGCTCGCTGCAGGCGATCGCGGCAGGCGAGCCGAGGTCCCGCGGCATCGAGGCCGGCCGCGCCGCCGCGGCCGCGAGCCTCGCGGCGCGCGCGGGCGACGGTTCCGATCGCAAGGCGGACGTGCCGGCGGGTACCCGCCCCGGCGAGTACCAACCGACGCCGCCCGACCTCACGCCGGCGTGGATGGCGCACTGGGGCAGCGTGACGCCGTTCAGCCTGCGCTCGAGCGACCAGTTCCGGTCGCCGCCGCCGCCCGCCGTCGACAGTGCGCTCGGCAAGCGCGACGTCGAGCAGGTGTGCTGCATCGGCGGCCGCAGCAGCTCTCTGCGCGACGAGGAACACTCCCTGATCGCCCGCTTCTGGTACGAGAGCTCGCCGCAGAGCTGGAACCGCATCGCGTGCACGGTCGCGCAGTCGCGGCAGCTCGATGCACGAGAGAGCGCGCGCCTGCTGGCGCTGGTCAACGTGGCAATGGCCGACGGCTACATCGCGAGCTTCGAAGCCAAGTATCACTACGCCTACTGGCGGCCCACGACCGCGATCCGCGCGGCCGGAGCGCCGGAGTGGCTCAGCTTCCTCGATACTCCGCCAGTCCCCGACTACCCGTCGGCCCACGCCGTGCTCGGCGCCGCGGCTGCGACCGTGCTCGCGCGTTTCTTCGCGAACGACTTCGTCGCGTTCGAGACCACGAGCGGTCAGCCGTTCCCGGGCATCGAGCGCCGGTTCTGGAGCTTCTCGCAGGCTGCGCAGGAGAACGCCGCGTCGCGCGTGCTCGCCGGGCTGCACTTCCCGGTCGCCGTGAGCGCCGGCTGCCGGCTCGGCGAAGACATCGGCACCTGGGTGTTCGAGCACGCGCTGGCGCCGGTCGAGGGGCAGCGCGCGGCTGCGGCCGCGCACGCTCCGCGGCGCTGAACCGCGCTCTCCGCCGCGTGCAGTGCCGCGAAAGCGAAGTCACGCGCGCGACGGATGCCGTTCCCCGCGCCAGGCCGACGGCGCCACGCCGACGAGCCTCTTGAACGCGCGGCTGAACGCGGCCTCGGAGTCGTAGCCGACCTCGAACGCGACGCTGCCGATCTTGTCGCCGCGCGCCAGCGAGGTGGCCGCGACCTGCATGCGCCAGTTGGCCAGATACTGCATCGGCGGCTGGCCGACGAGCTTCGTGAACCGCTCGGCGAGAACCGAACGCGACAGCGCGACCTCGCGCGCCAGCGCCGGCAGCGTCCAGCCAGCGGCCGGCCGCGCATGCAGCAAGGCAAGCGCGCGGCCCACCTGCGGATCGCGCAGGCCCGCGAGCCAGCCGGTCCGGTCCGCGGGCAGCGACTCGAGGTGTCGTCGCACCGCCTCGACGAACAGCAGCTCGCTCATGCGCGCGAGCACGGACTCGCCGCCGGAGTGTCGCTCGCGCGACACCGCCAGCGCGATCTGCACGAACCGGGCCAGCCAGCCGCCGAGCGGGCCTGGACTGTCGCGCACATACAGCACACGCGGCAGCGCGCTGAGCAGCGGATTGAACGGACGCACGTCGCAACCGAGGAACCCGCACACGAGGTGCGTTCGCGCGCCGGCGGCGTCGCCGACGCGCACGGTCATGGGCAACCGGTGTCCTGGGTGTCGATACTTGCCGGGGTCGGGCCGGGCCGGCAGGCCGGGCGCGCTCGACATCACGTGCGAGTCGCCGTGCGGAAAGACGATCACGTCGCCGGCTTCGAGTTGGATCCGCTCGCCGTCCACGAGACCGCCGAAACAGGAACCTGCGGTGACGGCGTGATACGAGATCAGGTGCTGCACGCCGGGCAGCACCCCATGCGCGATGGTCGGTCCCGGCGGCTGCATCTCGGCCCACGGCGCAGCCGCCTCGAAGTCGAAGAACACCGCGCCGGTCAGGCGGACCGCGCGCAGCAGGTCGGAGAGCGTGTCGGTGCCGGCGGGATCGCCCGGCAACACCGCGGCGGTCCGAGCCGGCAGGCTCACTGGAAGATCGACGAGGTCGCGTCGATCGAGCGCAGGAACGCCACCAACTGCTCGCGCTGCGCCGCGTCCGCGACGTGGTGCACCGACCGCAGCGGCGAGGCGCCGTTGCCGTCCGCGCTGCCGTCGAGCACGGCTTCCAGCGACGCCGCCGCGCCGTGGTGCAGGTAGGGCGCGGTCGCGGCGACGCCGAGCAGCGAGGGGATGTTGAAGCCGTTGGCGCCCAGCGCATTGACCCGCTGGCCGATGTCGGTCGGGTTGGGTCGCGATTCGAGCAAGCGGCCCGCCGTGGCCGGCACGAACGTGCCGACGTCGAACAACACGGTGGGCTGCGCCAGCGTGCGCCGCAGCTCGGCGCCGCGCACCTCCTCGGTGCCGTGCCCGAGGTCCGGCGACGGCGGCGCCGTGTAGGCGACCGTCGACCGCGTCCACTTCGCTCCGCCGTGGCAGGTGGCGCAACTCGTGCCGGCGACGCCGGTGAGGCCCGGCTGGCCGAACAACTCGCGCCCCGCGGTGGTCACGAAGTCGTTGTTGCCGCGCGCGGGTGCCACCGGCGAACGCACGGCGCGGCGGATCCACTCGGCGATCGCGTCCTGCCGCGCGTCGCGGCCGGCGCTGTGAGCGGCGAGGAAGTTGGCGACCGGCGCCGGCGTGGAGGCCTGCGCGCTGCGCAGCGGCTGCGGCAGCGCGGCTTTGCTCGTCCACACGCCCGACGGCGTGCCGGGCGGGCCGGCCGTGCCGCCCGCCGGGTTCAACGCCGGGTTCAGCTCGAACACGGTGGTCTGGTCGATGCCCTGGTCGTCGATGCCGCCGAGCACGTAGACGCGGTTGTTGGACGTGCCGATCGCGAACGAGTGCCGGGCGGCCGGCAGGCTGGTGAGCGGCGTTACGGCCGCAGCGGGATCGGTCGGCGCGTTCTGCGAAGTGGTCGCGGCGAAGGCCTCGACCGTGGTCAGCGCGTTGCCCAGCGCGTCGAGGCCGCCGACCGCGAACACGTGGGTGGGGAACACGCCGCGCACGACGGCGGCGGCGCCGAGGTTGCGCCGCGGTGTGAACGCGAAGCCGAGCGTGCGCCAGATGCCCTGGCCGAGCGGATTCGGGGTGAAGCGCCGCAGCGCGCCGGTGAGCACCGGCGCCGCCTCGGAGCCCGTGTTGCCGCACACCACGTTCAGCTCGGTGGTGGGCTCGCCCACGTTGAGCGGTCCGTTGCTCGCGATGCCGAACTGCGCCACCGCGGCCGGCAGCGGCGCGACGTCGCGCCAGCGGTCGAGGGCGGGATCGTATTCCTGCACCAGGTTGACCGGCGCGCCGGCGGCCAGCGTGTCGGCGTAGCCGCCGACGGCGTAGACGCGCGGACCGGCGATGGTGTCGGCCGCACTGAGGCCGAACGAGTGTCGCACGGTGAAGCCCGTGCTGCTGCGCGCGGCGATCGTGTTGCTGCGCGGGTCGAACAGCAGCACGGCGTCGGCGGCGGCGACCAGGTTGCCCTGGCCCGGGCCGCTGCGGCCGCCGGCGATCAGGATGCGGCCGTCGCTGAGGGTTGCCATGCCGAAGTCACGGCGTCCGGCGACGAGCGCCGGCAGCGAACTGCCGGCGAGATCGTTCGTGGTCGAGAACTCGTTGCGGGCCTGCTGGTATTGCAGCACCTGCGACGAGTCCACCGTCGAGCCGCCGGCCACGCCGCCGGCGACGAACACCAGGCGGTCGTCGACGACCAGACCCGCGCCGCCCGAGACGCCGCGCGTGTTCTGCTCGAAGTCCTGGTTCTCGTCGCGCACCGCGCTCCAGTTCAGGATGCGCTGGTCGCCGCCGTTGAAGCGGTTGAACATGCCGTCGAGCGGGATCGTCTGGCGCGGCCCGGCGTCGAACGCCCAGGTGACGCCGTCGGAGAGGCCGAGCGGGTGGCAGGCGCCGCAGCTGCCCCAGCTGGCGGCCGACATGCGCCCTTGCGGCCCGCGGCCGCTGAAGAACAGCTCGGCGCCGAGCTGCACGGTTGCGTCGGGAGTGCCTTCCGCCGGCGAGGGGGTGGTCGCCGCCGTCGCGACGACTACGCGCGCCTGCACGTCGACGACGCTGACCGACCGCGAGACGAAGTTGTGCACGAAGGCGCGACGGCCCGTGCTGTCGATGGCGAGGCCGATCGGCACCTTGCCCGCAAGGAACCCGGCGGGCGGGGTCTGCAGGTCGATGCGCACGATCGACGCGGCGCCGCTCAGCACCGGCGCCTGGATCGTCGGCAGTCCGTTCGCGTCGACGGTCAGGCGCACGATCACGTCGGAGTTCTGCACGGCGATCCAGGCTTCACTGCCGTCGGGCGTGAATGCGATCGCGACCGGGTTGGTGTGGAACAGCGTCGGCCTCGTGACGGTGTCCTGGTTGAGCCCCTGGTCGAGGTTGAGCGGCGCCTTCTGGTGCACGGTCGCCGAGTCGTCGCCGGTGACTTCCTCGTTGGTCAGCAGATCGAACACCGAGACCAGACCCTGCACGTTGAGGTTGAACGCGAACGGTCCGTTCGGCGAAGCGCCCGTGGACACGACGTAGGCCTTGCCGTTGCGCGGGTGGATGCCGATCGCCGCGAGCTGGTTCGGGTAGGCGCCGGTCGCGAAGCTCGCGACCGGGGGGTTGGTCGGGTCGGGTGCGTCGGTGCCGCCTTGGCCGTTCTGCGTGCCGACGCGGTCGAGCACCGAGCCGTTGGACTTGAAGCCGGTGTCGGCCATCGGCGCGAGCACGACCGTGTCGAGCAGCAGAAGGCTCCTCGCGTCGAACACGGCGACCCGACCCTCCTGGCTGTCGTCCTGCTGTTGATCGAGGCCGGTCTTGCCCGGCCGCAGCTCGCTGAAGAATGCCGCCGCATACAGGCGCTCGTCGGCGCCGTCGCGCCGGTAGGCCAGGGTACGCGGTTCGCGGCCGACGGCCGGATCGATCTTCAGCGACGCCGTGACCTGGTCGGTCGCCGTGTCGATCACGCTGATGTTCGAGCTGCCGGAGTTGGCGACGAATGCGCGGGCGTCGCCGTCGGCGATCACGACCGCGCGCGGCTCGGTGCCGACCGTGATCGTGCCGATCACCTGCGGCGAGGTCCCGAGACTGATCACCGAGACGCTGTTCGACGCCGCGTTGGCGACGTAGGCCTTGTCGCCGCGGCTAGTGACCGCGACGCTGCGCGGGTCGGATCCGACCGCGAGCTCGCGATTCATCACCGGCTGCTGCTGCACGATGTCGAAGATCGACAGCGTGTCGGCGTCGGGATTGACCACGAGGAGGCGCTTGTCGTCGGCCGTCAGCACGATCGTGGACGAACCGCGCGGGCCGGCTGCCGCCGGCTGCACGTCGCCCCGGACGCCGTTGGGGCCGCCGCCGCAGGCAGCCAGGGCGACCAGGACCAGGAAAGCCGCCGGGCCGAGGTTGCGCGTCCGGTGGGGGGAATGCGTTCGAGGGGTGGTTTTCATGGTGCGCGACCCTAGGACCGCGATGACTGCCGATCACAACGGCGCGGTAAGATCGCGGTCAGGTCGCGGTGAGATCGCCGCGGTCGCTCCTGCTGCCCCTGCCGGACCGTGTCAACCACAGCCTTCGGGCCGTTCTGCCTCGACCTCGACAACCAGTGCGTACGCCGGGAAGGGCGCGAGATCGCGCTTACGCCCAAGGCGTTCGCCGTGCTGCGCTGTCTGCTCGAGCGCCGCGGCCGGCTCGTGAGCAAGCGGGAGTTGCTCGACGCGGTCTGGCCGGACACCGTCGTCGTCGACGCCGTGCTCAAGGTGGTCGTGCTCGAGATCCGGAAGGCGCTCGGCGAGACCGGCCGCAGCCCCGGCTTCATCGAGACGCTCTACCGGCGCGGCTACCGCTTCCGCGGCGAGGTTGCGGCCGCCGTGGTGCCGGCGGAGGTGGCGCCTGGAATCGGGGCGCCGGGAACGTCGGTGCAGGGCACGGCCGCCGTGCCGCAGCCCGCCGCCGCACCGCCGCGGCTGCTCGTCGGCCGGCAGCGCGAGCTGGCCGAGCTGCAGCGTTGCCGCATGGTCGCGGCCGGCGGCCGGCGCCGGCTGGTGTTCGTCGTCGGCGAGCCCGGCGCGGGCAAGTCGTCGCTGCTCGAGTTGTTCCTGCGCGACGTCGCGGCCACCCCGGCGGCGTCGGCTCCCCTCGTGGCGATGGGCCAGTGCAACGCCATGGTCGGTCCCGGGGAGCCCTACATGCCGGTGCTGGAGGCGCTGGCGCGGCTCTGCCGCGGTCCGAGCGGTCCCGCCCTGCTGCAGATGCTCGCGCGCGTGGCGCCGACGTGGCTCTTGCAGATGCCGTGGCTGGTGCCCGACGCCGTGCGCGGCGAGCTCGAACGCGAGCTGCGGCTCGCCTCCCGCGAACGCATGGTGCGCGAGCTGATCGAGCTCGTGGAAGCGCTGGCGGCGGTGACGCCGCTCGTGCTGCTGATCGAGGACCTGCACTGGAGCGACGACGCGACGCTCGGTCTGTTGGCGGCGCTGGCCGCGCGCACCGAACCGGCGCGCTGCCTGGTCGTCGCGACGACGCGGCGCCCCGATGACGCCGGTGCCGCGCCGGGCCTCGCGACGCTGCTCGCCGAGCTCGTGACGTCCGGGCGCGCCTCCGTGCTGGAGCTCCCGCCGCTGTCGCGCGCCGAGGTGGCCGCGATGATCACCGCGCGCGTTCCCGCTGCGGCCCGCGAGGGGGATCTCGCCGAAGCCGTGCATCGGCGCACCGGCGGTCGGCCGTTGTTCGTCGAGCACGTGCTCGACGACCTGCTGCAGGCAGCGGCGGCCGGTCAACCGGCGCCGGTGCGCGTGCCGCCGTCGCTGCGCAGCCTGCTGACGGCGCAGCTGGAGCGGCTGCCGTCGTCCGCGCGCATGCTGCTCGAGGTCGCCGCACTGTGTGGGACCACCTTCGTCGTGGCCGGCGTCGCGGCGGCGCTGGATCTCGATCCGCTCGCCGCGGAGGACCTCTGCCTCGAGCTCGCGCGCTCCACGCGAGTGCTCGGTCCGCTCGACCCGGTCGAGTGGCCGGACGGCACGGTCACGGCGCGCTGCCGGTTCACGCACGAGCTGCTGCGCGACGTCGCCGCCGAACGCGTGGCGCCGGCCCGCGCGCGCAGCCTGCACCAGCGGCTCGGCGAGCGCCTGGAGCAGGCGTTCGCGGGCTCGCTCGACGACTCGGCAACGGAGCTCGCATTCCACTTCGCGGCCGCGCGCGACCTCCCGCGCACGGTGCGCTACCTGCGCGCGGCGGGCCGGACCGCGAGCAGCCGGCTGGCGCCGGCGTCCGCGGTTGCGCACCTGCAGCGCGCGCTGGCGCTGGTCGCCGACACGCCGCTGGCGCGCGATCATGCGCTGGTCGCGGCGATGCAGCAGGAGCTCGGCAACGCGCTGCGCGACTGCGGCGACATGCGCGCCGCCCAGCGGCACTACGCGATGATGGCCGAATCGGCCGTGCGCGCCAGCGCAGCGGACCGCCAGGCCGAAGCCTGGCTCTCCGTCGCCAGCGCGGCGTCGTGGATCGACCGCGATGCGGCCGCGGCCGCGACCGCGAAGGCGCGGGCGCTGGTCGGTGAGCTGAGCGACCCGCTGGTCCGCGCGCACGTGGAGGGTCAGCTCGGCTACTGGCACCTGCTGCTCGAGGGTTTCCGGCCCGCCGACGAGGCCGCGAGCACGGCCGCGATCGCAGCGTTGCGAGCCGCTTCCCGGAACGCGCTCGCCGCCGAGCACACGGCCCGCCATTCGTTCTTCTCCTGCCTCCGTTCGCGCTATGGACAGGCGCTGACCGACGCGCGCGCGGCAAAAGTCACCTGCCGCGAGAGCGGCAACTGCTTCGACTACCTGCTGTGCGCGTTCTTCGGAGCGTGGGCCGCGCTGCACGGCGGCCAATGGGGCGAGATGCTGGCGATCCTGCACGACGCCGACGCCGTGGCGGAGCGCAACGGCCACGACAACCTGCGCACGCTGTTCCGCCTGCAACGCGGCTGGCTCCACGAGCACGCGTTCAGCCTCGACTCCGCGCGCGCGCTGAGCGAGTCGGCGTTGGCGGCGGCGCGCGCGGCGGGACACGACTACGGCGAGATGGTCGGCGAGGTGCTGCTCGGTTACGCGCAGCTCGGCGCCGGCGACGTCGGCGAGGCGCGTTGCCGCTTCCAGTCGGTCAGCGGACGGCTCGCCGAGCGGCGCGTGTTGATGGACTGGATGTGGCGCATGCCGATCGCGCACGGGCTTGGCGAATGCGACCTGCTCGGCGGCGACCTTGCGGCGGCGCGGCGCCGCGCTTCGGGCGTGCTGTCGCTCGCCGGTCAGCTCGGGGACCGCCACTACCTCGCGCTCGGCCATCGCCGGCTCGCGCTGGTGGCAGAGCGTGAGGGCGATCTCGACGGCATGGAGGCCGCGCTGGACGAAGCCACCAGGGCTGCCGGCGGCGAGGCGCCGCTGGCGGCCTTCCGCGTGCAGGCGACCTGCGCGCGCCTGTGGCAGCAGTGCGGGCGGCAGCAGCAGGCGGAGTCGGCGCGGCAGGCTACTCGCGCGACCCTAGCTTCGCTGGCGGCGTCGCTTGCCAGCGCGGAGCGAGTGCCGGCGACGGCGGCCGAGGCCACTGCGCTGCGTCAGGCGCTGCTCGCGTCCGCGGAAGTGCCGTGAGTCACTTGCCGTCGGCGGCTTTCGGCGCGTCGCCGCGAGCGACTACCTGGCGCGGTCGAGCAGCACGTAGTGCGGCGTCTCGGCGACGAGACGCCCGCCCACGTCGGTCGGCTTCCAGGCGATGGCGAACCGTCCGTCCTCCGCGACGTCACGACCGGAATAGAGTCTGAGGAACGCGTAGCCCGCTCCCCATCCGGCCGCGCGGCCGCACTCCGGTTCGTCGCGGATGCGACGGCACAAGTCGTAGAGCTCCCGCGCTTCACCGCGGTAGAAGTCGGTTTCGGTCCGCGAGTTGAGCATCGAGATGCCGCCGTGCAGGCCTTTCGGATCACCGCGGAACAGGACCATCGCGTCACCGGCGAAGAGGGCCGCTCCCCATGCGATGAGCGCTGCCGTCGTCGCGCGCGCAGGGAATCGACGCAGCAGAAGCTCGAGCGCGCGCACCACGTAGAGCACGAGGAACGGCGCGATCGGAAAGAGATAACGAAGCCGCAACCATCCGGTCGTCGAGAGGAAGACCAGCGTCGCGAGCACATACGCGGTCTCCTCCACGTGGCGACGGCGGCGCAGGCAGTCGACGATGCCTAGCGTCACGAGTCCCGCGACGAAGAGAAGGATGACCGGCGCGAGGAACGTGTCCCCGAGGCCGAAGTGGCGCAGCGCGCTGGCTCCTCCCGTCAACAGGTCGGCGAGGTGGCCGAGCAGGGTCTGCACGTTCGTCCATTGGTGCGTCGCGAGCTCCTGGATGCTCCATCGGCCCCAGGTCTCTCCAACGGGCACGCCCGCCTGGAACAGCAAGTTGCGGGAGAAATCGGGGACGAGATCGCCGGTGGCGTTGCGCGAAGCGATCAACCAGCCGGCGGTCGGGACCGCGGCGACGAGGAGCGTCAACAACTCGGGGCGGACGGAGCGCTGCTGTCGGTGCCGAACCATGCGGACGAGCACCGGCACCGCGAGCAACACACCGACGTAACGCGCGCCGATCGACAGCGCGAGGACGAGACCAGCCAGGACGCATGCGCGAGTGCCCCCTTCGGCCGTGCCGACGCGTTGCAGCAGCAGCAGGAACGCGAGCGAGCACACGAGGAACGTCCACTCGGACATCACCTCGGTGCCGAAGTAGAGCGAGGTGGGAAGGATCGCGAAGAGGACGGTGACCGGTCCCGGCTGCGATTGCCGGCGAACAACCCGGTCGACGAGCACGAGGCCCGCGAGCACGTTGATCAGCAGCAGCGCCTTGATCACCAGCAGCGAATGGACTCCGAGGGCCGCGAACGGAGCGAGCAGCAGCGGGAGCAGCGGCGCACGGTCGACGACGTGGGCCCCGGCGATCTGGTAACCCTCTCCGGCCGCGAGGCTCTGGGCGAGGAACAGGAACTCGGCGTTGTCATTCAGCCCTGGCGTGAGATACGGGTTGAGCCCGAGCACGTAGAGGAAGACGATCGCGCCGCGCACGATCCAACGCCGCAGCGTGTCCGCGTCGGGACGCTCGGTCACGACGCAATGCCCGTGCGCGTGATGGGCGAGGCGGCTGGCTCACCGTTGCGCTGAGCCTGGCGCGGTGGCACGGCTCCGGCGCCGGCGAGCCGTTCGGCTGCGGCGACGATTGGCACGCAAGCCTGGCTGACGAGCTGGACGAACGCGAAGAAGAACAGCCACGGCGACACGGTCGGGCCGGCGCCCGCGATGCCGAGCACGAGCAGGACGACCGCGGCCAGCTGCGGCAGGATCCACGCGACGCGGACCGCGCGTCCGCGTGCTTTGGGCGTCGGCCGGTAGCGGATCGGGATCCGGAGCAGGGTCAACACGAGGCCCGCCAGGTAGACCGACCACGTCGCGGTGACCAGCAGGACAGGACGCCAGAGCAGCCGCGTCGGCGTCCCGGGATACGCGACGTGTTGCATGACCGTCTGCCGGATCAGGAGGATCGCGACGAGGAGCGGCAGCGCGTGCTGCACGTACGAGGTGAATTCGGATTCGGCGCTCCACTGCCCGAGCAGGAGTGCCGTGGTGGTGAGCAAGAGATGGACGGCGACGAGGATGCCGAGCAGGTAGTAGCTGCCGCGCACGACGTAGCACGCCCGCGCGGCCGCCGTCAGGCGCCGCCAGAGGCGTGGATAGTCGACGAGCACGACCTCGAACACGCCGCGCGACCACTTCAACTGCTGCGCGAACCAGGACGCGAGGTCGCTCGGCGCGAGTCCGGGCGCGAGCGGCTCGTGGACGTAGACCGATTTCCAGCCGGCTGCGTGCAGCGCCACGGACGTCGCGAGATCCTCGGCCAGTCCCGGCCGATACCCTCCGATCTGGCGCAGTGCTTTGGTTCGAATCAGCGCGTTCGAACCGATCAGCGTCGTGCTGCCCACCGCGTCCATCCCGAGGCAGGTCGGGTTGAAGAACTCGATCGTGCTCTCCGCCGCTGCGCGCGCGACCCAGCTCTCCTGCGCGTTGTCGAACGTCAGCATCACCTGGACGAACCCGATCCCCGGGTCGCGGAAGTGGCCGATCGTCTTGGCGAGGAATTCGGGCTTCGGCCGATGGTCGACGTCGAAGATCACCACGATCTCGGCCGTCGAGTCGGCGAGCGCCGCGTTCACGTTGCCGGCCTTCGCGTCCTTGTTGTTGCTGCGCACGCGGTAGCCGACGCCGAGCTCTGCCGCGAGCAAGCGCATCGCGGGATCCCGATCGTCGTCGAGCAGCACGGTCCGGTGGGGGAGCTCCATGTCCCGCGCGGCACGAAGGGCGGCCTCGACGACGTGGTAGGGCTCCCGGTAGACCGGGACGAAGACGTCCACCGCAGGGATCGCGACCAGCTGCTCGGGGGATGAATCGGGCGCGATCGGCGGAGCCCTGCGACTCTCCGCCTTCCAATAGAGGAACCAGCAGAGGAAGAGCTGCATGCCCTGGTAGAGAGCCGCTGCTACGAGCGCGACGACGTGGGGCCACGACCCGATGCGCGCGTCCTCGAACCACCAGGAGAAGTAGTAGACGACCGTGATGAGCCCGATGAGCAGCAGGAGCGCGAGCGGGGCGCGATGAAGCGCCCGCCTGGTCCGTGCTGACGCCTGGTGTTGCGCCATCGGCGTCGGCGCCGCGACGGCGATGCATGGTGAGGCCCGGCCGGGGCCCTGGTTGGGGGTCGATTCCATCGCGAGTGCGCGCAATGATCGACCCGGCGGCCACCGCCTTGAATCCGGAGAACCCAGGGAACCGACGCGGGAAGTGCCTGGGGCCGGCAAGGGCATGTCGTGGCGGGCATGCTGCTTGCGCGCGACCCACGCCGCGAAAACGGGACATGCTGCGCCGCCGCGTCAAGCCGCGGCCGAGCTCCGTCACGTCGCGCGTTCGACGGCCGCGCGGTCCCACTTCGCCAGGTCGGCGACGGCGCGATAGGCGGCCTCGAGGAAGTCGAGCAGCGCTCTGCGTGGATCCGGGAGCACGCGCCACGCCTCGTAGAGCAGGCGGGCCTGTGGCGTGCCACCGGCGTCGACCCAGCGCGCGGGAGCGGGCAGCGGCCTCGCGTCGAGGCGCGCGGGCACCGGCCACGCGTAGCAGTAGAACGCGGGCTCGGGCAGCGTCTCGTCGCCGAACCAGAAGCCGGCGCTGCACACCTCGTGCGAGTACGCCTCGCGCGCCACCGGCGACGATGGCGGCTCGGGTGCTTTGCGGCCCGAGAAGCGGCTCACCGCGAGGTCGAAGCTGTGCCAGAAGAAGTGCACCGGGCTGCACTTTCCCGTGAATGCACCGCGGAACTCCCAGAACATCGCGTCGATCGCGCCGAGGACGCGCCACGCGCGCGTCACCGCCGCCGCGTCGTAGGTCGCGTGCTCCGAGTCTTCCGGATACGGGATCGTCGACCCGCACTCGTAGGGAGTGGTCGGGATGCGGCACGCATGCCCCAGCTCCGCGATCGCGCGCATGAAGTCGGCGTAGAACGCCGCGATCGGGCGCGCCGTGAGCGCCACTTCGCGCTGTCCGCGATCGGTTGCGATGACCACGCGGTGCGACAACAGATCGAGGTCGATCTGCAGCCTGCCGGCGGGCGCGGGAATGGGGCCGGTCGTGAGACCGCGCGGCGACACGTAGAGCGTCACGTGCCACCAGTGGTTGAGCCACGGATGGAGCCGCTGGCGCGTCCGGCCCACGATCTGGCAGACGAGGTGCAGATACAGACGCGTGGGCTCCCAAGCCGCGAGCGGCAGCGGATCGAAGACGGAGGCGGTTTTCATGCCGGAATCCTGGCGGTGGAATCGGAGTGCGGAGTCTACGGGCCAGCGTGGGTTCCGCACCCATGGTGACGGTTGTGCAAACAGCTGGCGGTTCGCGCGGCGCGGCGGCATCCCGTGCCGTGCGCGTAACGCACAGTCGCACGCCGCGAACGCACGAGCGCGCGAACGCCGTGCGCGGCCCACGTCCTTTGGCGTAGGACCAACGCCTGGCTCGCGTCCGCAGGCCCCTCGGCGTGCGAGGTGTGCCGTCCGTACGACGCCGCGTGAGGGGCGCGTAGCGCGCACGGTGCCGCGCGACGTACGCACTGGGCCGGCGCGCGGCGCGTCGAGGCGAGGCATGCACTTTGCCTTCCCACGACGCCGCGCCATCGCGCGGCCTCTCCATCGAACCCACGACCATGAGCACGACACCTTCAGCTCGCGTTCTGTTCCGCGCGGCACTGCCCGCCATTCTCCTCGCTGCTGCTGCCCTCGCGCAGATTCCCGATGGCCACATCGTCTGGAGCTCACAGCAGGGCACCGCGGGCCAGAACGGCATCTTCTACTCGCATCCGCGCGATCCGCTGGTGCCCGTCGGCGTGATCGGCAACCTGCCGCCGTCGCTCGCCTACAGCCCCGCCGGCGCTCGCGGCTGCGCGTCGGTGCTCTACCGCCGCAGCGACGGTGCCCTGATCGCAGGCGAGCGCGCGCCAAACGGCACCAGCGTGGACCTCCACGTGCTGCACCTGCTCGGCGACAACGTCGTCTGGGCGCAGTCGTTCAGCGTCGGCACCGGCATCGCTTTCGGCGAGATCGCCCAAGCGGCGCTGTTGCCCGACGGGCGCATCGCCGTCGCCGCGTCGGGCCTGTCGTCGACCAGCGCGCTCGCACAGGCACTGACCACGAACTACCAGTGGGAGGGCATCGGCATCGTCGACACCGTCGGCGGCGGCGTCACGCCGGTGCCGATCAGCAACCTCGCGCAGATACCCGGCGTGCTGAACGGGATCGCGGCGACGCGCGACGGCGCGACGATCTTCTTCTGCAACTGGATCAACAACAGCAGCGGTGGCCTGTGGACGGTGCCGGTCGCCGGTGGCGGGGCGTTGCAGCTCGCGATCTTGCCCGGCGGCCCGTCGAGCGTGTCGATCGACAACGACGGCACGCTGGTGATGCCGGTGCTGGTGCCCGGCGCCGCGGCGAACGTCTTCCGCTACGACCCGGTGCGTGCCTTGCTCACGGCGATCCCGACCACCGCGGGACCGCTCAATTGTCTCGCGGTCGAGACCGTGACCGGCAACTACATCGTCGCCACGCGCGAGACCGGCACGCCGCCGCGTTCGCTCTACTGGATGACGCCGTCGGGCACGCAGACGCTGCTCGTGAGCCCCGACAGGGCGTCGATCAACGGCATCGACGTCAACCCCGATCCCGAAGCGATCGCGGCCGGCACGCCGGGCGTCACCAGCTACGACTGGATGCTCGCCCCGAATCCCGGAGGCCTGCCGCTGCTCGGCAGCAACTTCAGCTTGACGCTGCGCGCGGCGACACCGGCGGCGGGACTCGCCGCTTTCGTGTTCGGCAGCCAACGGTATGCGACGCCCCTGCCGTTGCTCGGCGCGCAACTGCACGTCGACCTCGCCAGCGCGATCGTGATCTTGTTCGGGTTCAGCGACCAGGTGACGTTGCCGATCCCGATCCCCAGCACGATCGCGCTGCGCGGCGCCCTGTTCTACGTCCAGACGCTGCACGACGAGGGCACGACGAGCCTCGCCGCTTCGCCGCTGCTGTCGATGACGGTGCTGTGAACGGGAGC
>Ga0111538_10000846_pt1 | contig 42278 bp, 37 predicted proteins | sample SoiMethybrSBSTD1_FD_79669 | JGI IMG/M metagenome (GOLD analysis project Ga0111538, IMG submission 79669) | Bulk soil microbial communities from a Populus tree surrounding site in Tennessee, USA - Soil MetaG P. TD hybrid SBSTD1 (version 2)... | ecosystem: Environmental > Terrestrial > Soil >...
CTGATCCTCAGCGCGTTCGGCAAGAGCATCCTGTAGCGGCTCGGGCCTGCGCTTGCGGCGCGCATCCGCCGGTTGTGTCCGGGCCAGCGGCACGCATTCGCCGTTCGCATGAACCGGCCAACCGGCGGGAGATACTGATCAGGTCTGCGCCAACGGCGCGGTCCTGATCACCAGTCGAAGCCGAAGGAGATCTCGACGAAGGCACCCTGGTCGAGCTGGCCCTCGGCGGGATCGAAGCCGGTAGCTCCCGTCGTCAGATCGTATTGGCCTCCGAGCACGATGCCGGCGCGGGCCATGAAGGAGAAGTTGTCGGTCATGCGGCTCATGATGCCGGCGTAGGCGAACCACTCCTGGACGCGAAGGTCCGACCGCACGTCGGGGTTCCCAGCGACGACGGCAGCCGATGGGCGCACGTGGTACTCGGCACCTTGAACCTCGGTTCCGAACAAGAGGCCGAGGCCCGGCGAAGGCCACCACGAGAGCTCCAACGACTCGGGCGCGAGCAGATCGATGCGGAAGCCGTCCGTGACTTCCCAGCTGACGCCGAGGTAGGGCAGCCACGGGGCGTCCTCGTAGATCTGGTTGTAGCGCGCACCGATCTTCAGGTAGAGCTCGGGCAGAGCGCGGTAGGTGAACATGGCGAACGACGGGTAGTCCGCGTCCTCGCTGTGCAGCGTCCCGTCGAAGTCGGACCAGAAACCCGGCTCCGACTCCAGCTCGAACAGCCAGTTGTCGTCGAGGAACACGCCAAAGCCGATTCTCAGACCCGTGCCGGCCAGGCTTTCGTCGTCCATGCCGCCCGCGTTGGGCCCCGGCCCCTGGCCAATGCGCGAGAAGTTGTAGCTGCGGCCTTTGTAGAACGCGCCCAACGTGAGATAGCCATCGGGCGCGACGACCATGTGCCCGTCGATGTCGAAGTCGTAGCCCAGCCACTCGAAGCTGCCGTCCTCGTTGCGGATGTGCTGGTTGGGCCAGGCGCTGACGCCCAGTTCGACCGCGGGATCGAAGCGCTCGCGGCGCTTCATGAAGTCGCCGTGCTGGTTGGTGAACATCCCGGGCAGCGAGTAGTCCGGGCGGCCCTGCGGGTCCTGGATGCCAGCGCCCCAGATGGGGCTGCTCGCGGACGAAGAGCCTGCGGTGGGTGCAGGCTGGAGACCCAGGCCCAGGGTGCTCGGACCCGGTGCAGGGACTGGTTGATTGGTGGATGCCTGCGCCGCGACAGTGGCGGCGAGGCACGCGGCGAGAACGACACGTGCGTGGTGGTAGCGCATACTCCCTGACTGACCGTTGGTTTGACCGGCCCAAATCCTCACCGCGGCCCGGTCGGATTCAAGCGCAAAGGTCAGCGTTGGAAGATAGGCAGATACTGCTTGGGCATCTGAAGCAGGATGCAGGCCACCGCAGTGGCAAACTCGTCCCCGGGCCCGACGCGGTTTCGCCACCGGCCGTCGCTCATCTGGGACTCGAGCAGATCCTTCGAGAGCCGCTCGAAGAACTTCCGGCAGACCGACCCACCGTGCTGGTAGAAGGCCTGGGCCGCGTAGTAGTTGCCATACCAGAAGTAGAAGTGCGTGCAGTCGTAGTCGGCGATGCCGCCATACTCGCTGACGAGGAACTCGAGCACGGGATCCGTCAGGTTGTCGTCGTGCACACCGGCGCTCGACAGGGCAGTCAGCGCGGCCGCGTTGATCGCGTACTCGGTGGGCTTCTGCGGGGCGCGTGGCCCGTAGATCTTGTAGTAGAAGAGTCCGTGGTTGCGCCCGCCCTCGACGCGGCTGTCGCGCACGTATTTCATGGCCCGATCGATGGTCTCGCTGGGCACGCGGATGCCGATGTTGCGCGCCGCGCGCAGCGCCTGCACCTGGCAGACCGTGACGGACAGGTCGGCCTCCCGGTCGAACGGGTTGTAGCGCCAGGCGCCGTAGGCGTTCTGCGTGTCGACGATCAGGTTGACCGCGCGCTCGAGGGTCGTCTTGGCCGCGTCGGTCGCGGCCATGCCGTAGATCTCGGCCATGAACAGCGTGCCGAACGCGTGGCTGTACATGCGCGTGCCGGCATCGGTCAGAAGGCCGTTCTCGAGTGCCGTGGAGATCACGTAGTCGTGAGTGCGCTTGATGACCGTGGCATACGGGCCGCGGTCCGGCAGGTGGCCACCGGCGAGGAAAGCCATGCCGCAGAGCGCGGTGACGCCGAGGTGGCCGTGGTTCTGCTGCCGCTGCTGGTGCACGGACATGGCCTGCGCGAGCTCTTCGTAGTTGTCTTCTTGCTTGTGGCCGACGATCCCCGTCCAGCAGCCTGCCTCGAGCTGCTGGGCCGTGAGCCAACGCAGACCGCGTTCGGCCGCCGCGGCGCAGGTTGCGGCCTGTTCGGGCGAGAACCAGGCTTCTTCGCGCGCGCTGGCCCGATCCATCGACGCGGGCGCCGTGCCCGGTTGCTGTGGCAGCAAGGTGAGGAGGAGGTAGAGCAGCATGCGACGACGGCGGAGTCGCGGTGCATTGTGGCAATCCTGGCCGCGTGCGCCAGGGCCCAGGGTCGCCAAGACCCAGGGTCAGGCGAAGTCGAAGACCAGGGCGCAGCCGTGTCGTCGCCTGCGCGAATCGCGAACAGTGTGGGCCTTGACCTTGCACTGCCCTTGCCGCCTGCTTATTCGAGGCGCCTCGTCGGGCGTTGACTGCCCGGGACCACCACTGAACATGACTCCCGCTTATTTGATCATCCTCGGCATCGCCCTCTTGCTGAGCCTCGTCACGGCCGGGAAGGTGAAGAGCACCTTCGCCCGATACTCGCAGGTCCGTTCGCGATCCGGACTGACTGGCGCTGATGTCGCGAGGGCGATCCTGCAGGCCAACAGCATCCACGACGTGAAAGTCGAACCGGTGCACGGCTCCTTGACCGACCACTACGACCCGTCGTCGAAGACCCTGCGGCTCAGCGAGCCGGTCTATGGCAGCGACAGCGTCGCGGCCCTCGGCGTGGCGGCGCACGAAGTCGGACACGCGATCCAGCATGCCACTCGCTACGCGCCGCTGCAGTTCCGTTCCGCGTGGGTGCCGGTCGCGGGCATCGGCTCGAACATCGGCTACCTCGTGATGCTGATCGGCCTGGGTCTCGGTTTGTCAGGCGGCTCGATGACGATGGCATGGATCGGCGTCGCCTTGTTCGCGACGACCACCGTGTTCACGTTGATCACCTTGCCGGTCGAGTTCGACGCGAGCCGCAGGGCTCTCGCGACGCTCGAAACGAGCGGTGTGCTCGTCGGCGAGGAGATCGACGGGGCCCGCTCGGTCCTCAACGCCGCGGCCATGACCTACGTCGCCGCCGCCGCAGTCTCGCTGATGCAGCTGCTGTACTGGGTCTTCCGGATCCTCGGCGCGCAGCGCAGCAACGACTGATTCGGCGAGCGCAGGCGAGTCACGAGTAGCAGGTCACCACTGGTCGGCGTACCACAGCGCCTTCGCTGCCTCGGCCTCGGGCTTGCTCGGACGGCACTCGACGCCGACCGCGCCGCGGTAACCCAGCTCGTACAGCTCGCGCAGCACACGCGGGTAGTGGATCTCGCCGGTGCCCGGTTCCGTGCGACCCGGATGATCGGCGATCTGCGCATACCCGAGCTGGTCGAAGCCTTCCTTCAGGTGGCCGCAGAGGTCGCCTTCGCTGATGTGGCAGTGGTAGAGGTCCCAGTTGATCTTCACCATCGGTGAGCCGACGGCGCGGCAGATGCGCACCGCGGCTTCGCTGCCGTAGAGACAATGCCCCTTGTGGTCGACGCGGATGTTCATCGGCTCGAGGATCAGCATGACCTTCTCGCGCTCGGCGATCGGAGCCGCGAGTTTGAGCCCGGCGATGATCTGCGCATGCATCTCGGCCTGCGTCTTGCCCTTCACGTCGTTGCCGCCGACGACGCACATCTTCGCGCAGTTCAGCTTCTTCGCCGTCGCACACGACGCTTCGATCTCGGCCACGAACTTCTCGTGATTGGCCGGGTCGTTGAGCCCCGGCGAGAAGCCCCACGCCGTGAACTGTGCGACCTCCATGCCGAGCTCTTTCGTCGCGGCGGCGATCGCGTCGACGTCGACGTCCTTGCGGCGCCACGGCCAGAACTCGATGGCCGGGAAGCCGAGCGCATGCGCCGCCTTGATGCGATCGAGGAAGGGCAGGCCACCCCACCACATCTCCACGTTCGCGGCAAAGCGCGTCTTCGGAGTGGCGGCGGGCTTCGCCGGCACCGGCTCGGCCTTCGGGTCCTGGAAGACAGGTAGCGAGAGACCGAGCGCGGCTGCGGGGGCGGTGCCGAGCAGGTGACGGCGGGTGAGTTCGCGCATGACGCGGGTATACCCGATGCACCCTGGGTGTTCGACGGGAGCACGGCGAACGTGTTGTGTGGGAGATCTCGCCGTGAGCCGTGCAACCCGCTAGCGTGCCATGCTCCCCGTGCCCATGGCGAAGACCGCGCGTACCCGGACCGTGCCTGCTGATGCGAAAACCGCCGCGAGCGCGTCCGAGCCGCGCCCCTTCACGCTGGCCGGGCGCGTGGCACTCGTGACCGGCAGCACGAGGGGGCTCGGCAAGGCGATCGCGCTCGCACTCGGCGCCGCAGGCGCGCGCGTCGCGTTCAACTATGCGCACGGCCGGGAAACCGCCGAGGCGACGTTCGCCGACTTCACGGCGCGCGGCTTCGAAGGCGTGCTCGTGCGCGCCGACGTCACCGACCCAGCGCAGGTGGAACGGCTCTGCGCCGAGGTCGCGCAGCAACTCGGCCCGATCGACGCGGTCGTCGCGAACGCGACGCCGGCGCAACCGCAGAAGCCGATCGAGCAATACGACTGGGCGTTCCACCAGCAGATGCTCGACTTCTTCGTGAAGTCGCCGTTCCTGCTCGCGCGCGCCGTGCTGCCGTCGATGAAGGAGCGGCGCTTCGGACGCATCGTCAACATCGGCAGCGAAGTCTTCCGCCGCGCGGTGCCCAACTTCTCGCCCTACGTGGCCGCCAAGGGCGCGCAGACCGGTTGGACACGCAGCATGGCGAGCGAGCTCGCGCCGTGGCAGATCACCGTCAACATCGTGTCGCCCGGTTGGATCCCGGTCGAGCGGCACCAGAACGACCCGCAGGAACAGAAGGACGCGTACAAGGCGCTGATCCCGATGCAGCGATGGGGCGTGCCCGCGGACGTCGGCGGCGTCGTGGCCTTCCTGGTCAGCGACGCGGCGTCGTTCATCACGGGTCAGGACATCGCCGTGAACGGCGGGTTGACGGTCGGCTGAGTACGAGAACCTCCCATGCAGAAACTTGCCCTCGTCGCGTTGTTGTTGCCGCTGGTCGCAGCCACGCCGCTGCTGGCCCAGGAACCTCCCGCTGCGAAGAAGCGGCCCAGGGTCGCGTTCGTCACGAACTGCGTCGCGCAGTTCTGGACCGTCGCGAAGTTCGGCGTGGAAGCCGGCGAGAAGGAGTTCGACGTCGAGGCCGTCGTGCGCATGCCCGCGAACGGCACCGCCGAGGAGCAGAAGCGCATCCTCGAGGACCTGCTCGCGAAGGGCGTCGAGGGCATCGCCGTGAGCCCGAAGGATCCCGAGAACATGACCGCGCTGCTCGACAAGGTCGCTTCGCGCAGCGTGTTGCTCACGCACGACAGCGACGCACCGAAGAGCAAGCGTCTGTGCTACATCGGCATGGACAACTACGACGCGGGCCGGCTCTGTGGCCAGCTCGTGCAGGAGGCGATTCCGAACGGCGGCCCCGTCGTGATCTACATCGGCAACCTCGACCAGGACAACGCACGCCGGCGCCGCCAGGGCGTCATCGACCAGCTGCTCGGCCGGTCGCACGATCCGAACCGCTTCGACAAGCAGGACGCGGCGCTGAGGGGCGAGAAATACGAGATCCGCGCGACGTTCACGGACCAGTTCGATCGCCAGAAGGCCAAGGCCGCGGCCCAGGACGCGCTCGTGCGCTGGCGCGACATCGCGTGCATGGTCGGGCTGTTCGAATACGAAGTGCCGCTCGTGCTCGAGGCCGTGCAGTCGGCCAATCGCCTGAGCGAGATCGAGATCGTCGGCTTCGACGAAGCCGAGGCGACGCTGCAGGGCATTCTCGACGGCCACATTCACGGCACCGTCGTGCAGAACCCGTTCGAATACGGGCGCCGCTCGCTGCAGCTGCTCGGCCAGCTGCTGCGCGAGCCCGACGAGAAGAAGCGCGAAGCGCTGCTGCCGAAGAACCGCGTGATCGACATCCCGGCGCGCCAGATCCGCAAGGCCGACGTCGCGGAGTTCTGGGAGGATCTCAAGAAGAAGACCGGGAAGAAGTGAGCCGATGCCGGCTCCGTTGCTCGAGGCGCGCGGTGTCGACAAGGGCTTCCCCGGCGTGCAGGCGCTTGCGGCCGTCGACTTCGTGGTGCAGCGCGGTGAGGTCAAAGCACTGATCGGCGAGAACGGCGCCGGCAAGAGCACCTTGATGCGCGTGCTCGCGGGCGTGCTGCAGCCCGACGCGGGCGAGATCCGGCTCGACGGCGCGCCGATCGTCTTGCGCAACCCGGCAGCGGCGTTCGCGGCGGGCATTGCGCTGATCCATCAGGAGCTGAGCCTGTGCGACAACCTGACCGTGGCCGGCGCGCTGTTCCTCGGCGCGGAGCTGCGGCGCGGCCCGTTCCTGCGCGATCGTGCGATGGGTGCGTTTGCGCGCCAGAGCCTGCTGCGGCTCGGTCTCGATCTCCCACCCGAGACGCTGGTCGGCGCGCTGAGTCCCGGCCAGCAACAGTTGGTCGAGATCGCGCGCGCGCTGCGCGCCAACGCGAGGGTGCTGATCATGGACGAACCGACGTCGAGCCTGACCCGCGTCGAGGCCGAGCGGCTGTTCGCGGTCGTCGCCGAGCTCAAGGCGCAGGGCGTCGGCATCGTCTACGTGTCGCATCGGCTCGGCGAAGTGCTGGCCGTCGCCGACCGCGTCGTCGGGCTGCGCGACGGCAGGAACAGCGGCGAGATGCCCGTCTCCGAGGCCACGCACGAACGTCTGGTCGCGATGATGGTGGGGCGCACGCTGTCGAGCGAGCGGCGCACGCCGCATCGGCCCGGCGACGTCGTGCTGCGCGTACACGGGCTGCGAACGGCGGCATTCCCGCGCGCCGCCGTCGACCTCGAGCTGCGGCAGGGCGAAGTCGTGGGTCTCGCGGGCCTGCTCGGTTCGGGCCGCAGCGAGTTGCTGCGCGCGCTGTTCGGCGCGGACCGCGCGGCCGGCGGCCACCTCGAAGTCCAAGGCCTGCGCCTGCAGCGCCACTGTCCGGCGGCCGCGGCGGCGGCCGGGCTCGTGCTGCTGCCCGAGGATCGCAAGCTGCAGGGGCTCGTGCTCGGCTTCTCGGTCGCGCACAACCTCTCGCTGCCGACGCTGCACCGCCGCGGGCGCCTCGTCGACCGCGCCTACGAGCGAGAGCTCTGCGCGCGTTCGGTTGCCGAGCTGTCGATCGCGACGTCGGGCGCAGAACAGCTCGCGGCGACGCTGTCGGGGGGCAACCAGCAGAAGGTCGTGCTCGGCAAGTGGCTCGCCGCCGAGCCCAAGGTGCTGCTCCTCGACGAGCCGACGCGTGGCGTCGACGTCGGCGCGCGCGCCGAGATCTACGCACGGCTGCACGAGCTCGCAGCACGCGGCCTCGCGGTGTTGTTCGCGAGCTCGGATCTCGACGAGGTGCTCGCACTCGCGGACCGCGCGGTCGTGTTGCACCAGGGCGCCATCGCGGGCGTGCTCGCGCGCGACGAGCTCAGCGAGGAGAGGATCATGATGCTGGCGACGAGCGTGGAGGTGCGGTGAAGAAGGTCTACGGCATCACAGCACTGCTGCTCGCGATCATGGTCGCGGCCACGTTCCTGACCCGCGGACCCGAGTGCAGCGTGTTCGACCTGCCGCAGGTCGTGCGCACGTCGACGTTCCTGTCATCGTACAACCTCGAGAACCTGCTGCAACGGCTCGGCTTGTTCGGCGTGTTGAGCCTCGCGGCCGCGTTCGTGATCGTCACGGGCGGCATCGACCTGTCGATCGGATCGGTCGTCTGCGTGGCCGGTTGTGTGCTGCCGTGGCTGTTGCGCGACCTCGGGCTGCCGCCGCTGCCCGCCATGCTGCTCGTGCTGTCGCTCTCGGCCGCGATCGGGCTCTGGCACGGGCTGCTCGTCGTCGGCCTCGGCCTGCAGCCGTTCATCGTGACCTTGTGCGGGCTGCTGCTGTATCGCGGCATCATGCGCAACTTCACGAACGACCAGACCGTGAGCTTCGAGGGCACGGCCGGCGGGCTGCGCTGGATCGCCACGGGCAAGCTGCCGATCACCGCAGACTTCGGCGTGCCGGTGCCCGTGCTCGTGCTCGCCGTGGTCGCGACCGCCACGGCGATGTTGTGGCAACGCACGGTGTGGGGACGACACCTGTTCGCGCTCGGTCGCAACGAAGAAGCGGCGCGCTTTGCGGGCATCGCGACGGGCAAGCTCACGGTTTTCGCCTACGTGCTCTGTTCACTGCTCGCGGGGCTCGGCGGCTGCCTGTTCGGCCTCGACGTGAACTCGGTGCAAGCTTCGAACTTCGGCAACTTCTACGAGCTGTATGCGATCGCGGGCGCGGTTCTGGGCGGCGTGGCCTTGCGCGGCGGTGAGGGCATCGTGCTCGGCGTCGTGCTCGGCACGGCGCTGATGCAGGTGCTGCAGAACACGATCAACCTCGTCGGCGACAGCAACCAGCTCGAGTTCGCCGTGGTCGGGGGCGTGATCCTCGCGGGGGCGGCCGTCGACGAGGCGCTGCGCCGGTGGTGGAAGACGCGACGCTGATCGACGAACCGGAAGAGGAAGCACACTGCCGGCATCGACGCAGTGGCCCGATGGTGCATCGCGCGCGCCCGACATCAAGGCTGCATCAAGTCACCGGCCCGCGCTTCGCTTCCGCATGTTGAAGACGGCCATCGCGATGAAGGTGCCCAGGAGGAAATGGTCCGCGAGCACCGACACGACGCTCGACGAGCTGGCGCGCTCGAAACCTCGGCGCCGGACGCTCCGCTGGACGTGCACGGCCTCGGGAGGAAGTTCGCGATGTCCGGCGAAGCACCGGCTTGCCCCCCTTGGTGCACGAGCCCGGGGTGGCTACAGTGCGCAGCGCATGGAGCGCTCCCGGACCTCGGTCTGCCGGTTCGCGCTGCTGGGCGTCGTCTGCCTGGCAGCAGGCCTGACGCTGGGCCGTTGGTGGCCCGCGACGCCACGCGAGCCCGTGTGGACGGGGCCACCGCCGACTCGCCAGGTCGTGGCTCAGGTGCCGTCCTTTGCCGACGTCGTGCAGAAGATCGGGCCCGGCGTCGTGACGGTGCGCGCGCACCTGCCGCAACCCGAGTCGAACGACAAGATCGCCTCCAACGCGGTTCCCCCGGCCAAGGACGCACGCAATCCGTTGACGAGCCAGTCGGCGTTTGCGGCCGAGGCGTCGTTGCGCACCGGTTCGGGCTTCGTCGTCAATGCGCGCGGGCTCTGCGTCACGAGCCGTCACGTGATCGCGGGCGCCGTAGCGATCGAGGTGATCCTGCCCGCGAACGTCTCCTGCCACGCCGAACTCGTCGGCGAAGACGGAGCCACCGACATCGCGCTGCTGCGGCTCGTCGATCCGCCGCCCCGTCTGCACGCGCTCGAGCTCGGCAGCAGCGAGCAGCTGCGTGCCGGGGACTGGATCGTGGCCGTCGGCAATCCGTTCGGCTTCTCGCAGACCGTCACGGCCGGCGTGGTCAGCTTCGTGGGCCGCCACCTGCCGCACAACGACCTGCGCGTGACGAACGACTTCCTGCAGATCAGCGTGCCGGTGAATCCGGGCAGCTCGGGCTGTCCCGTCGTGAATCTGCACGGCGAGGTCGTCGGCGTCATGACGCAGGCGGCGACCAACGCTCAGGGCATCTCGTTCGCCGTGCCGAGCCGCACGCTGAAGTGGGAGCTCGAGGAGATGGAACGGCAACCGGACGGCCGCGTGCGGCGCGGCTACCTCGGCATCGAGTTCGCATCGCACACGTGCGTCGACGCGAAGGGAACAGCTTGCGAAGGCGCGCTGATCGTCGCCGTGATCGAGGGCGAGCCTGCGCATCGCGCGGGCCTGCGTCGCGGCGACGTCGTGCTGCGTGTCGACGGCCAGAAGATCGTCGACGCCAAGAACCTGCACGAGTGCATCGTGCGCGGCGACCCGGGGTCGCGCATTGCCGTCGAGTTGTTGCGCGACGGCCGTGTGCTCGATCCGATCGTGGCAGTGCTCGGCGAAGTCGGCGGTCCGAAGACCGTCACGTCTGCGAACTGAGCCGGGCGAACCGAACCGAGGAGCCGCTGCGTGAATCGTGCCAACGCCGAGACCCTTGCCTTCGTGCTGCCCGGCCTCGTGCACGAGCTCGGCAACGTGCTGCAGACGATCCAGGGCCACGTGCTGACGGTCGAGAATCCCGGGGACGCGCAGCGTGTCGTTCTGCAGGCCACCGCGCGCGGCGGCAGCAACCTCGAGCTCCTGCGTTGCCTGCTCGGCGATCCTGCGAGTCGGGCCGCGGACCCCGTGCAGCTGCTCGGACAGATCGGCGAGCTCGTGCGTGTGCCGATGCGCCAGGCGCAGCAATTGCTCGAGCTGAAGCGTCCTTCCGCCGGGATTCCCGCTGGGCCTTCCGGTGGCCGTGCCTTCGTCGACAGCGCAGCCTTCGTGATCCTCGTCGTCGAAACGCTGCACCAACTCGTGATCGCCGTGCCGAGGGGAGCTCGCGGCACGATCACGCTCGAGCTCGAGGACGCGCCCGCCGGGGCGACCGTCGTTCAGGTGCGGTTCACCGGCACGGTCGGGGATCTGCCGTTCCCGTTGCCATTGGCCGAATTGCAGCACGCGTTGCGGCTCCGCGCGCAGCAGTTGCGCGCCGCTGCGTCATGCCACGTCCGCGGCCAGGCGATCGCGTGGGAGTGGCACGCCGAAGCCTTGTCGCGACACCACGAAGCTTGAGATAGCCTTCACGGTTCCTTCTCGCAGCCTACCTAGCCTCCTCTCCGTTCCTTATTCCCCCAACGGAGACGAATGATTGCCGTGGTGAAGTCGAAGATCCTGATCATCGAGGACGAGCCCGACATCCTCGAGGTCATTCAGTACAACCTCGAGCGCGAGGGGCACAAGGTGGTCGCCTGCCGCAACGGCGAGCAGGGGCTCAGTCGCATCCGCACCGACAACCCCGATCTCGTGATCCTCGACCTCATGCTGCCCGGCATGGACGGCGTCGAGGTGTGCCGGCAGGTCAAGGCCGATCCGATCACGCGCGGAATCCCCGTGATCATGGTCACGGCCAAGAGCGAAGAGAGCGACGTGGTGCTCGGGCTCGGCATCGGCGCCGACGACTACATCAGCAAGCCCTTCAGCCCGCGCGAGCTCGTCGCGCGCGTAAAGGTCGTGCTGCGACGCGGGCCGTTGCGCGAACAGAGCGGCGGCGGCGAACGCGTCGTGCGCGGCTCCCTTGCGATCGATCTCGGCCGCCACGAGGCGCGCCTCGGCGAGCAGCTGATCAGTCTGACGCCGACCGAGATGCGGCTCTTGCACTTCCTCGCGAGCCACCCGGGCCGCGTCTTCCCACGCGCGCACCTGCTGAGCCGGGTCATCGGCGAGGACGCCATCGTGACGGACCGCAACATCGACGTACACGTGCGCTCCCTGCGGCAGAAACTGGGCGACTGCGCGGACTTCATCGAGACGGTGCGCGGCGTCGGGTATCGTTTCGCCGATGCGGCGAAGTAGCCGGGCGGTGCGAGCCGGCCGCTCTGTCGCCGCCCACCCTCGATGACACCCGTCACCTGGTGCCTTGCTGCGGCGCTGATCCTGACCCTGCTCGCATGGCGGCGCAGCCGCCGCATCGCCAGCTCGCGACTCGCGCAGGCCCACGAGCAACTCGCGGTCACGGACGCGGTGCGCGCCGAGGCGCAGCGGCTCGAGGCGGCGCTCGGTGGCGCCGGTGACGGCCTGATCGTGCTGGACCAGGACGGCCGCATCGTGGCCGCGAATGCAGCGGCGCGCGAGCTCGCCAACCTGCCCGCGCGCGAGTTGCGTGGGCAGCGCCTCGAAGACCTCGTGCCGTGGCCGGTGCTGCACCGTGCCGTGCAAACGTGCCGCAGCGGCGGCGAGGCGCCTGCATTCGAGCTCGACGAAGCAGCGGCGCACGGCCGCACGCTGGCGCTGCGTGTGCAGGCCTTGCCGGGCCTCGGCACCGTGATCGGCATCGACGACCAGAGCCGGCTCAAGCGCCTCGAGTCGCTGCGGCGCGACTTCGTCGCGAACGTCTCGCACGAGCTCAAGACGCCGCTCGCGGCGATCCAGGGCCTCGTCGAGACGTTGCTCGACGATCCCGACATGGAGGTCGCGACGCGGCTGCGATTCCTCGAGCGCATCAGCCGCCAGAGCGAACGGCTGCGTGCGCTGGTCGGCGACCTGCTCACGCTCTCGCACCTCGACGAGGACCCCGGCCACGACGAAGCCGCGGCCCCGTGTGATCTCGGCGCGGTGCTGCGCGAGACGATGCGCGACCTGCAGCCGATCGCCGACAAACAGGGCTTGCAGACGACGGTCGCGTTGCCGTGGCACGGCTGCTGGGTGCGCGCCGAGCGCGAAGCGCTGCGGCGCGTGGCAGGCAACCTGATCGACAACGCGATCAAGTACACGCCGAGCGGCGGGCAGCTCTCCGTTCGCCTCACACCACGCGAGCGACGCGTGCGGCTCGAAGTCACCGACACGGGCATCGGCCTGTCCCCGGTGGACCAGGAGAGGGTGTTCGAACGCTTCTACCGCGTCGACCGCGCTCGGTCGCGCGACCTCGGCGGCACGGGGCTCGGTCTGTCGATCGTCAAGAACACGGTGCGCAACCTCGGCGGCGAGGTCGGCGTGCGCAGCGCGCTCGGCAAGGGCAGCACGTTCTGGGTCGAGCTGCCGCTCGCGCTCGAGGACGACGCCGGCTCGGAGCCGGCAGCCTCCTGAGCCAGCGACCGAGGGTGAACGAACGCCGCGTTGCGGCGATGACCAAACTACTGGATCACGCCGCCGCGCGCCGCGAACTCGGCGCTCTTCTGCTGCAGTCCCTGCTTCGCGTACTCGCGCACCTCTTCGGTGATCTTCATCGAGCAGAAGCGCGGACCGCACATCGAACAGAAGTGCGCGACCTTGGCGCCGTCCTGCGGCAGCGTCGCATCGTGGTAGGCGCGCGCGGTCTCGGGATCGAGCGCGAGGTTGAACTGGTCTTCCCAGCGGAACTCGAAGCGCGCCTTGCTCAGCGCATCGTCGCGGTCCTGCGCGCCGCGATGGCCCTTGCTGAGATCGGCCGCGTGCGCGGCGATCTTGTAGGTGATGACGCCCTGCTTCACGTCCTCGCGGTCCGGCAGGCCGAGGTGTTCCTTCGGCGTCACGTAGCACAACATCGCGGTGCCGAGGCTGCCGATGATCGCCGCACCGATGCCCGACGTGATGTGGTCGTAGCCCGGCGCGAAATCCGTCGTCAGCGGACCGAGCGTGTAGAACGGAGCCTCGTGGCAGACCACGAGCTGGCGGTCCATGTTCTCCTTGATCAGGTGCATCGGCACGTGGCCGGGCCCCTCGATCATCGTCTGCACGTCGTACTCCCAGGCGATCTTGGTGAGCTCGCCGAGCGTTTCGAGCTCCGCGAACTGCGCTGCGTCGTTGGCATCCTTGATGCTGCCGGGGCGCAGGCCGTCGCCGAGCGAGAACGACACGTCGTACTGCTGCATCAGCTTGCAGATCTCGCGGAACCCCGTGTAGAGGAAGTTCTCTTCGTGGTGGTGCAGGCACCACTTGGCCATGATCGAGCCGCCGCGCGAGACGATGCCCGTGACGCGGTTCGCAGTCAGCGGCACGTGGCGCAGCAGCACGCCGGCGTGGATCGTGAAGTAGTCGACGCCCTGTTCAGCCTGCTCGCGCAGCACGTCGAGATACAGATCGAGATCGAGGTCTTCGACGCGGCCCTGCACGCGCTCGAGCGCTTCGTAGATCGGCACCGTGCCGATCGGCACCGGGCTGTTGCGCAGGATCCACTCGCGCGTCTCGCGCAGGTTCTTGCCCGTGCTGAGGTCCATCACCGTGTCGGCGCCCCAGCGGATCGACCACTGCAGCTTCTCGACCTCTTCGTCGATCGAGCTGCCGAGCGCGCTGTTGCCGATGTTGCTGTTGATCTTCACGAGGAAGTTGCGGCCGATGATCATCGGCTCCAGCTCGAGGTGGTTCCTGTTGGCCGGGATGATCGCGCGGCCACGCGCGACCTCGCTGCGCACGAACTCGGGATCGCAGTTCTCGCGGATCGCGCAGAACCGCATCTCCTCGGTGACGATGCCGCGCCGCGCGAAGTGCATCTGCGAGAAGTTCTTCGTGCCGGCTCTTGCGCGCGCGTCGATCCACGGTTGCCGGCGCTTCGGCAGTCCTTGCAGCGCCGAGTGGCCCTGCGGCCCCGTCGTGTCGTAGACGCGCACGACCTCGCCGTTCGTGAGGCGGATGTCGCGCGCGGGCACCTCGAGGGCGCCGAGGCTGACCTTCGCGGAGTTGGGAAAGGACTCGTGCAGGGGGCGCAGGGCGCTGGGCCCCGTCTTCGATGTCGTCATGGCTGCTGTTTCCTACGCCGGCATGATCCGGTTCAGGTTCGAGGGGTGCATCTCAGCCCGCGGCAACGCGCGGGCGCCCCCAAGCAGTGGGCCGCCCAGGATCGGGCGAACGGACTCGCGGCGCAAGAGCGCGCGTCACACGAGCAGCTAATTGCCGAGCCGTCGGGTCTGGTTGGCCTGCTTGGACGCGTCACCGGGCTGGGCCCCGTTCCCCGGCTGGGCCCCGTTCTGGGGTGGGGCATGCACGTCCTTGGGCAGCGGCTGGAGCGGCTGTGACGGCCCCCTCAGCGGCGGCAGCGCGAACACGGCCCGGATGTCGTCGGGCACCGTGGGGCCGAACCAGTTGAGCGCGCGCTTGCTGAGGCGCAGCGAGTGCGACGTCTCGGCCGCCGCGGCGAGCGGGCTGTCGCGGAAGAACATGTGCACGACTGACAACCAGAAGAGCACCACGCAGGCGCCCGTCGCGACGCCGGCGACCCCGCCGCCGACGCGGTCGAAGAAGCCCAGCCCGGCCTTCTTCGCGAGCCGCTGCAACAGCATCGCGAGCAGACTCATCAAGACGAGCACGACCACGAAGACCAGGCAGTAGGCGAGGTAGAGCGTCGTGTCGGGCAGATCGGCCGCAGCGGGATCCGCGGGGTTGGCGGGGTTCGGGCGCGTGCTCCCGATCAGCGCGGCGAGGTCGCCGCCGAAGCGGCCGGCGACGACATAGGCGGCGAGCAGGATCGCGACGCGGCTGACCTGCCAGATCAACCCCTTGAACAGCCCCAGGATGAAGAACACGACCAGCACGCCGAGCGCGGTGCGATCGACCCACCCGATCAGCTGCACCTGCTGCAACAGATCGGTAGACGCCGCCGTTGCCGGCGGATCCTGCGGCATCCAGCCCACCACGCCCATAGGCCCGTATTCTGCCACGATCCGGGGGGTGAAAGCCACGGGGGTGCGATTGCATTCCACGCCCGGGCCTGCCTACTTTCTCGGCATGACGCGCAAGGAAGCCAGGACCGTGGAGCTCACGGTCGCCAGCCTGGCCGAGGCAATGGCGAAGGATCCGCGCCTCGGCACCGAGCTGGTCCGCGCACGCCGCGAGTTCCTCGGCACCGACCGCGCAGAAGCGGTGGGGGCCGCGGACAAGGCACACCATCGGTTCGCCGAGTGGTTTGCCCTCGAACGCGAGAGCGACAACCTCGGCGCCGTGCCGATCGAGGTGGCGCCCTATTGCGAGTTGGCATGCGACCTCTGCGATTCGATCGCGGGCGTGTATCTCGTGGTGGCCTGCACCGAAGACAGTGTGCAGGCGCGCGACCTGCAGGACGAAAGCGTGCTCGATCTCGCCGTGCCCGCGGGTTCCCTGCAGCAAGGCGACTTGCTCGTGGGGCGGCTGTTCGAGCTCGACGTCGAACTGTGGACGCCGTCGACGGCGGCCGCAGTCTTCCGGCCCGGCCAGGAGCTCGGCAAGGCGTTCCACCGCGACGTGCAGCACCTGGGGCTCGAGCGCCGTCTGTGGCAGATCGAGCTCGAGCACCTGTTGTTGCTGCGGTTCGACCAGTCGCCGAGCGCGCGCGTCGACCAGGCGCCGCTCGAACACCTCGAGGCCGACCTCGACCAGTTGCTGCAAACAGGCAAGAGCCGGCTCAGCGCAGCCGAAGTGAGCGCGAAGCTCGCGGAGGCAGGAGGACCCGGCGCCGTGATGGGGCCGCTGCTCGACGCACTCGCGTTCGACACCGAAGTGGATCTCGACAAGTGCCGCGTGCTGATGCTGCAGATCTGGAATGCCCGACACGGCGAGACGCCAGAGGCGCCGGTGTCGCCGGCCACGCAGACGCCCGGCGAACGGCTCGGTGAGCGGCTCGCGCGCACGCTCGAGGAAGGTTTGCGGCACAAGCGCGACGTCGCGGAACTGTTCGCGCAGCTCGAAGCCATGGCAGGGCTGCCAGCCGAGGACGGCGACGAACTCGAGGGTCCGCGCGACGCCGAGGTGGCGGAGCACGAGGAGTTCGAGGCCGACGGCGACGCAGAACGTCCGCAGGACGACCGCGACGACGAAGAGGGGGATGACGACGAAGACGCGGACCAGGGATCCGTTGCCGCGACCGGGGACCTCGATCCGCTCGTGCAGGAGTATCTCTGGGAGACCGGGCGCGCCGGCGAGCCCGCAGGCACGCTGCGCTTGTGGCTGCAACTGCAGGCGGACTCACCGCTGCCGCACACCGACTTCGAGTTCGTGACCGCCAAGGACCTGATGCGGCTGCTGCTCTACGTGTATCTGGGTGCCGTGCCGGCGGAGCGCACCAACGCCGTGCGCTCTGCGTTCGGCGAGCTGCAACGGTTCTACGCCTGGGCCGCGAGCACCCAGGAGCAGGACTTCCGCAGCGTGCTCGACGAGTGCAAGGGTCCGCTGCTCGACCAGGTGGAGCGACTCCAGGAAGCCGGGATCCAGCTCTCGACCGCGGCGACCACGAACGCTCGCCCCGGGATCCTGCAGGTCGAGGACCTCGGCCCGAACGGATTCGACGTGCGCGACGACGACGGCGAGAGCCACTGGCTGCGCGCGAGTCCGAAGGCGCTTTCGAGTCTGCGCGTCGGCGACCTGCTGCTCGGGGCCCTATCACCCCGAGCTCGGTCCCCAGGCACCGCTGAGGGGCGCAAAAGCACGGGTCCGGGCCTCGTCGGGCTCGTGGTCGTGCTCCCAGCCGATGCGAAATCGCTGATCGAGTGACTCCTTGTCACCGTGGGTTGCCCGACGGCAAGCAGCCGCATCGCGCCTCCGGCCGATAGCACTGGTTGGAGGCCGAGAGATGAACTGGGAGAACGCGCTCGATCGACTGCTGCTGCAACAGATCCATCTGGCCGAGAAGGGCACCCAGAAGGCGGACGTCGTGCGCCAGCAGCTGCTCGACTACTGGCAGTGCGCGCCACGGCGCCCTGGCAGCAGCTTCCTGATCGGGTATGCGCGCGCGCTGTTGAACTGGGACCTGCCGAGCGTCGGCGACGACGAGAGCTCGCGCCGCTGGTCCCTGTTCGGCACGGTCCGCGCCTACGACCACAGCGGCGAGCGCGAGCGCATCGGCGAAGCGCTGCAGAACCCGCAGATGCTGCTCGACCTGCTCGGCGACGCCACGGTGGCCTGCAACGTGCTGCCGCTCGTCGTGCGTTCGCTGTTCTGGTCCGGCGACATCAAGGTCGCCGTGCGCGCGATCCAGTATCTGGCCGCGGAGTCCGGCTCCGGTGAGCTCGACACGATCGTCGACGCCGCGCTGACCGACCTGCTGGGCCGACTCGAGGTGCGCGTCGACACCGACGATCAGGAAAGCACGGCGGCCATCATCGGCAAGGTGCTCGAGGTCTCGGGCTTCGAACGCCTGCCCGCCGACGTGCGTGCGCGCTACCACAAGGAGCTGGGCAAGCGCATGCTCGACGCGAGCGAATGGCAGAAGGCGATCACCGAAGCCGAGCGCGCCGAGCGTCTCGCACACGGCAACAAGGTGCTCGCGAGCGCCGCGGCCTGCGTCGCCGCGCTCGGCGAGCTGCGCGAGCACGACGTCGTCAGCTGTGAGCCGCGCCAGGACCGGCCCGAACGCGACAAGGTGCTCGGGCGGTTGCAACACGTCGCCGAGGATCCAGACCATGCCTGCGCGGAGGCCGTCTACCTGCGCAGCCTGCTCGCCTACGAAACCGGTGACTTGCCCGCGGCAGCACGCGGCTTCGAGCGCGCGATCGCCGGCATGCGCCGACTCGAAGAACGCGACGGGCCGATGCGCGACCGCGCAAAGTTCTTCCAGGCATCTGCGCTGCTGACGGCCGGCGACGCGACGGACGCCACACGCGCGCTGCGCCTCATGGAGCAGGCGCTCGCGACCGTGAAGCCCGACCTCGACAGCTTCTACTCGGTGCACGAGGCGCTGAAGAAGCTCGATCGCCGGTTGGCGCTGCGCTTCCTCGACGCGGTCGACATCGGCCGCGGGTCCTCGCCGGACCAGCTGCTGTTCGTCGCACTCGAGTACTTGTCGCTCGGCGAGGCTCCGCCCGCCCTGCGCGCCGCGCGAAGGGTGTTGGAGGTCTCGGTCGACCTCGATCAGCGCATCGAAGCGCTGCGCGTCGTGTTGACGTCCCACAACATGCTCGGTGCCCGCGACATGGCGCGCGCCGCCTACGTCGAGATGCGCGAGCTGCTGCAGCAGCGCGGCAAGTTCGGCCAGCTCGAAAAGCTGCTGCGCAACGAGGACTTCGTCGGCCAGGCGCTCGACCACCTCGAGATCAAGGTGGAGCTCGCGGCGCTGTACGAGGAGTTGGAGGGCCGCGACTACGACCGCGCGCAGCTGCAGGTCGGCATCGCGCGTTCGCTGCGCGCGCGCAAGGACGCGGAGGCGCTGCAGCAAGCGCGCGGGCTGCTCGAGGAGGTCGCGTGTGGCTATCCCGAGCTCGCGAGGGACGACTTGACTGCGATCGAGAAGCTGCTCGCGCTGAACGACCAGACGCCGTGTTCGCCGGACAGCGGCAAGCATGCAACGATGGCGCTGGCCAAGGTGCTCGGCAGGCCGCCGCGCGTGCTCGTCGTGGGGGGCAACGAACGGCAGCGCCGGCACCACCCGCGTCTCGTCAGCCTCGCGGCCGAGTGGGGGTTCACCGCGGAGTGGCTCGAGACGAACTACACTTCGCCGCAGAAGGTCGTGTCGACGATCGCCGACCGCGTGCGCGGCGGCATCGACGTGTTGATGATGCTGCACTGGAACCGGCACGAGACGACGGAGCCTGCGCTCGAGATCGCGCGCGCGGCCGGGGTGCCGGCGCGCATCGTGCACTACGCGGGCTTCACGAGCCTGCAGGTCGCGCTCGTCGAGCAGCTGCAACGCATCGTGGACAACCCGCAGACGACGACGCGCACCAAGGCCGCGCGCGCGTGACGTGACGGAGGGACCCAACCGGGTTCCTCGAGGCAGCATCGATCGCGCGTGCAGACGGCGACGCGGCGGCGATGCGCGTTCCGAATCTCTCCGCGCGGAATGAAGGGCCTGTAGGAGTCCGGGGCGATCCAACCAGCCGCAGCAGCTGCAACCCTGCAGTCCCAGCTGCGATCCCGTAGCGGGCCCACGGTGCGCCGGATAATCCTGCCCGCGTGTCTGACGAACGATGCGACTGCCTGGTTGTCGGCGGGGGTCCCGCTGGCTGCGCGCTCGCGGTGCTGCTCGTCGAGCGCGGCTTCTCGGTCGTGTTGGTGGACCACGGTCGTGCCCACTACAGCGGTCCGAACGAAACGCTGCTCGCGTCATCGCTGCCGATGCTCGAACGCACGGGGCTTGCCGCGTTGCTGCGGGCCTGTGCGTTGCCTGACCCGTTGCGCCACGGCGCGATCTGGGGCAGCGACACGCTGCAGTGGCGCGAAGGCGCAGAACAAGGTCTCTGGCTGCAGCGCGGACCCTTCGATGCGGCGCTGCGCTCGGCCGTGGCGGCGCGCGGCGTGCGCGTCGTCGAGCCGGCCCGCATCACACGCGCCGCTCGTGGCGAAACGTGCGAACTGCTGCTGCCGGACGGGCAGCGTGCACACTTGGCGCCGGCCTTCGTCGCAGTCGCCACGGGACGCGCGTCGTTGGCACCACTCGTCGACGCGCAGAACGAAGCTTCGGGCCCGCGCACGTTCGCGTGCACGCTGGTGGGGGAGCCCGACGACGCCGATCGCGGCACGGCGGTCGTCGAAGCCGTGGCCGAGGGTTGGATCTGGACCCATGTTCCTCCGCAGGGACCGGCCAGCGCTTGCGTGTTGCTCGACGCCGAACAGGTGCACGAGCAGGGACGCGACACGCTCGTGGCGAGCGCGCTGGCTGGAGCACTCGGTCCCGTACGGCGCCTGCGTTCGCACCGGCTCTCGCACGCGAACGACGCCACCGCCCGCATCCGTCGCACCGCCGCCGACGTCCTGCTGCTCGGCGATGCGGCGGCGACGATCGATCCGCTCGCGAGCCAGGGCGTCGAGAAGGCGCTCGCGGCCGCAGACCACGCAGCAGCCGTGTTGCACACGGCCATTCAGCGCAACGACTGGTGGCCTGCCCTGCGCGCGCTGCACGCCCGATGGGAGCGCGGGTTGTTCGTGGCGCATCGTGCAACCGCTGTGGCCTTCATCGAACAGGAGACGCGGTTTCACGAGGCACCGTTCTGGCGCCGTCGCAGGATCACGACGCCCGCTCCGCTGTTGCAGCCGTCTGGGCCCTTGTGCTGCGCTGCCACCGTGACCATCGGCCCCGTGCTCGTGCGCCAGGGTGACCAGTTCGCCGAGGTGCAAGGCGCGCGCAACACGCAGAGCGGTGAGAGCCTGTCCCACATCGGCTACGTGCCCGTCGTGCCGCTGCTGCGCGTGTTCGCGGTACCGCGCTCGGTCGACCAGGCGACTGTACTGGCGGGACAGGACGCGAGCCTATTCGTGTTGCCGCCGCGCGCCGTGCACGCCGCGATCCTGGAGCTGTGCCAACGCGGCTGGCTCACGCCCACAGCGGCTGGCGTGGCAGGCCAGTAGGCCGCGTTCGATCGCGAAAGGCGCGACTGCGGTAGTGGGGTTGCCGGGCAGCGGGAAAGTGCTCTAGTTTGACCAAATGTAGCGCCTCACCTTCAAGGAGCCACGATGGTCCGTAGCCACTCACGCACTCTCTCTCTGATCACAGGTAGCTGCGCAGTAGTCGCGATCCTCGCGGTCGCACGCGGGCAAGGCGCGGGGCAGTGGTTGGCGCCGTTCAACCACCAGCACGCTACGGCGACAGCGACGGACGCCGAGTTTCCGTTTACCTCGCCGGCGCGGCCAACATGGCCTCCCGGATCAGGAGCCCAGCCAGCTTTCAACGCGATCCACATGGCGCTCATTCCGGTGGGTGTGCACAGGGGCAAGGTGGTGGTCTGGGACGGCGGTCTGACGATTGGCTATGCAGATCCGTTTGTGTCAGGGATCTACTGGAGCTTCCAGCGCTATGCCATCGTCGATCCGAACCCAAACGCGACGACGCGGTTCTACAACTACTTCTTGCCGATGGGGCCGATAACGAGATTTATCAGCCTCCCTACCTCACGGGAACACCACCGCCGCTGCGGCCATCGGGGCTAATCATCCTCAATCCGAGTTCCACCGATCCGGACGGTACCTTTGTGTTGACGCGACCCGGAGGGGCCGCGCAGCCAGGGTTCAACGTCCAGGCCAACAACCCCGCTGACACCGTGGACTTCAAGCTGGACAGGGTCGTACTCATCACGCCTGGCGCAGTGACCCACAGCAGCGACATGCATCAGCGCTTCATCGAGTGCGCAGTGATCCAGGTCACGCCGACCATGTTGCAGTTCACAGCGCCAAGCGAATCCCACGCGCCGCGTGGCTACTACATGATGTTCGTCCTTACGACGGCAGCGATCCCGTCGCAGGCGCTGTGGGTGAGGCTCGCATGATCTCCGGGCCGAATGGACACCTTGCGGGAGCCGCCTTCGCTGCCCTAGCGCTGCCCCTCGCGCCAGCACAGGAGGAGGTGTGGCGGGTCTGGTCGGTTGTTGATCTCTACCTCCAACCTTGGCCCTACGGCGACTTCAATGGCGATGGCACTGCGGACCTGATCGTCCTGGTCGTAAAGAACTTCTTCCTGGGCAGTTCCCAGGAGGTCGTGAGAGTCTTGTCGGGACTGGATGGTTCGGTCCTGCTTGAGCGCCCCGCGGGCATTGCGCAGGGTGTAGTTTCCCTCGGAGATGTCGATGGTGATGGGCACTCGGAGTATGCGCTAGACACGGCTTGGGGTTCCGCCGCCCCAAACTGGCTCGAAATCATCTCACCTTTCCAGGCCACCTCACTTTGGACCGTCACTGGCCCCTTCTACGGTCACTTCGGCAGAGTGACGATTGGCCTCAACCTCGACAACGATTCGAACAACGAAGTTGTGACGTCGACGAATACCAGTACCGACTCGCGCATCTTTGCCTACGACCACGACGGCACCCTCCTCTACACGATCAACCTGCTGCAACCCAACAACGCGTGGCTGCGCGGTCTCGGCTCGGTCGGCGACATCGACGCCGACGGCGCCGACGACTTCGGTGTTGGCCTGGTCGAGGCGACGACCAGAGGAGCCGTGCAGCTCTACTCGGGCCGCACCGGTACGCCGATCCGACGCGACTACGGCACGCAGCTTCTCGATGGCATTGCCACCCAGATCATGGGCATCGGCGACATGAACTTCGATGGCGTGCCCGACTACGCTGCGAGCAATCGCTTCGGCGCCCGCGGTGTCATCGTGACGTTCTCGGGCGCGAATGGAGCGGTGCTGCGCGAGTGGACGGGTGAACAAGGCCTGGCGGAGAAACTGCTGGCTGGCCCGGACCTCGACCTGGACCTCGACGGCGTTCCCGACGTGTTCGCGGGCGCCCCGCGCTACTGGAACGGCACCGGTTGGCAGGGCCGCATCCAGGCACTCTCCGGCCGCGACGGAGAGGTGCTGTGGGACATGCGGAACTCGCCGACCAGTGCTGGTCCAGGGGAGCTTCCCCACCCAGATCCAGCGCTCGGCGAAGGCCTCGCCAACATCGGCCCGCTGCCTGGCAGCCCGTACCCGGTCGTCGTGGTATGGGACTGGCCGTACAAGATCATCGCGCCCGGCCCAGTCGCGCTGCACACCCCTCGCCTGCGAGCGTTACGCGTTGGCCTCGCTGGCACCGCGGTGCAAGGAACCGGCTGCACCAGCACCGGTGCCACGCCCAAGATCGGCGTGCGCAGAGATCATGGCGGCCTGCGCGTCACGTTGAGTGGCGCGCGACCAAGCGCACTCGCGTGGCTGCTCGTCGGTCCGCGTGGTGCGACGACTTGGCAAGGCCACGTACTGCCGTACCAGCTCAATGGTTGGTCGCTTCCCGGCTGCAACCTGCTCGTACCTCCGGACATCATCTTCTCCCGCAGCACCGGGGCAAACGGCTGGGACAGCGGCTACGCCCTCGTCACCGCACCGTTCACGGTCGCCACAACCGGCCTCGGCGTCGCCGCGCAGTGGTTCTGCTTCGATCCATCGTCGCTCGACTTCGCGATGTCGCCGCGCCACGAACTCTGGATCCAGTAGTTCCCATCACCGCGGGGCGACCCACGAACCGGCGAAGCGCCGCGTCCAGCCGCCCCATCGCGCCGATGTTCCTAGTCGCTCACGAACGCAGAGTCCGCAGCAGCGCCCCCGTGACAGCGGCGACCGCGAGCGAGTCGCCGCGCGCGAGCAGCCGCCGCACGCCATCCGCGTCTGGTGGGGGCAGCGGCGACGCATACCACAACAACCGTCCCGCATACGAACGCAGCTCCGGCACCATGGGCAGCACGTTCGGATCCCCGACCACACCTTCGACGCCGGGCAGCATGCCGGGATCGCTGGGCAAACCGCCGTAGCTGGCCGGCGCGACGACGGAGCAACCCTGCCGTCTCGCGGCCGACACGAGACCCTCGAGCTCCCCGCGATGACGCAGCGACGTCGTGCCGAGACTCAGGTTCACGAACTGCGCGCGCAGATCCAGCGCGTGCCGCATCGCGTGCAGCACCGCCGCGAACTCGCACGTGGCCTCGCGATCGAACACGCGCAGCGAGACCAACTCCACGTCCTGCACGAAGCGCACGATCGTCGCGGCGATCGCCGTGCCGTGCCCGAGGTGATCGCGCGCGCCGCCTTCCGCTTCGTCAGGCCCCGTGGCCACGAACGAAGGGCCGGCGATCACGCGCGCGCGGCCGCGGATCGCGGGATGACCCGCATCGATGCCGCTGTCGATGACCACGACGCGCGGCAGCGCGCGTGTGGGGGCGTCGCTCATCCGTCGACGACGTAGATGCGGCCGACGATCTCGCCTTCGAGCTCGACGGTCTTCATGCGCTTGCACTGCGCGTCGAAGACCTCGAAGTCGTTGCCGGCGGTGCCGATGTACATCTTGTCGGCGTCGGGCGAGATCGCGACCAGCGAGCGGCGCGGCCGGAACTCCTCGTAACCCTCCGCGAGCTTCTGCCCGTTCTTGAGGTCGTACATCAGGAGACGCGAACGGTTGTCGCGTTCGCCGCCACCGCCGCCGCCGCCCCCGAAGTTGCCGGTCATCGCGGCCGCGACGAGCTTCTTCGGCGCCACGCGCAGACCGAACGCGGTGACCTGCGGGCCCCATTCCTGCACGTCGACGACGAGCTTCTTCTGCAGGTCCAGCTCGACCATGCCCCAGCTAGTGCGGCTCTTCTCGACGGGATCCTGCGAGGTGAACAGCATCAGCGCGCGGTTCGGGTCGCGCCGGTCCAGCAGATCGGTGCCCGTGAGTCGCAGCGCGCCGGCGCCGAAGAAGCGCGGCGTGCGCAGATCGATGCGGCCGGTCTCGGTCATCTTGCGCCCGTCGAGGAACAGCACGTTGCCGTCGTCGTCCTGCGTGATCCAGCTCGCACCGTCGGCGGACAACTGCGCGTTGCGCTCGATCGCCTCGGGCAGCTTCGGCGACTTGCGCACGACCTTCTTGTTCGCGCTGTCGTAGAGCAGCCACTGGCTCGGCTCGAACGAGTAGCGATCGATCTCCTTCTTGACGCGCTCGGTGCGTACGAACCAGTGCACGCCGCCCGGGCACTCGCGCACGTCGCGGATGCGCACCGTCACGTTGTCTTCCTTGAACGGATGCGTCGCCAGCACGGTGCCTTCGGCGAGATCGACGACTTCGATCGCCTGCTGCTGGTCGGTGACGACCAGGATGCGCTTGCGATCCTGCGTGAGCGTCGAGCTCCAGAACATGCCGCCCTGCAGCTTGACCTTCTTGGTCACGGTGTCCGTGACCGGGTCGAACTGCACGAGCAGATCTGGATACATCGTGAACCAGAAGTACTGCTTGCCGAGCAGCCCCAGCGGCGGCGGCGCCGCGACCGGCGTGAACTCGGGCAGATCCTGCGATTGCTGCTCTCGGCCTTGGCCACGCCGCCGGCCCGGTCCCTGCCGTTCGGGACCCTGCGGCCGGTTCTCGCCGGCGGGCGGCGTGCCTTGTTCGGCGGGCGCCGGCGCGGGTGCGGGTGTCGGCGCAGGCACCGGCACCTGGGTCCGGCCCGGCCACGCGAGCAGGATCGTCAGCAGCGCCGGGGCGAACAGGCGCCGTGCGCGATCGGACAGGGGCGTCACCATGCTGTTCTCTTCCATGGCTGCATCACGGGAACACGAGGTCGATCGACTTCCAATCCTGCATCGGGGCTCCGCACGACTTCGTCCAGTTCGGCGCGTTGGTCACGCCGTCGGGCACCTGCGCGGGCCAGTAGCACGTGTGGTAGCAGTCGTAGAGATCGCGCTCGATCGGCTGGCACAGGCCGTGCGTGCCGTTCGACGAATCAACTTCCCAGCCCGGCGCGAAGATCGTCGTGCAGCCATACGGATACTGCGTCGGCGGCGGATCCTGCGTCAGCGCGCGCGCACCGCCGCGCTGCGCGAGCACGAGCGCCGCGAGCTGACGCGCTTTCTGGTTGCACGGGAAGATGCGGGGCCGGCGCTGGTCCGGGTTTGCTTCTGGATCGGTCATGACGATTCGAACCTCGCGAAGTACTTCGGATTCGTGGTCAGGATGCGGCCATAGGTGGCGAGGCCGAGGTCGACGAAACCCCGGATCCACTCGCAGTAGTGCAGGTTGGCGCGCGTCGCGTCACCGTAGCGCACGTGGGCCTCGTGGTAGCAGCCGCCGGCACAGAGCGGCCGCGCGAAGCATTGCGTGCAGTCGGTCTTCTGGTCGACGTGCGCTTTGGTCAGGAACGTCGTGCGGAAGGCCTCGTCGATGCCAGTGCTGACGTGGCCGACCGCGTGGCTCTTCGATTCGACGAAGCGATGGCACAAGCCGAGCTCGCCCTCGGTCGAGACGCCGAGGAGACCGAGCCCCGCGCCGCACGGGTGGGCCTTGTTGACGCCCTGGTGCAGCTCGCGCAGCAGGTCGCCGAGATTCGCGAAGCCGTGCGCATCGCCGCGGTTCGCCGCGGCGACGTAGTCTTCGGCCAGCTCGCCGAACTCGCGCAGCAACCGCTCGTAGCCGGCCTCGCCGAGCGCGTAGCTGCGGCCGAGCCCGGCGGTCACGGGAGCAAAGCCGACTTCGTCGAAGCCGAGCTCCTGGGTCAGGAAGCGGTAGGTGTCCGCGACTGGCGCGGCACCCGCGGTCAGCGTGACGCGCGCGCCGATCGAGCGTCCCTTCCGGGCCTTGTTCGTCGCGACGAGATGCTTGATGCGCGGCGCGATCGTCTCGAACGAGCCGGTGCCGCCGCGGAACGTGCGGTGTCGATCCTGTTCCTTCTGGTCGCCGTCGATCGAGACCGTGATGCCGAACCGGTGTTTCGTCAGGAAGTCGACGACCTCGTCGGTCAGCAGCGTCGCGTTGGTCGTCAGCGAGTAGTGCACGCGCTTGCGATGCGCGCGCGCTCGCTCTTCCGCGTATTCGGTCGCCGCGACGATCGCCGGGAAGTTCAAGAGCGTCTCACCGCCGAAGAACGTGATCGAGACCTGGGGCCGGTCGCCGCTGTTGCGCATCAGGAAGTCGATCGACTGGCGCGCCGTGTCGTCGGTCATGCGCGCCTTGCCGGTGCCTTCGCTGCCCTTGCCGTTCGTGAGCCGGTCCGCGCCGTACTCGTAGCAGTAGGTGCACGTGAGATTGCACTTGTTCGTGACGTTCAGCACGAGCGTCGCGAGCGGGAACGGCATCGGCGGCAGCTGCGCGCGCGGCGCAGCCGGCTCGCCGACCGGGCGGATCACGCCGAGGTCGATCAGGTCGTGCAGCGCGGTCTCCGCAGCCTGCCGGTCGCTGTGCGTCTCGAGCCAGGCGGTCGCGTCGAGGCCCTCGGGCACGTCGAAGGCCGTGACGATCGAGTGGGCCAGCGAGTCGAGACCGAGGATCGCGGCCGACGTCGCCACGTAGACGAACTCGAGGCCGCGCTCGCCGCGGAACCGGCGGTGCAGGACCGTGCGCAGCTGCATCTCAGCGGTCCTCCCACTCGAGAGCGGCCCAGCGCACGTAGATCGGAACGGTCACGATCAGATGGCCGCGCGCGCGGAAGGTCTTCTTCTCCTTCGACGGCGGCCCTTGCGGCTCGTTCGGCGCTGCCACCGTCGCGAACGGCGCTTGCGCAGGCGTGATCTGCTGTGTTGGCGCTTGCTGGGCCGTGGTCTGCGCTGCCGGCGTCTCGGATGCAGGAGTCTCCGACGCAGCTCCCTCGCCACCGGGCGCGGACGGTGGTGGGGCACCGTTGCCCTGATTGTTGTTGCCCTGATTGGGGCTGGCCGGATCGGGCTTGGCCGGATCGGGCGTCTTCTCCGCGGGCTTCGGCGGTTTCGGGCGCACGGCGACCTCGAGCTCGACCTCGGCCGTCACGAACACGTCGCCGACGTTGTTGGCCTGCCACTTGCGCTTGGGATTCGGCCCGTCGACGTTCGGCGTGAACACGCCGGTCACGGGATCGATCGTGCCGACGAAGGCCAGGTCGTCGTCGTTCTCGCGCACGCGGAACTCTTCGAGACTCCAGCGCGGCCGCACCTGGAACAGGTCGACGTCGTCCTCGGTGAACGGCTTCTCGTCGGGGCCGCGATACACGGCATAGGCTTCGAACCGTTCGACCTGCCGCGGATGCTTCAGGCCGCCGACGCGCGCGAGGCCCTGCAGGGGCCGGATGCGCACGTAGTCGACCGTGTCGTAGAGCTGCAGCGTCTGCGTGCCCGGATCGCTGCCGAACGCGACGAGCCGCGGACCGAGCTCGGTGCCGATCTTCGCGTCGAGCACGAGCGTCACGTGACGGTCGGAGCGCCGTTCCACGGCCGTGATCGTGAGGCCTTCGCCGATGAAGAAGTCGCTGGCCTTCGGCTCGGCGGGCAGCGCCTCGCCGTAGACCTCGAGCCGGTGGCCCGTGCACGGCACGGCCACGGCCGCGTTGCCGAGCCCCAGCACGCGTGGCCGCAGCTGGTTCCTCATCAACGTCACGTCGACGCCGATTTCGTCGTAGTTGCCCGTGAACAAGCGGCCCTTCAGCATCTGCCAGTCGTCGTCGAGCAGCAGCACCTCGCGCCATTGCGCGCCGCCCTCGCCGGGATCCTGACTGCGGCCCCGCCACGAGTAGCCCGCGTAGAGCAGGCCCTTGCCGGCGCGCTTGCTGGTCGAGCCGTCGGCGAACGACAACGACCACGAGACGTCGTACTCGTCGGCGTCGACGCGCTTCAGCTCGACGGTGCCGATCAGGTCACCACGTCCGGTCTCGTGACCCGTCACCGTCCAGGTCCCCGCGAGCGGGACTTCGCGGCGGTTCTTCGTCCACTTCAACCACTCGGGCGTGAACAGCGGTTGGTCCTTCGCGAGCTTGGCCAGCACGCGATCGCCGACGCTCTGCGTCGAACCCGGACCTCCCTGGCCTTGGCCCTGATTCTGGGCGGGGGCGGTCTGCGTAGAGGCACCGGCTTGCGTGGTCGAGGTGTCGCCGCGGCCGCGTCCGCCGCGCCCAACCTCTCCGCCGCCAGCACCGCCAGCGCCGGCAGCACCACCGCCACCAGGTCCGCCGCCCTGGCCGCCGCCGCCGCGACGAGGTTCGTCTTCGGGAGGACCACCGCCCATCTGGCCGCGCGCGAGCGGGAACATCGCGACGTGCGTGGCGCGCAACAGCTGCCACTCTTCGTCGTCGCGCTGTTGCAGCAGGATGCGACCCAGGGTGTGGCACTGCTGGCACGCGCGCTTGAAGTCCTGTTCGTGCTGCTCTTCGGACCAGTGCACGCGGCGCTCGCTCTCGTAGAGGCCGCGCTCGGCTTCGCTGCGCGCGAGACCGTGCGAGTTGGCGAGCGAACGCACGAGCTGCTTGGCGTCGTTCGGCGAGAGGTTCAGACCGTGCAGGCGCCCCATGCGCTTGATGGTCTCCGACCAACCCTCGGGCGACTTGCGCACATACGAGAGGCGCGTCATCTGCGACTTCTCGTCGAGGGCATGGCAACGCACACAGTGGGTGTGCACGAGCACGTCGGTGACCGGAATGCCCTTGCGCGGCGGCTTCGGTTTCGCGTCGGCCGCCGCAGGTTCTTGTTCACCCTCGCGCAACTCACCGCCGGGGCCCGTGCGCGGCTGTCCAGCGCGCGGTTCCTGCGGCGTCTCGCGGGTCGCAGGCGGTGGGCCCTGACCCTGCGTGCTCGGCGGTGGTGGGGGTGGATCGGTCTGCTGCTGGCAACGGCCAGGAAGCGTCGCCAGCAGGCACAGCACGGTGGGGAGCAGGGACCGGACGATGACGGCGAAGCTAGGCAATCCGAGGCTCCGGGATCGAAGGGGGCTACGATGCGCGGTGGGGATCGGACCATACCGCGGGAGCGGTCCCAACGTTGGTACGGACCGCCAGAAGTTGCCCTCGGCGTGTCTCACGATCGTCCGCCCATCGGCACCCCGCCGCATTCCCGCAGCCTGTCATCACGACCGGGGCAGGAGGGCACGTGGTGTTCCCTACCAGTCGGGAAACAGGGCGCGGAAGCGGCCGTCGGTGGCCGCGAGTGCTTTCGGGGTGCCGTTGGCGACCAGGACCCCGGAATCGAGCAGGAGCACGCGGTCGACCCAACGCACCGCGGCAACACGGTGGTCGACGACGACGATCGTCTGCGCCCGGGGGCGCACTTCGAGCTCGGCCGCGAGGGCCGTGGCGGCGGCGCCGTCGAGCAGCGCAAACGGTTCGTCGAGCAGCAACACGTCCGCGGGCTGGGCCAGCGCGCGCGCCAGCACGAGCCGGCGTTGTTCGCCGCCGCTGAGCTCGATCCCGCCGGGCAGGCGCCGTGACAGCGGCGTCGCGAGACCGAGCGGCAGCTGGCGCACGCGATCGGCGAGGCCGACGACCTCGAGCGCCGGCCACAGCGCGGCATCGTCCGTGTCGGCGTCCGCGTGGCCACTGTCGTCGTGTCGGCGACCGAGCCGCAGGTTCTCGCGCAGCGTCAGCTCGAAACTGGTCGCGTCCTGCAGCAGCACGGCGAGCCGTCGTCGCCAGCGTTCAGGCTGCAGATGGGGGAGCTCGATCCCACCCACCGACAGCGAGCCGGTGGTGGGGTCGTAGAGCCGGCAGAGCAGTTTCACGAGCGTCGACTTGCCCGAGCCGTTCTGCCCCACGATCGCGACGCGTTCGCCGGCAGCGAGCGTGAACGACACGTCGCGCAACGCGTCGCGCGGCGACTCGGGGTAACGAAAGCCGACCGCGCGCGCGGCGATCGCGACGGGACCCGGCGGCGGCTCGGCCACGGGCGGCGTCGCGACGAGACGCGGCCGCAACGCGAGGAACTCGACGAGCGGGCGCAGGAACATCCGGTCTTCGCCGACCGCCGCGAGAGCACCCAGCACGTCGCGCACGCTGCTCTGCGCCCGCTGCGCGGCCTGCGCGTGCAGCACGAGCCCGCCGATCGTCAGGTAGCCCAGCAGCGCAGTGTGGCCGAGGTAGAGATACGCGCCGAACAGACCGAGGCTCGCGATCGTGTGCACGAGCAGTTCGTCGCGGCTGCGGCCGACCGCGAGCGCGCGCAGCGACGCGCGCAAGCTCGTGCGCAAGGTGGCGAGGCGCCGCGCGAACAGACGCTGCAGGCCGAGCGCGCGCAGGTCCTTCGCGGTCGCGCGGCCCGTCAGCACGGCCGCGAGGTAGCCCACTTCGCGCTGCGGTTGCGGATGCTGTTCGTGCCATCGAAAGCGCAACCGGGCAGCACGCGCGCGGGCCCAGGCGATCGGCACGGCCGCGGCGCCGACCACGAGCGGCAGCCAGAGCTCGATGCGCGCCAACAAGAACGCCATCGCGACGAACGACACCAGCGCGGTCGCGACCGCCACGAGGTCCTGCACGAGCCGCACCGGGCGCTGGCTCGCTTCGGTGCCGGCCCGGTGCAGCAGGTCGTGGAACGAAGCGCGGTCGTACTCGCCGAGGTCCAACTGCGCGGCGTGTTCCTGCATGCTCGCAGCACATGCGTCGGCGAGCTGCCGGCCATGGGTCTCGGCGACCACGGCCGCGACGCCGCGCGCGAGGCTGCCGCAGAGCGCCACCGCGGCCGCGATGGCCACGGCGGTCGTCGCGTGCCCGAACGCGATGTCCGTGGGTTCGGCGCCGGACATTCCCTTGGCCACGGCGTCGACGAGCCACTGCATCGCGAACAGGCCGAGCACGGGGAGCAGCGCCTGCACGAGCACGAGGCCGCCTTGGGCGAAGAGCCCCGAGCGGCCGGCGAGCGCGCACAAGCCGAAGGCCGTGCGCCAGGGCACGGGGGTCCCAGTCATGAAGCCCCCCTCAACTCCCTCGTCGTTGTTCCGATAAGATATGTTATGTTAAGCATGCCAGCGGAGTATTGCGGGGGAGTGGGCTAGGGAGCAGGCCGGCCGGGTAGCCAGGTGCAACCGAGCCACAGCGTGAAGTCCGGAGACACCAGGCCCTGCAGGTCCTCGCCGAGCCCGAACTCGAGGCCCCAGTGGTCGGCGACCTGCAGCCGCCCGCCGAGCCAGAGCAGCAACTGGTCGCGCGTCAGCTCCGGCAGGTCGATCCCGCGCAGCGTCGAGTTCTCCCACTCGATCTGCGCGAACGCGTGCAGCGTGTCACCGAGCGGCAGCTCGGTCGCGAGCCCGATGGACGTCACGTCGGCGAACTCGAGCCCGACTCGCTTGCTCTGGTCGGGCGTGCCCGCGAACGTGTGCTGCGCGTGCGCGTAGCAGCCGATGCCCGCGAACCGATAGTCGAGCACCACGCCGAGGCTCGTGTCGAGCTCACCGTTGCCGAAGCCCTTTTCGTCGTTGCCGGTCGGCAGCTCGACGCCGCCGCGCAGGACGACCCCGAGCCGGTCCTCGCCCGGTGGCAGCATCTGCCAGCTGAGTTGCAGCGGGATGTCCATCAGTTCGACCTCCTGCTCGTCCACTGTCCACGCGACCGTGCCTTGCTTGCTCGCGGAGATCGAGTAGGCATTGAGCGCGGTCATCTTGCGGCTCTGGCCCGGCAGGCCGAGTGCGTCGTGGTAGTCGATCACGGCGCTGTCGAGGAAGCCGCCGGAAGTGTGCCCGAAGGGCACTTCGGCGAGCAGTTCGAAGCCCTTGCCGAGGCCGAGGCGCAGCGTCGTGCCGGCGCGCAGGTATTCGCCGTCCATGATCCAGCTGTTGCCATCGGGGTCCGAGCCCTGCAGGAAGAGGTTCGAGTACGCGAGATCGAACCGGCCGCTCAGGCTTCCCGCTGGCAGCGTCGTCGCCGAAGCGGGCGCCATGTGGAAGACCGTCAGCTGCGCCGGGTGCTGGTTGCGCACGGGCAGCGGGCCGTCGAGACGCGGCCGAGCCACGCACCCCGAAGACGCTGCCAGTAGTCCGAGGCAAACGCCCGCGAAGGCCCTGCGCATCCGCCGCAAGCTACCGGCCGCTCGTGCGCCTTCCAGCCGCGAGCGCGCGAAATCCGGGAGCCTGCATGCGGACGATCGCAACGCCGCGCGCGTGTGCAGTCGCTTTTCGTCCGGTAGACTGGGGCCTTGCACTCCACCACCACCAGTTCTCTCGCGCTTGCCCTCGCGGCCGTCACTCTCGCTGCGTGCGCTGACGGCGGCAAGGAAGATCGGCCGCAGAGCGACGTCAAGTTCACGTCGTCCCAGCACTTCTTCGGCTTCAAGACGCTGCGTGGGTTCGGCTCGTTTCCCGTGAACCCGAACGTCGTGTTGACGGACCGCGGCAAGCTGAACCTGTTCGACGACAGCACCTACACGGTCACGCGCTCGTCGGGAACGACGGGCGCGGACCTCTATGCGCTCGAGACGACCGGCGCGTTGTCGTTGTTCATCTCGGGCAGCGGCCAGGAGCCGTCGGTCGTGTTCCTCGGCGGTTATGGCCTCGCTGCCGGTGTGCCCGCGGCGACGGACCTGTTCTTCACGGATCGCGTGTCGACGCCGCAGAGCCAGTCCATCGGTCTCTATGTCGGCACGCGTGTCGTCACGGGTCAGGTCGAGCTCGGGGGCAACTGGCACCTCGTATCGCTGCATACGATCTTCGACCAGACGATCCTGTCGCCCGAGAACGTCGGCCGCGCTGCGCACGGCAGCATACTCATCGACCCCGGCGCGCCCGGTACCGCGCGATCGATCAGCGGCACTGGCTTCCAGAGCGGTTCGACGCAGGGCCCCGTTGCGATCACGCTCGGCGGCACGATCCAGAACCTGTTGGTCGGTGGTTCGGGCGACGGCACCTGCAACCTGACGCTGAACTACGGCAGCGACGCCCGCATCGTGCTGGCCGTGGCCACGGGAAACGCCGCGAACGGGAACCTGGTGCTCGGGCTCGACGCGGAAGAGAGCGACGGCGAGGCGGGCCTCGTGCTCATGGTGCGCAAGTTCGACGCGGCAACACCGGTAGATCCACTGCGCGTGCCGGGCAGGTTCCTCATCGGTGGCCACACGCTGTTCGTGAATCCCACGAACTCGGGCTCGGATGCGTTCGTCGGCGTCGTCACGCTGTCGGCGCCGGACGGTTTCCGGCTCGACGCCGTCGGCAACCAGGGCGTCGACTTCACCTACACCGGCACCTACACGCTGGCGGCCGACGGCGGCATGACGATCTCGGTCAACGGCACCAACGAGACCTGGTTCGCGGCGATCGACCGCAGCTACAACACGATCGTGGGCGTCGACGACTTCGTCGAGATGCGCAGCAACAACATCCCGGAGCTGAACCTCGCCTTTGGCGTGCGCGAAAAGTCGAACTAGCCGCGGGCAGGTCAGCCGCGGATCGAGAACGGTGGCAAGAGATGCCGGACGGTTCTTCCGCTCGCGCGGCGGCAACGCATAATCGGATTCGTGAACGCACCCGTCCTGTCACTCGATCTTCCGTTCTGCAAGCGTCTCGGCCGCGGCAAGGTCCGCGAGATCTTCGAGCTCGGCGGCGACCTGCTGCTCGTTGCGTCGGATCGCATCTCGGCGTTCGACGTCGTGATGAACGAAGGCATCCCGGGCAAGGGCCGCGTGCTCACGGAGACGTCGGCGTTCTGGTTCCGGCTGCTGGCGGACGTCTGTCCCAACCACCTGCTGTCGACCGACGTCGACAGCTGGTCCGACGTGCCAGCGGACTACAAGCCGCAGCTGCGCGGGCGCACGATGCGCTGTCGCAAAGCCAAGCCGCTGCCGGTCGAGTGGGTCGTGCGCGGTTACCTGACGGGCTCGGGCTGGGCCGACTACCAGAAGCTGGGCAGCGTGAGCGGCGTCGTGCTGCCGAAGGGCCTGCAGCACGCGAGCGAGCTCGAGCCGATCCTCACGCCGTCGACGAAGGCCGAGACCGGACACGACGAGCCGATCTCGTTCGGGCGCGTCGTCGAGATGGTCGGCGCCCCCACCGCCGAAGCCGCGCGCGACAAAGCGCTCGCGCTCTACAAGAAGGGCCGCGAATACGCGAAGGGCCGCGGCATCGTGATCGCGGACACGAAGTTCGAGTTCGGCTTGCGCGACGGCAAGCTCATGTTGATCGACGAGTGCCTGACTCCCGACTCGAGCCGGTTCTGGCCGGCCACCGAAGTGCGTCCGGGCGGCAACCCGACGTCGTTCGACAAGCAATACCTGCGCGACTGGTTGAACTCGAAGAAGTGGAACAAGACGCCGCCGCCGCCGACGCTGCCACCCGAGGTCATCGCGAAGACGGCTGCGACCTACGCCGACATCCAGAAGCGACTCACTGCCTGATACTCACGCCATGACGACTGCGCGACCCATCGCCTTCCTGCTCGGTTCCGACTCCGACCTGCCCGTGCTCGAAGGAGCCTTCTCGACGCTGCAGAACCTCGGCATCGGCTTCCACGTGCGCATCCTCAGCGCGCACCGCACGCCCGACGAAGCGGTCGCGTTCGCGCGCACGGCGCACGAGAACGGCGTGCAGGTGCTGATCGGCGTCGCCGGCATGGCCGCCCACCTCGCGGGAGCGCTCGCGGCCCACAGCACGCTGCCCGTGCTCGGCGTGCCGGTCGACAGCGGTCCGTTGCGCGGCGAAGACGCGCTCTTGTCCACCGCGATGATGCCGCCGGGCATTCCGGTCGCCGCGATGGGCATCGGCAAGGCGGCCGCCACGAACGCCGCGATGTTCGCCGTGCGCATCCTCGCGCTGTCGGACCCCGCGGTCATGAAGAAGCTCGAAGCAGCGCGCGACGCCGAGCGCGAGAAGACGCTCGCCAAGGACCGCGAGGTGCGCGCGCGCTTTTCCTGCTGATTCCCGCCGAGCCGACGCCGCCATGCCGACACCGCTTCTTGCCTTGCCGCCGACGATTGCCTGGCGCGGCGACGAGCAGGGCCACCTCGAAGTGCTCGACCAGACGCGGCTGCCGCACGATCGTCACGTGCTGCGCATCGACACCGTCGAGCAGACGATCGACGCAATCGTGCGCCTGCGCGTGCGCGGCGCCCCCGCGATCGGCGTCGTGGCCGCATACGGTCTGCTGCTCGGCGTGCGGGCCCTGGCGCCGCTGCCCGCGGCGTTCGCCGACAGGACGCGCGACGTGGCGGCTCGGCTCGGTGCGGCGCGGCCCACGGCCGTCAACCTGCAAGCTGCTCTCGATCGCTGCCTGCGCGCGGTGCTCGCCGAGCCGAAGCTGCAGCGGCTCTACCGCGAGGCGCGGGCGATCCACGCGGAGGACATCGACAGCTGCCAGCGCATCGGCCAGCTCGGCCAGGTGCTCGTGAAACCGGGTGCCGTGGTCCTCACGCACTGCAACACGGGACGCCTCGCGACCGCCGGAGAAGGCACGGCGCTCGCGGTGCTGTTCGCGGCCTGGCGCGCGGGCGTCAGGTTCCGTGTCCTGGCTTGCGAGACCCGGCCGTTGCTGCAGGGCATGCGGCTGACGGCGCTCGAGCTCTGCGCCGAGGGAATCCCGGTCGAAGTGATCGTCGACGCCGCCGCGGCCGGGCTCATCGCGCGCGGCCAGGTCCAACTGGTGCTCCTGGGCGCCGACCGGATCGCACGGAACGGCGACTTCGCGAACAAGGTCGGCACGTATGGCCTGGCACTGGCCTGTGCGGCCCACGACGTGCCGTTCTACGTCGCGGCGCCGGCGTCCACGTTCGACCTCGAGTCGGCTTCCGGCGACGCGATCGCGCTCGAACAGCGCGATGCCACCGAGGTGCTGACGCTGGCCGGCCAGTCGCTGGCGCTGCGCGGCCTCTCGGCGCGCAACCCGGCCTTCGACATCACGCCGGGGCGGCTCGTGCGCGGTTTCATCACGGACGTCGGCGTGCTCGAGCCGCCGTTCCCACCGGCGATCAAGACGATGCTCGCCCTGGGCCGATGAGGCAGTTCATGGCCATGGCCACGAACAAGAAGTCGAAAGACAAGGCCAAGAACGGTGCCGCCGCGGGCACGAAGCCGCGGCGAGCGGACCGACCGGACCTGGCCGGCGAAGACGTGGACGAGCCCGAGCGCGCGACGCCGCCGCTGGCCGAGGTCGATGCAGACGCGCTCGAGTTCATCGCGGCCATCGAACGGTTCAAGAAGCAGCATTCGCGCCCGTTCCCGAGCTGGAGCGAGGTCCTGCTCGTGCTGCGGCAGCTCGGTTACCGCCGGTCCTGAGCCCCCCCACGCGCAACGCCCCCGCGGCGACGTTTCCACCGCGATGGAACGACCGGGCAAGCAGCCGCGCAGTCTCCTCGCCGCGGTGGCTCGGCCTCATCGCCGCAGCGGCGCCTCGTGCCTGTTTCGCCCCCGCATGAGCACGCCGCGTTGCGGCGATGACAGACTACTCGATGACCTGTTCCCAGCAGAGCACGGCGAGCATCACGCCGCCGACGAGGCGATACCACGCGAACGGCATGAACGTGTGGTGCCGCAGGAAGCGCACGAACGGGCGCACGACGACCAGGGCGCTGAGGAAGGCCACGAGCGTGCCGACCAGCAGCGGCCCCACGAACTCGGGCGAGAGCTGTTCCTTCAGCGTGAGCAGCCGGTAGCCCGAAGCGCCGAACAGGATCGGCAGACCGACGAGGAACGAGAACTCGGCCGCGGCCGTGCGCGACAGGCCGAGCACGAGCGCGCCGCCGATCATCGCCGCCGAGCGGCTGGTTCCCGGCACGAGCGCGAGACACTGGAAGAGCCCGATCCAGAGCGCGGTCCGATACCGCATCTGCTCGAGCTCGAGCGGCGCCGTGGTGCGTCTCTTCTCCCACCACTCGAGCCCGACCAGCAGGAACCCACCGCCGATCATCGTTGCGGCGACGACTCGGGGTGTGAACAGGTTGGCGTCGATCCAATTGCCGCACTTGAGCCCCAGCAAGGCCGCGGGGGCCGCAGCGATCGCGATCTGCAGCAGCAGGTTCGGGGCACCGGCCGTCGGGCGCAGCACCGTGCCCGCCGCTGCGAGCAGGCGGCGCCAATACAAGGCGAGGATCGCCGTGATGGCCCCCATCTGGATGCCGATCAAGAACACGTTGTTCAGCGGGCTCGCTTGCAGACCCAGCAGGCTGCGGGCGACGAGTAGGTGACCCGTGCTCGAGATCGGCAGGAACTCGGTGAGGCCCTCGACGAGACCGAGCACCAGCGCGTCGAACAGGTCGATGCCCGTCTTCACCGCCGCCGGGTCGATCACAGCACCGAATTGGGTGCGTGGTATGGCAGGTTGAAGGCGTCCGCCACGCCTTGGTGCGTACAGACCCCCGCGAGGATGTTGGCCGCGGTGCCGAGACCTGGATCCTGCGCGGCCTTGGCGGCGCCCATGCCGGCGAGCTTCTTGGCCCAAGGGCCCGTGGCGTTCGTGAGACCGAACGTCGAAGTCCGCGGCACTGCGCCCGGCATGTTCGCGACGCAGTAGTGCAACACGCCGTCGACGACGAAGGTCGGTTCGGCGTGGGTCGTCGGACGACACGTCTCGATGCAGCCGCCCTGGTCCACGGCGACGTCGACGATGACGGCGCCTTCCTTCATGGTCTTGAGGTCCTCGCGCCGGATCAGACGCGGTGCCCTCGCCCCCTGCACGAGTACGGCGCCGATCACGAGGTCCGCGTGCACGATCTGCTCACGGATGGTGATCGGCGAGCTGTGCAGCAACGTCACGTTCGCCGGCATCACGTCGCTCAGGTAACGCAGGCGATCGAGGTCGATGTCCATCAGGCGGACGTCGGCGCCGAGGCCCGCGGCCATCTTCGCTGCGTTGGTGCCGACCACACCGCCGCCGAGGATCACGACCGCAGCGGGTTCGACGCCCGGGATGCCGCCGAGCAGGATGCCGCGCCCGCCGTAGTGCTTTTCGAGACAGACGGCGCCGACCTGGACCGCCATGCGCCCCGCAACCTCGCTCATCGGCGTCAGCAGCGGCAGCGAACCGCGATGCACGAGCGTCTCGTAGGCGAAGCAGTGCGCTCCCGACTTCATCATCGCCTCGGTGAGCTCACGCGCCGCAGCGAAGTGGAAGTACGTGAACAGCACCTGGCCCTTCTTGACCAGCGAGTACTCGGCGGGCAGCGGCTCCTTGACCTTCACGATCATGTCGGCCTTGGCGTAGACCTCGGCAGCGCTCGCCACCATCTTGGCCCCGACCTTGGTGTAGGCCTCGTCGGCCACACCGGCGCCGAGCCCGGCGCCGGTCTGGACCAGGACCGTATGGCCGGCACCGACGAGGTCGAGCACCATCGCGGGGACTGCCCCGACGCGGTTCTCCTGGGCTTTGATCTCCTTGGGGACACCGATGATCATGCGTTCTGCTGCTCCGGCGAGGGAAGGGGCGCAGCACGATAACGACGCAACCCACTCGCTGCGAGACTTGGTTGTTCCTGGCGGTGCAGGTCGCGTTACCACAGCTGCCGCAGCGGCGGGCGCAGCCATGCCAACGGAGCTCGGGTGGGCGTCTCAGCTCACGGCGTCGCGCAATCGCTGTTCGATCTGGCTGCGTTCGGAGGCCGGCAAACCCGGCAGCACGTCGAACGCCACTTCGACGGCGGTCGTCGTCGTCGTCATGATTGGCTCCGGCCGCCGCAGCACGCGTGGATCGTCGGCAAGCAGGCGCAGAAGTTCGGCTTGAGACTGGGTGCTTGCGCCGGGAATGCGACACCGCACCGCCGTGTTGCGCGTCGGGTTCACCGGGCCGAGGGTGGCTCGGGCCGGCGCGGGCCTCGCGGCCGTGGGATCCTGCGCCGGCTTCGTGGCTGCGGTCTCCGGCGCGACGGGTGCCGGGACCACGACGCGCTTCTCGCGCTCTTCGCCGAGCACCGATATCTCGGCCAGGTCGACGCCGTCCGCGGCTGTAATCGCCGGCTGCGGCGGTGGTGGCGGCGGCGGCTGTTGCGATGCGCTGTTCTGCTTGAGCCGATCGACGGCTTCGCCGAGCAGCGCCGCTGCGGCCCATATCTCCTGCACGGTGTCGAGATCGCGTGAGAGCGGCGACGCCACGTTCGCCGGGCCGGTGGGTCTTGTAGCCGCCGCAACGGACGGCCGGTTCGGCAGACGCCTGAGTCGCAGCAAGAACGCCACGCAGAGGCTCGCCGCGAGCACGACAGGCAGCGTCCACCAGAACACCGACCAGTGGCGAGGCGGGCCGACCACGCCGACGCGGCCGGAGGCGTTGTCCTCTTCTCCCCCACCGGTCGCCGGCGGTGTTCCCGTTGCGGGAGGCACACCGTTGCTGCCAGGAGCTGGTTCGCCCCCGTTCTTGATCGGCGGCTTGCTCGCAGGTGTGTCCTTCTGATCCGGCGGCTGTCCGGGCTGGACCGTGCCTTCGAGTCGACGCAGGAAGTCCTCGAGCCGATCCGCCGTGCGTTCGAGGGCGCCTTGCATCAGCGCTTCGACCTCGCGATGGCGCTTGTCCTGTTCTTGCAGCGACTTCTCCAACTGCTGCAGGCGCTGCGTCATCGCCTTCGCCTCTTCCTGCCGCGCGCCCGTCGCCGTCTCGACCAGCAGTTGCGACCAACGCTGCATCTCCTGCGTCAGCGTGACCTGGCGCGTCTGCAGTTCGCGCTGCGACGCCGCCAGTCCGTCGATCACTTCGCGCAGCGGTTGCAGCGCCGTCGTGATCTGGCTGCGGTCGGCAACGCCCGGGGCGGGTGACTGCACCCCGGCGCTCTTCTGCTGATGCGCGAGCAGCGCGCGCAACGCGCGCAATTCGGTGGCGACATCGGTGTCCGGAGGCGTGGATTCGCCACAGCCCGGCAACAGCACGAGTGCTCCGCACAGCGTCGCCGCGGCAATCCTGTTCACGGCTGCACCGGCACGCCGTCCCTCGGCGCGTCCATCGCGAACCTCTCGCCCACCCACCGCAACCGCCTGGGCTTCACGACGACGGTTCCACGCAACTCCGAGAGTTCCGCGTCGCGCAGCTGCAGCGGAACGTGCGGCGGCGACGCCACGGTCCCACTGGGATTGCAGAGCACGACCGGCACGACGGCGCACGGATCGTTGCTGCGCATGGGGAAGCGGGTATGCAACGACGACGGGCAGCGGAACGAATGCCCCTCGCGATCATCCCATTCCGCCGCCAGCTCGCGCGGCGGGAGCTCGATCAGGATGGACGGCCGGCTGCCATCGCGATGCCACACGAGACTCGGTACGAGGGGGATCTGCAGGTAGCCGCGAAGCCTTCCGCCCGGCACGAGCGAGATCACGTCGCGCGTGATCACGCGCACGGGCAAGCGAGGAGCGCGCAGCTCGAGCGTCAAGCGGCCTTCGTCGACCAGGCCGAGCGCGAACCGGCGCGACGTGCGACCGTCGGACCACAGCAGCGTGTGGCCGCCGCGCACCGACTCGAGCACGAGTTCGCAGCCACCCGGCTGGAGCCGCACACTGCCGCCCCGCTCGGGCCGTGGTATTACCACGATCAGCAGGAGCTCGGGTGAGGGTTCCATCGGCGGTGTGGTGTCGTGGGCTGGCCGATCTGTACGGGCTCGGCAGTATCCTGCGCATCCGGAGTGCGCAAGGGCTCGAAGCAGCAAGAGTGTGGGGAGACCAGACGCACTTGACGATCTCGCGTAGTGCAGGATTCGCCGGCAGGTTTTTTTCGCCTTGCTTCTCGCTAGGTCGCCGCCATGATCTCTCGCCTCGAACCGAGGGCGTTTAGCTCAGTTGGCTAGAGCATCAGCTCGACAAGCTGAGGGTCGCAGGTTCGACTCCTGCAACGCCCACCAATTCCGCAACCGGCCCGTCACGGCCCACTTCGGCCGACGCCTGCCGAAGTCGCGACGACCAGGATCGGGTCCGCAGGGGCAGTCCGCGGTCATCGCAGACGCTTCGGCAACTCGATGCCGACGGTGTTGAACGCCCAGCGAATGGCTGAGGCCAGTTCGCCTTCGGTACCGCGATCCTCGCTCCGGCGAAGGTAGACGCTGACCACGCCGGCCTTCTCGGCAGCGCGCAGGAGAATGCGGAGTGCGGCTTCCAGTTCGTCCACGCGCCCAGCGAGGGCGCGCGGCTCGGAGTCTTCGTTGAGGTATCTCATGGGGCCTCTTGTCGGCGGAGGTTGAAAGTCCGCGCCGCCTGCTGGCGGCGGTTCGCTGCGCAAGCAGGACCGGCCAGAACGGCGATTCGCAGCAAGCGAGAGCGCGTGCTCGACCATCCGCAGGATCTCCCTCCGGCCCATCATCCATGCTGACGTCTCCGCCGCCCCCTGCTCGGAGGCCGCTGCACACGCATCCAGTCCCATTGCGTTCCTCGGCCTAACGATCTTGCCGCCGATCACCGGCTCCTGCGGCTGTTGGGCAGTGGGTCATCGGGGTCGAACTCGCACGCGAACGTACCGC
>Ga0111538_10000847_pt1 | contig 42257 bp, 27 predicted proteins | sample SoiMethybrSBSTD1_FD_79669 | JGI IMG/M metagenome (GOLD analysis project Ga0111538, IMG submission 79669) | Bulk soil microbial communities from a Populus tree surrounding site in Tennessee, USA - Soil MetaG P. TD hybrid SBSTD1 (version 2)... | ecosystem: Environmental > Terrestrial > Soil >...
CAGGTCTGCGAGGTCTGCCAGGTCTGCGAGGTCTGCCAGGTCTGCGAGGTCTGCCAGGTCTGCGAGGTCTGCCAGGTCTGCGAGGTCTGTGAGGTCTGTGAGGTCTGCGAGGTCTGCGAGGTCTGCGAGGTCTGCGAGGTCTGCGAGGTCTGCGCAAGCTACAGAGAGTGCCGCGGCGGAGCCAATCGGCGCGCCTCCACCTCCTGGTGCTCACCCCCCAAGTCTCCCCGGCTTGGCGCCGCCGTCGCCGGTCTCACCCGAACGCGCGCGCGAGCGCAGGCGCCGTGCCACCGCCCTACGGGCCCCGCGTCCCACGTAGGTGGCGCGGCGCGTGCGCGTAGCGCGCGGAGGGTGACCGGCGACGGAGGCGCCGCGGCCGAAGGAGCCACGCCTCGCGCGGAGGGCACCGCGACGCCGGCGCCGCGGCCGAAGCAGCCAGGCCCGCGGAGCAGGTGGCGCGTCGCGGGCGCGTCGCGCGCGGAGGGGGTAAGTGATGCTGCGGGGGCGGCGGAGGCGGCGCGCCGGGGCGTGGCGTTTTGCCAACACGATGCCGGCCATCCAGGCGTCACCGCACGCGAAGACGGGCCGAGCCGAAGTGACCAAGTGGTACTACCCGAGGTTCTTGGCCAGGGCGTCCTGGGCGGCGGCGTTGAAGCCGAGGGTCACCTTCTTGCCGGCGATGACGATCGGGCGGCGCAGGCGAGCGCCGTCGGCCGCCAGCCAGGCGATGAGCTTCTCGCCGTCGAGCCCCTCGGCCTCGGCGCGCCGCTTGGGCGCGACCAGCTCCTTGGGCCCGCCGACCTGAGCCGCCAGCTTGCGGATCTCGTCGGCGGTCAGCGGCTCCTTGATGAGGTTGCGCAGGACGAAGCCCTCCTCGCCGGTCTTTCGCGCGAGAAACTCCCGCGCCTTGACGCAGCCGGTTCAGCCGGGCTTCCAGTAGAGATCGATCCTCGCGCTCGCCTTCGCCTTCGCCATCGCGCGCATGATAGCTCAGCCGCGGGCGGAACGGCGCCGTCTGGCTCGCATCGCCGCGCCGGCCTGGTTTCGCTGGCCGGACCGGCGCCGCCGGGCGATACTGGGCGGCGCGCATGGCGTGGTCGGGGGAGGCGCGCGCCCTGGTGGGTCGTAGCCTGGGCGAGTTCGTCGTCCGCGAGCCTCTCTCGCGCGGCGGTTTCGGCGTCGTGTTTCGCGCCGAGCAGCCGCGGCTCGGGCGCGAGGCGGTGCTCAAGGTCCTCCACACCCGCCTCCTGGGCACCGCCGACACCGTGCAGCGATTCCTGCGCGAGGCGCAGCTGGCTTCCCGGCTCGATCACCCGTACGCCGCCCACATCTACGCCTTCGGCGCCGAGCCGGACGGCGTCCTCTGGATCGCGATGGAGATGGTGCGGGGTACGCCGCTCGACGTGCTCCTGCGCACCCAGGGCGCCATCCCGCTCGAGCGCTTCATCCCGCTGCTCGACCGCATCTGCGAGGTGGTGCACAGCGCGCACGAGCAGGGGATCATCCACCGCGATCTCAAGCCGGGCAACGTGATGGTGCTGTCGCGCTCCGGGCGCCTCCTGCCCAAGCTGCTCGACTTCGGCATCGCCAAGGTCGAGGGGGACGACGTCGAGATCACCGCCGACCAGCTGCCTCCCTTCCCCGAGGCGGCCGCCGTCGCCGAGCTGGGCGACGACTCGCTGGCGGCCACCCAGGTGGCCAGCGCGCCCGACACCATGCCGCTCGCCGGTTCGGGACGGCTGACAGGGATCGGCGCCACGCTCGGCTCGCCGCTCTACATGGCGCCCGAGCAGTGGACCGACGCCGGCGGGGCCGGCGTGCCGACCGATCTCTACGCGCTCGCCGTCCTGTCGTACGAGGCACTCACCGGTCGCCCGCCCTTCACCGGCACCAGCGTGGTCGAGCTCGCCAGCGCTCACGCCGGGCAGACGCCGCCCCCGCTCGGGCTCGGCTTCCCGCCGGCGCTCGACGCGGTGGTGGCCCGCGCTCTCGCCAAGCAGCCGGGCGAGCGCTACGCCTCCGCCCTCGAGCTGGCGGCCGCCTTCCGCGCCGCCAGCGGGCTGGGCGGCATCGCGCCGGCGCTGCCGCGGCTGGACGAGAACGTCCGGGTGGCGGCCCTGGCCACCGCGCCGCGGCCGATCGCCCAGGCGGTCGCCGCGCTCGAGGCGGCGCGCAACGCGCACGAGGCGCGCGACGCGCTGGCCGGCCTCACCCGGGTCACGGTTCGCTGGCTCGCGGTCGTCGCGCTGGCCAGCCACACCCACGTCGGGGTCGACCTGGCGACGACCGACGGCGGCGTCCTCGACCTCCTGCGCAGCCTGCGCGGCGCCGCGCTGAACGACGCCGCCTGGGTCGCGCTCGCGCGCGAGCTGGTGCGCCCCTTCGAGCGCCTGCGCGACGCGCACCCGATCCCCGAGCTGGTCCTGTTCCTGACCGGCCCGGGCAGCGCCGTGGTCGACGAGCTGCTCGTCCTGGCGGCCGCCGGCGACCGGAGCGAGGAGCAGATCCGCGCCCGCCTGCAGGCCGCGCTGCCGATCGCCGCCCGCCTGCTCGAATCGCTGCGCTTCCTGTCGAGCTACCCCTTGTGCATCGCCGGCGACAGCGGTGCCGAGCAGTGGATGGGCGTCACGCCCGCGGCGCTCTGGCGGGTGCTGTCGGGCCGTCCGGTGCCGCCCGGCCATCCGGTCCTGGTCGACGCCGAGGGGGCGCCGGTGGTCTCGCTGTGGCCGTTCGCCCAGGTCCACTCGGCGGCGCCCGGCACGCCGCCGGTCCTCTTTCTGCTCGAGGGCAAGGGCCGGCGCGGCGCGCGGATGATCGCGCTGCCCGACGCCTTCGAGCACGAGGAGGCCGAGCTGTGGGAGGCGCTGGGCGGCATGATGGCCGAGATCGGCGCCTCGACCGGCGAGGACAGCATCGAGGAGACCTGCCCGTTCCCCGGGCTGGCCCCCTTCACCGAGGCCGACGCCGGCAGCTTCCTCGGCCGCGAGCGCGAGAGCGAGGCGTTCATCAACCGCCTGCGGGTCACGCCCCTGTGTGCGGTGGTCGGGCCCTCGGGCGCCGGCAAGAGCTCGTTCGTCCGCGCCGGCGTCCTGCCCGAATTGCCGGACGGCTGGCGGCCGCTGGTCGTGCGCCCGGGGCCGTCTCCCATCGAGGGGCTGCAGGCGCGTCTCGCCGCCGCCGGCATCGACGCCGACGAGCTCGACGAGTCGCCGGTCGCGCTGGGCGCGGTCCTGCGGCGCTGGGCGCGCGCCGGCGGGACCACCGCGGTCCTGGTGGTGGATCAGCTCGAGGAGCTGTTCACCCTGTGCGAGGACGGCGAACAGCGCGAGCTCTACGCCGAGGCGCTGGCGCGGGCGGCGCGCTCGGCGGACGACCCGATCCGCGTCATCCTCACCTTGCGGGACGACTTCCTCCTGCGCGCCGAGGGGCTGGCCGGCTTCCGCGCCCGCCTCGGCCAGGGACTGCAGCTGCTCGCCACGCCGGCGCCCGCCGACCTGCGGCGCATCCTCACCGAGCCGCTCCAGCGGGTCGGCTACGAGTTCGACGATCCCAAGCTGCCCGACGAGATCGTCGAGGCGGTGGCGAGCCGCGCCGGCGCGCTGCCGCTCCTCTCCTTCACCGCCAGCAAGCTGTGGGAGCTGCGCGACCGCCGCTTCCGCCAGGTCAGCCGCAAGGCCTACCGCTCGCTCGGCGGGGTGGCCGGCGCGCTGGCGCAGCACGCCGAGGCGACCCTCCAGGCGATGCCGAGCGAGGAGCAGCGGCTGGTGCGCGAGGTGTTCCGCCACGCGGTCACCTCGGAGGGGACCCGCGCGGTCTTGCGGCGGTCCGAGCTCGACCAGTTGCTCGGTGGCGACGACCGCGCCCGCCGGGTCACCGAGAAGCTGGCCCTTGCCCGCCTCCTGGTGGTGGCCGAGGGAGAGACCGGCGGCGAGCAGATCGAGGTCGTGCACGAGGCGCTGCTCGACGCCTGGCCGCGCCTGGTCGGCTGGCGGCGCGAGGACGCCGAGGGATCGCGCCTGCGCGACCAGCTGCGCGCCGCCGCCCGCCAGTGGGACGAGCGCGGGCGGCCCAATGGCCTGCTCTGGCGCGGCGACGCGGTCGACGAGTACCGCCTGTGGCGCGCCCGCTACGCCGGCACGCTGACCGATCTCGAGCACGCGTTCGGCAACGCCAGCCTGGCCGAGGTGGCGCGCGGCCGCATGCTGCGCCGCGGCCTGGTGCTCGCCGCCTTCGCGGTGCTCCTGGTGGTGGGCGCGGCGCTCCTGGTGCAGAACCAGCGGGTGGCCAGGCAGAAGGCGCGCGCGCAGGAGAACGAGCAGGCGGCGCGCCGCAGCGCCGCCGAGCTCAACCGCCTCCTGGTCGAGCAGTACACCAGCCAGGGGCGCCGCCTGGTGCTCGGCGAGGATCCGCTGCAGGCGCTGGCCTACCTCGAGCAGGCGGAACACCTGGGGGCGCGCGGTCGATCGCTCGACCTCCTGGTCGCGCTGGCGGTGCGGGCCACCGAGGGGCAGCTGCTCGAGCTTCGCCACGCCAACTCGGTCGCCCGGGTCCGCTACTCTCCCGACGGCGCGCGCATCGCGACCGCCGGCTTCGACCGCCAGGCGCGGCTGTGGGACGCGAGGTCGGGCCGCGTGCTGGCCGAGCTGCCGCACGATGACGCGGTCTTGCGGGTCGAGTTCAGCCGCGACGGCCACACGCTGGCGACCGCCAGCCTGGACGCGACCGCCGCGCTCTGGCGGGTCGACAGCGGAGAGCGGTTGCACGTGCTGCGCCACTCGGCGCCGGTGCAGGCGGTGCAGATCTCGCCGGACGGAACGCTGGTCGCCACCGTGACGACCGAGGAGGAGGTGTGCCTGTGGAGTGCCGGCAGCGGCGCGCTCCTGGCAACCCTCGAAGGGCGCGGCGCGGTCAACCCGACCCCGGCCGGCTCGGTGGCGGCCTTCTCACCCGACGGAGCCATGCTGGCGGTCGGGCGAAAGGACGGCACCGTCGAGCTGTGGGACACCCGGACGCGGCGACCGCGGCGGCCCCTGCGCGGCGGCGCGCCGGTCAGCTGGCTGTCGTTCGCGCCCGACGGCCAGCGGCTGGTCAGCGCGTCGAGCGACGGCAAGGCGATGATCTGGGACCCGGTGGGCGGCCGTCTGGTGCGGCTCCTCCAGCACAAGGGGCCGGTCAACTCGGCGCTGTTCAACCCGGACGGCTCGCGGATCGTCACCGCGTCGGGCGACCGCACCGCGGTGGTGTGGGACGTCGCCAGCGGTGCGCCGCTCCTGACCCTGCTCGGCCACGCCGGCGCGGTCAACCGCGCCGCCTTCAGCCCGGACGGCAAGCTGGTGGCCACCGTGTCCGACGACGGCGGCGCCTTCCTCTGGCAGAGCGACAGCGGCCGGCGGGTGGCGAGGCACATGGGCCGGGTCGGGACCCTGTACGACGTCTCGTTCGATCCCGGCGGTGAGCGGATGGCGGTGTCGAGCACCGACGGATCGGTCGTGGTCTGGAGCACCGAGGCCACCCTGCACAGCACGGCGCTGCGCGGCCACCAGGCGACCATCTACCGGGCGGTCTTCTCGCCGACCGGCAGCCACATCGCCACCGCCGCCGGCGACGGCACCGCGCGCCTGTGGGACGCGATGACCGGCCACCAGGTGATGGCCTTCGAGGAGCACGCGCCCGGCCCGCTGGCCATGCAGTGGAGTCCGGTCGGCGATCAGCTGGTCACCGGCGACGCCGACGGCACCATCCGGCTGTGGAACGTCCGCACCGGGCGGCGCATCCGCCTCATCCGCGGCCACGCCGGCGCGGTCAACGGGCTCTCCTGGCGGGCGACGGGCGACTGGATCCTCAGCGCCAGCCAGGACGGCACCGCGCGGATCTGGAACGCCACCAGCGGCGACGAGATCCGCAGCATCTCGGCGCACGGCGGTTATCCGCTCAACAGCGCCGCGTTCGATCCGCGCGGGCGGCTGTTCGTCACCACCGGCGAGGACAACACCATGCGGCAGTGGGACGCGACCAGCGGGCGCGAGCTGTCGCGCAGCGAGGATCCCGACGGGCTCTACGCGGTCGCCTACGACCGGAGCGGCGAGCGCATTGCGGTGGCCACCGGGCGGCGCTCTGCCAAGATCATGCGCGCCCAATCGCCCGAGGTGCTCGCGGTGCTGGCGGACAATCCGGCCGACGTGGTGAGCGCTGTCTTCAGTCACGACGGAGAGCTGGTCCTGACCGCCGGCTCCGACGGCGCCGCGCGCATCTGGGACTCGCACTCGGGCGAGCTGGTCGCGCTGCTCGAGCACTCGGACCGCGATCTGCAGTCGGCGGTCTTCTCGCCCGACGACGGGCGCGTGCTGACCGCCGGCGCCGACAACGCGGCGATCGTCTGGGATCTGCCCTTTTTCAAGGGCTCGGCCGCCGAGCTGTCGCGCGTGGTGCGCTGCCGGGTCCCCTACCGGGTCGAAGGCGGTCGCGCGGTCGCGCGGCCGCTGGATCCCTCCGCCTGTCCGCCGCCCCGGTGATGTGACGGACGACCGCCCGGCGACGCAACCACCGTCAGCCGCCCCACGCGGTTGACGTCTACTGCAGTGATATTCGACCTCACGTGTTGCCACCGACACGGAGCTTTCACGCCGCTTGGCGCAGGATGGACGTGAAGGGGGGCAGGGACGATGAGAAACCGTGAGGACAGGCGGCGGAAGCTGGGGCTCAAGCGCGAGCGACTGCAGCAGCTGACCGAGCTCGGCCGCCGCGACATGGAACAGGTGGCCGGCGGTGACCTGTTCGGCTGCTATCCCGACGGCCGCATCGGCTCGCGCTGCTGCCACTAGAAGAGGGGTGCCGAGATGAGCAAGCGAGAGGACAAGCGGAAGCTGTCATTGAAGCGCCAGCGGCTGCGGCAGCTCAGCGACGACCAGGTGGCGGAGGTCGCCGGCGGCGGCGAACAGTCCCAGATCTACAACTACGACAGCGGCCGAATACGGTCGCGCTGCTGCAACTAGATCAGGCGACCCGCTGGGTCGGCAGCCGCCAGGGCGACGGGACGCCGGGGGGAGGCGACGGCACCCGGTACCACGTGCGCTCGGTCACGCCCGTATCGCTCAGATCGAAGGGCAACGGCTCCGGAACTGCGTCGGCGTCGACCCGGCGTGCCGAGGCAGCTCGCCACAGTGAGGTGATCGTGCAGGCCGGATGCCGGCACGAACAGATCAAGTCGTCGTCATTTCGCGGGCTGGGCATGACGACTGGTGTACCCAGCAACGGGTGGGCCATTCACGACTCCCGTCAGGGGCGTTTCAACCCGGCCGTCAGCGTGGCGTGCGAAGCGCCCCTCGTCGCGCGGGTGGACCGGCTCCTCGCTCGGCCACGGCCAGCCGCCGAATCCGCTCTGCCGGTAGTCGAGGAACGCGCGCTGGATCTCGGCCGGCTCGTTCATCACGAACGGGCCGTACTGCACGACCGGCTCGCCGATCGGACGTCCCTGCAGGAGGAGGAGCTGGCTGGCGTCGCCCGCCTCGAGCTCGACCGCCACGTCGGGCCGGACGGTCACTCGCGCCGACGGCGGCACGGGCCGCCCGGCCAGCGTGAGGTAGGCGCCCTCGAAGAAGTAGAGAGCGCGGTTGACGCCGGGCGAGGTCGGCGGAACGGTCCAGCGGCCGCCCGGCGCCAGCTCGATGGTCCAGATGGCGACCTGGTGGTCCGGACGCGCGGCCCAGGAGTGGGGCGGCGGCGGCGGCGCGCGCAGCTCGCCGAGCTGCCCGGCGACGATCGTCACCGTCGCGGCGCCGACCGAGTGGACCGGGATGGCGTCGCTCCACAGCATGGCGAAGTGCGGCTCGACCAGCTTGTCGGCGCGCGGCAGGTTGAGCCAGATCTGGAACAGCTCGGTCGGATTGGGGCCCGACGCGTCGACCAGCGGGAACATCTCCGAGTGGACGACGCCGCGCCCGGCGGTCATCCACTGGACGTCGCCGCGGCCGAAGCGGGCGGCGGCGCCGAGCGAGTCGTGATGGTCGATGTAGCCGCGCCGCGCGAGTGTCACCGTCTCGAAACCGCGATGCGGGTGGGGTGGGAAGCCGGGTACCCGATCACCGTGGTACATGCGCCAGCCGTCCACGCCCTCGAAGTCCTGCCCCAGATTGCGGCCGGCCAGCGAGGCGGCCGGCCCGAGCACCTCGTTGCCGGCCGGGTAGGCGTCGTCGTGATGGACGCAGAAGAGAAACGGATCGGCGGTCTGCCAGGGAAACTCGAGCAGCGCGATCTCGAGGATCGGGTCGGTGGTGCTCATCTACACCGGGACTGTACGAGGCTTGCCGTGTGTGCGCAGTGGTCGGACAGAAAACGCTGCACACCCACAAGCGATTTCAAACGCTTCGAGCTGGCACGCGGAATGTATCTCACACGCGCGCATGCAGAGGTTACGTCACGCGGCCGGCACCCTGCAGGACCTCCCCACCAGTTATCGGGTCGGCATCGGCGAGCCCGAGGTCGAGCATCGCTTCCGGGTCGACTGGATGCAGGCGCAGGCCTTCCTCGGCTGCGTCGCCGGCCGGCTGACCGCCGACGTCTACGATCCCGACCGCCCGGCCGCCTTCCTGCTGACGACCTACTTCGACACCGCCGACCACCGGATGTTCAACTCGTCGGGCAACGTCGGGCGCGCGCGCGTTCGCCTGCGCCAGTACGCCAGCGCGATCACCGGCGACGCGCCCGCCATGCTGAGCGACGTGTGCGCCTTCGAGGTGAAGCTCTCGATCTTCGAGTCTCGCCGGATGGCGCGGGTGGTGGGCGCCCCGCGCGACCTCCAGCGGCTCCTGCACGGCGGCGCCTGGCGCGACCCGCGGTTGACCGAGCTGCGCGCCCTGCGCCACGCGGCCCGTGCGGTCGGCAGCGGCAAGCTGCGCCCGGTCCTCACCACCTACTTCCGGCGCCTGTCGCGCAGCGCGCCCGGCATCCGCGTCACCATCGACGACAACATCGCCTTCGCGCGGCCGGTGCCGCTCGGTCATCCGGGCCAGCGCGCCGAGCCGGGCGACGTCTTCCGCCGGCTCGACCACCTGGTCCTCGAGGTCAAGCTGTCGGCGCCGCCGCCCGCCTGGCTCACCGACGCCATGCGCCTGGTCCGCCTGACCGGGCGCGAGTCGAAGTTCCACGACGGCATGCTGAACGCGCAGCGGGCCACCAAGCGCGTCAGCGCGGTGATCAGCGCGGCGGCGGTCTGACGCCGGCGGCGGGCCCCCTCACACCGAGAAGGCGCTCCAGACCTGGTAGCGGTGGTGGCCGTCGGCCTGGAAGTCGCCGAGCTCCGAGCCGCCGCGGCCGTCGTCGCCGCACACCACCGGGAAGCCGGTGTCGTCGACCGCCGTGCTCAGCCGGTTGGCGCCGGCGTCGAAGTAGATGGTGGTGAAGCCGGTCTCCAGAGCGGGCTTTCCTTCGCCGTGCGGGTCGGAGTCCGACACGATGAAGCCGTTGCCGCGGTAACCGACGATGAGCAGCGAGTGCTCGGTCGGGTCGGCGGGGGCCGCCGGCGGCACGACGCGCGGACCGACCGGCTGCGGGTGCGGGGTCCGGGCGCCGCCGCCGCTCACCACGCGGATGTGCAGCACCCAGCCGCCATCGAGCGCCGCCTTCATGCGCGCCACGCTGTCGGCCAGGTTGCCGCCGTACTGCAGGACGTCGCCGCGACAGAGGTTTGTGGTGCCCGGCACCAGCGTCCACTCGCGCTTGATGCTGGTGGCGAGCTGGGCCGAGAAGCTGGCCTTGGGATCCTTGCTCTCGCCGCTCGCCTTGCGCGCGTTCTGGTACAGCTGCGCGACCTGCCCGGTGTGGGCGCCGCACTGGATGAGCGCACGCGAGTGATGTGCGTGCAGCGCGAAGATGTTGACGTACGGAGTCACCGGCGGTGCGCTCTTGGTCTTCTGGTACTTGCCCCACCACTCGGCGAACATCGCGTCGCCGGTCGTCTTCTCGTCGCCCATCATGCGCGCATAGGGCCCGGTGGCGGCCAGGAGGTCGGGGTCGCTGATGCCGCTCGCGCTCATGCTGGCGCGGAAGGCCGCGGCCGACGCGTTCAGGCTGGCGAGGTCGACCCTGGCCGCGCTGTCGATGAGTGACTGATACTGGGCCTCGAGCGCGCCGGCCTTCGGCTTGAGGGCGGCGAGCGCCTCGTAGATGCGCACCTGCAGCTGGAACTGGCCGTCCCTGATCAACTCGTCGTCGCCCAGCACGTTCTTGAGCTTCGCCTGCGGCGATGCCTCGACCCACTGCTTGATGGTGTCGCCGTCGGGGCCCAGGAGCGTCCAGTCGGCGGCGTACTTGCTCTCGATGTCGGCGACCGCGACCAGGCGGGTCACCTCGTCCACCGCGTGCGCGGCCAGCATCAGGCGCTTCACGTGGATGGGCGCGGCGCTGGCCAGGCTGGTGAAGTTCGTGTCGAGCAGACCGGCGCCCTGGACCATCACGAGCACGTCGAGGATGTCGTGCATGTTGAGGCCGTTCAGGTAGAGGAAGGCCTCCTGGTTGACGTCGAGATCGGTCGAGCGCAGCTGCGCGATGACCGACGAGGAGATGGTGCCCATGCGCCTCTCGGCGCTCATGTTCTTCTTGCCGACCTTCGCCTCGATGACCGGCACGTCGCCCGGATGGGTCACGTGCATGCGGCCGAACTTCATCCAGAAGGCGGCGTCGATGGTGCCCGCGCTGGCCCGCAGGGCGGCGCCCAGGCGATCGACGCCGCCGACCGGCGCCACGCCCTCGTTGGCCAGGAGGTCGGGGAGGAGCGGGCGCGCCGCCGGCGCGGCCAGGGTGTCGAGGATGTCCTGCATCGACAGGCCGCTCAGGAAGCGGAGCTTATCCTCGGCGTTCGGCGCCGCCGTGAGCCCTTCGGGCTGGGCGCGGCGCTGGATGGCGCCGGCGGCCGGCGCGCCGGCGCCGGCGCTGGTGGCGGCCGCCGGGCCGGCCATCCGGGCCAGGAGCGGCTCGGCCGACCTGCCGGCGACCACCGCGTCGGCGACCGCGTCGGCGTGCTGCTCGTAGGGGTCGCCCTCGCGTCCGACGCCGCCGGCCAGGTGAACGCCGGCGCGCTGCTGGACCACGTGGGCCGCCTCGTGGGCGGCGGTGTGCAGGTCCGGCGTGCCGGCGAAGGCGATCTGATCGCCGGTGGCGTAGGCGCTGGCACCCAGCTCGCCGCAGGCGCCCTGGGCGGCGCCGTCGGTGTGCGCATCGACGCCGCTCACGTCGTAGCGGCCGAACGAGGTCTGGATGGCGCCGAGGAAGGGCAGGTCGGTCGCGCTGCCCGACACGCCGCGCGCGGCCGCCGCGTGCGGATCGCTCGCGCCGAGCTCCCCCTTCGCCTGCAGCGCGTCGTCGCCGCGGCCGCGACCGCGGCCGCGCAGCGCGCTGGTGCCGCTCCGCTTGCCCGGCGACTTCTGCACCGGCGCCTTCTGGACGAAGTCCCCCCGCGACCGACTGGCTGGCGCGCGTCTCTCCTGCACGCCCGTAGTACGCCCCCGCCGGCGTATCTTCCCGAAGGGAGGCGAGTTCCAGGAGTCGATTCGGTAAGCGGGATCGCGAGCTACTGCTCCACGCAGTAGAGCCGGAGCGCGGAGGTACAGGGGGGACGGCTGCTCTCGGTCCAGCTGGCGCCGGTCTCGGAGCTCGAGCCGCAGACGCCCGCCTCGTCGCGGGAGGCGAAGCCGGCGCAGGTGAAATCGGCGATGCCGCCGCTGGGGAGCGTGCCGGTCCAGGCGTCACCGCTCACCGGGACGCCGCCCTCGTCGCGATCGATCGGGGCGACGAGCTCGCCGTCCACCAGATCGTCCCAGCCGGCGGCCACCCGCGCCCCGTCGGTGCGCGCGTAGGAGATGTCGGCGTGGGCCAGCCGCGCTTCGGCCGACTCGTCGGGCGAGCTCAGCCAGGCCTTGAACTCGCCCGCCAGCCCGGCGTACTGCGCGTGCTCGGCGCAGATCTGGTCGGCGCCGGCGAGGCCGCCGAAGTCGCCGTCGTGCTTGCCGCTGGTGGCGAAGACCACCTTGTGCGGCACGTCGCTGTCGTCGATCGGCGGCGCCGCGTCGGCTGCGTGCCCGACCGGCGGCCGGTCGCCGGCGAGCTCGGACGGGACGTCGCCGCAGGCGAGGGAGGCGAACAGGCAGACGGCGATCGATGCGCGGCGCATGGGCTCAGCGCGAGGCTTCCCAGAGCTCCTGCTCGCCCGAGCGAGCGCTCGACATGATGAGGTAGCGGCCGCCGAGCGCCAGCCCGACGTTCGCCTCGTGGAACTCGGAGTTGATCTCCTCGAGCTCGTCCGGCGCCGTGAACACCGGGGCGGCGGTGAGCCGGGTGGTCCGGTAGATGTCGGAGTCGCCCGAGCCGCCGGTGCGGTTGGAGTTGAAATACAGCGTGATGCCGTCGGCCGACAGCCAGGCGTCGGCCTCCTGCGCGTCGGTGTCGATGCCGCCCACGCGCATTGGCTCGCCCCAGTCGTCGTCGGCCGTCTCGCGCTCGGAGATGTAGAGATCCAGATCCGAGGTGCCGGTGCGGTGGAACACCAGCGTGGTCTGCGCCTGGTTCATCACCGCGCCCATGTCCGACTCGGCGGAGTTCACCTTGGGGATGAGGTCGGGGGGCTCCCAGTCGGCGTCGCGGCTGGTCCGCGTCGAGATGAACAGGTCGAAGCCGCCTTGCGCACCGACCACCGCCCGGGTGCTGTTGAAGCAGATGGTGAGGCCGTCGAACGAGACCTCCGGGTCGAGCTCGGCGTCGGCGCTGTTGAGCTCGCCGACCAGTTCCGGATCGCCCCAGTCGTCGTCCACGCTGTCGCGCCGCGACACCCAGATGTCGGTGCCGGCGCTGCCCGGCCGGTTGGAGCTGAAGTAGAGCTCGCGCGCGTCGTCGGTCATCGACGGATCGGCGTCGCTCGACGCCGGATCCGACAGCGCCGCGATGAGGTGCGGCTCGCCGAAGGGGCCGAGCGGGACCGCGGCGTCCGCCTCGCCGCCCGGCCGCGCGTCCCCTCCGCCGGGGCTGCCGTCGGCGCGCTCGCCGTCCCCGCTGCCGTCGCCGATGGAGCTGCACCCGGCCAGCGCCACCGCCCAGGCGGCGCCGAGCGCGAGCGCGGCGAGCCGGCCGGCCGGCGCCACCCTGGTCCCCATGACTGTATGGTGCGTTGAGCCGGGAGGTCGGCACAACACGCTTGTTGCCCCACCCGTCCGTGTCCTGTTACCAGCGTCGGGGAGCTGACAGATCCGCGGTCAGTAGGGTTCGCGGTCGTAGGGGTAGAACCAGCGCTCGCTGGAGTACTCGACCATCACGGTCTCGTCCCCTGCGGTGGCGGTCCCGCGCCCGTAGCGGACCAGGGACTGCACCGGGCACTCGCCGCACACCCCCGGGTTGGACCAGAAGGCCGCGATCATGTCGCCCGGCACCGCGATGGATCCCGCGGCGTCGACCACGTCGCACTCGATGACGGTGGGCGAGTTCTGGCCGTGCTGGTCGCTCTCCAGCCGCAGCCGGACGCGGCTGTCGGGATCGGCGACCGTCCAGGAGACCCGGAAGTCCTCGCCCGGCACCAGCGCCAGGTCGTCGATGCCGGGCGCCGCGAGCTCGGCGACCGCGCGGGTCTCGACCTCGAAGGCCGGCACCGCGTCGCCGGTGGCAGTCACCCGGATGCGGTCGCCGGGGGCGAACAGCGGGGCGGCGCCATAGAAGTCGTACGAGCCGTCGACTGGATCCATCTCGACCGGGTTGGCGCCGCCCGAGACCGTGAGCCGGCCGGCCGGCCGGGCGGTCGGATACGGCTGGCAGGCGCCGTCGATGCACAGACCCTCGCAGAAGTCGCAGAAGGTCGACTCGGTCGCGCGCAGGACGCACGGTCCGCTCTCGGACACCAGGTGATAGGGATCCGGGAGCGGCTCGGCCCACCAGTTGGCCCAGATGCGGACGTCGATCGAGGCCGCGCCGTCCACTCGCTGGCCGATGACGATCTGCGGCTCTCCGGCGGGGAAATCGATCCCCGAGGCGTCGGGACCGGAATCGGGCAGACCGCCACTCGACCCGCCGCCGCAGGCCGCGCCGGTGATCACGAGGCTGACGAGGAAACGCACCGTCACGGGAGCAGCAAGGATGGTGCCACCGGCGCCTCGCGGGCCAACGCAGGGTTGCCCGACCACCACCCTCAGGATCCTGAGAGCGATGGCGGCCGATGTCGCGCGAAGCTGCGACACTGGTGGGATGGCTGACCGGTTTCCCGCATCGGTCGTCGGCAGCATGCCGAGGCCGCAGTTCGTCCGCGACCTGCTCGACCCGGAGCGGGCGCCGCGCGATCCGGCGCTGCTGGCCGCCCGGCTCGACGCCGCCGTCGACTTCGTGGTCGCGCTGCAGGAGCAGGCCGGGCTCGATGTGGTGACCGACGGCGAGTACCGGCGGCGTTCGTACATCGGCATCATCGCCGACGTCTGCGACGGGTTCCTCCTCGAGCGGCGGGGCGGCAGCTGGTGGCACACGGTGGTGGCACCGCTGGTGGCGGCCCGCCCCGGGCAGGCGGCGGCCGAGGCCCGCTACCTGCGCCGCCGGACCGACCGGCGCATCAAGGTCGCGCTGCCCTCGCCCTACCTGCTCGGCACCCGCATGTGGGATCCCGAGCGCTCGCGGGAGGCCTACCCGACCCGGCGTGCCTTCATGGAGGCGCTGGTCCCCATCCTGCGCGGCGAGCTCGCCCTCCTGCGCGAGGCCGGCTGCGACGTCTGCCAGATCGACGACCCCCACCTGTGCCTGTTCGTCGACCCGGCGATCCGCCGCCAGGTGGAGGACGTCGAGGCCGAGATCGCGCTGGCGGTCGACCTCACCAACGCGGTCACCGCCGGCATCACCGGCATCACCCGCGCCATCCACCTGTGCCGGCGCAACAAGGGGCGCGCCGGCTGGATCGGCCAGGGCGGCTACGAGCCGATCCTGCCGGCCCTCCGCCGGCTCGAGGTCGATCAGTACGTCCTCGAGTTCACCATCCCGGTGGCCGGCGAGCTGGCGGTGCTGGCGCAGCTGCCCGAGGACCGCGGCATCGGACTCGGCTGCGTCGACTGCCGCGGCGAGGTGGTCGACTCGGTCGACGCCATCGTCGCGCGGGTCGAGCGCGCGCTCGAGTACCTGCCGGCCGAGCGCATCGAGCTCAACCCGGACTGCGGCTTCGCGCCCGGCAACGCGGCCGAGATCCCGCTCGACGAGGCCTACGCCAAGCTGTCGAACGAGGTGGAGGCGGCGCGCCGCCTGCGCGAGCGGGTCAGCGCCGGGTCTCGCACGCCTGGCCGGCCGGCGCCTGCTTGACGCAGCCCCAGATGTCGGAGAAGCAGCGCCCCTCGCCGGCGCAGACCACGAACGCCTGCTCGCGGCAGGCGGTCGCCTGCGCCTCGCACTCGGCCCGGCCGGCGAAGCACGAGCTCGCCCCCTTGTCGTCGGGCAGCGCGCAGAACCAGGTGCCCGCCTTGCTGGTCGCCTTGAGGTTGGCGACCTCGCCGCGGCACTGGGTCAGCTCGGCCGCCGCGGTCTTGGTCTTCCCCTCGGCCTCCTTCACGGTCGCCGCCACCTTGCGGCAGGCGGCGAGGTCGTCCTCCATGTCCGAGCGGTCGCCGCGCCCCTGAATGGCGCTATAGGCCCACAGGCCTCCCGGGATCAGGGCGCCGATGGCGAAGGGGATGAGGAATTTCAGCGCGGGTCGCATGCCGGCGGGGCGATGCGCGACTATAGCGCAGTGCCGCTGCCGGCGCCGCCGCCTGGTGACGCCGGCGGGCCAGCAGGGCGAGCACGGCGACCACCAGGACGAGCGTGAACCCGCCGCCTCCGGGGCCGCTGGCGGCGCAGCCGGCGCAGCCGCCGCGCTTGCGGTCGATGGTCATCGCCTCGCCCGCCGCGCTCATCTCCGCCTCCTCGTCGTCGCCGGTGTCGGCGGAGGCGATGCCCCGGCTCGGCTCCGGCGGCGGCGCGTCCAGGTTGGCCGCATCCGGATGCGACTCGAGGATGGCGCGCTTGCGGGCGCGGGCGGCGTCGATGGTGCCCTTGGCGCCCGCGGTCAGCTCCGACTCGGGGATGGCGAGGAACGAGGTGTAGTCGGTGACGAAGTTGTAGGCCAGCGCGAGGTCGACCACCTCCTTCTGGTGCTCGGAGGTGCCCTCGCCGAGGGCGATCTTCTCGAGCAGGTGGTCGACGCGCGACTCCGCCCAGAGCTTGCCGACCCACGGCCGGCGGACGCCGTTCTTCACATCCATCCGGGTCCGGTAGATGACCGGCCTGCCGTCCAGGGTGCCGTGCAGGGCGAACCGGGTGGCTCCGGTGCCGGTCAGCCGGCCCGAGATGAGGAGCTCGTCATCGACGAACAGGTCGGGCAGGCTGCGCGGATAGATTCCGTGCGCGCTGGCGCCGTCGACCTCGAGCGAGACATCGACGAGCAGCGGCCGCGAGATCGATCGGTAGAGCAGGCTCACGTCGCGCTCGAGAAGAGCGGCGTCGCGGATGTGGATGAAACGGCCCCGCTTGACCGCCGCCAGCCGACCGAGCAGCGGCAGGTTGACGTTGGGGCCGACGCCGACCGTGAAGACGCGCGCGTCGCGGCGGTCCTCCTCGATCGCCTTGACCGCCTCCGGCGCGCTCGACTGGCCGTCGGTGAGGAACAGGACCACGCGCGGGCGCTTGCCCTCGCGCTGGGCGGCCAGCGCGGTGCGCAGCGCCAGGGCGATGTCGGTGCCGCCGCCCTCGCTGAGGCGCTCGATGTAGGCGATGGCGCGCGCCCGGGCCGCCGGGCCCGCCTGCGGGACGTCGAACAGGGGATCCACCTCGTCGTCGAAGGCGATCACATTGACCCGGTCCTTCGGGCCCAGCCGCCTGACCACGTTCGCCGCGGCCTCGCGCGCCTGCGCGATCGGCGTTCCGGACATGCTGCCGGAGCGGTCGAGGACGATGGTGACGTCCTTGGCCGCGACGTGGCGATCGCCGACCGGCGGCGCCGCCAGCGCCAGCACGAAGTAGCCGTCGTTGCCCTGATCCTTGTGGATCGCGGCGGCCAGTGACCAGGGCGCCTCGTCGATCTCGTAGGACAGGATCAGCTGGCCGCCCCTGCCGCGCGGCGCCCCGGCCCGCACCACCACCTCGCTGCCATTGCGGTGGTCCACCTGGATCTCGTGGCTGCTGGAGCGAATGTCGCGCAGCGGCACGCTCGAGCGGATGGTCAGGACGATGTCGGCGGCACCGAGATGGACCGGTGCCCGGTACTCCACGCGCCGGCCGCGCCGCGCCAGCCAGCCGGTGTAGGTGACCGACACCCGCTTCCGCTCGTCGGGCTGGATGGGGAAGACGCGGAAGGCGAAGACGCCGTCGCCCACCTTCTCGAGCAGGCCCGGGTCGCGCCGCCGGCTGGTCACCTCGTCGTAGACCTGCCGGGCGGTCTGTTTCTCGAACACCTCGCCGACGATCTTCTTCTCGCCGTTCCAGTAGGCGAAGCCCTCGACCCGGCTCCCGCTGCCGGTGCGCAGCGTGTACTGCCCCTCGACCGCGGCGCCCGATCGGTTGTGATAGGTCTGCAGGATACGAGTCTCGGCGAACTGCCGGTCGATGACGATCTGCAGCCGTTCCTGGACCAGCGGCATCGCCGCCTCCTGGCCGGCGTCGGTGCGCGCGACCATGGTCGCCTCGGGGGGCAACTCGGTCGCCATGGCGAGGCGCTGAGCTCGCGCGTCGTGCGCGAGCCCGAGGAGGGTGAATCCCAACAGGGCGATTTTCGAGCGCATGAGTGGTCTCAACCGGCTACCAACGCAAGGGGCCAAGAAAAGTTTGATCCCGGTGTCGCGATCGCTATGGCGGCGGCGGCGAGCCAGGTGCGAAGATCGCCCGGTGGGGCTGCTCCGCGGCGTCCTCGTGGCTCTTCTGGCCGCCCTGGCCGGCTGCGCGAAGTTCGGCGACGGGGGCGGCGACGGTTCGCGCGACGACGCCGCGCCGGGTCCGCGAACCGACGGGGGGCCGGAGGATGACGCCCGGCCGCTGCTCGGCACCGAGGCGATGCCGGCGGCCGACTGCGCCGAGCTGCGCGACGCCGGCTTCGCGTCCGGCACCGCCTGGGTGCGCCACCCGGACGGCGTGAGCGGTCCCTTCCCGGTCTACTGCGAGCAGGAGCTCAACGGCGGCGGCTGGGCGATGCTCTACAACAGCGTGTTCAAGGCAGACGGCACCACCACCGCCTTCTGGCAGTTCGACTACGCGGCGCGGCTCGGCCGCATGGGCACTCCGGCGCCGGACGAGAACTACTACCACGGCGCGCTCTACCTCATCGGCACCGACTACTTCGACGCCATCAGCGATCTCGCCGGCACCACGGTGGTGGCGGCCGAGGTGACGGTGGACGGCTTCGACCAGGCGTCGATGGCGTTCATCGCGCCGGTCAAGGTCGCCGGCAACGACGGCGTGTTCACCAACCAGTTCGCCACCGGCTGGTCGTGCAAGAACCACGACGGCGACAGCTACGAGATGAACTGCGCGACGCGCTTCGGCGACGTGGCGCAGCACTACAGCTCCTGCTGGAGCTACAACCTCGGGGCCGACGCCGACGGCAGCCCGCCCTTCCTCGACGGCGGTGTCGGGCCCCACGTCAACAACACGACCCTCACGCAGCTCACCCTCGAACCGGTCGCCGACGGCGGCTCCTACAGCCGCGTGCAGCGCATCGCGCGCTTCGCCCGCTGGTAGCCGGCGAGCGCACGCTGGTCGCCGAGGTGGGCCGGCGTGCGAGCCACACACCGAAGCCGATCGCGATGCCGGTTGCTAGAATGAGCGACCATGTCGACCGCGATCCTTCTCGCCTTGCTCGTACCGGTCCAGCCGCAGGTCAGCGTCTCGGGTGGCGTCCAGGTCGAGGCGCACGTCCCGACCGTGCAGTTCGAGGCCGAGCCGGCGCTGGTGGTGGTCGCGCCCGGGATCATGGTGGTGCCGGACTCGGAGCGCGAGGTGTTCTTCGCCCGCGGCTTCTACTGGTACAACCTGAACGGCGCCTGGTTCCGCGCGCGCAGCCACCGGGGCGGCTGGGTCCGCGTCGCCTACGGCCGGGTCCCGCCGGGGATCATCGGCATGCCGCGCGGCAAGTTCCGCCATTTTCACGGGGGCACGCTCTACCGCCGTGCCGGGCGGGTGACCAGGCCGCGCCCGATCGCGCACGCCGCGGCGGCCAGGAAGAAACCGGTCGCCGCCAAGACGAAGACGAAGGCGAAGGCGCACACGAAGACGGCGCACCGGATGACGGCGAAGAAGGCGGCGAAGCACAAGGCGACGAAGAAGAAGGCGCGCACGGCGCATGCGGTGAAGCCGAAGCCGCACAAGGCGCGCACGGCGCATGCGGTGAAGCCGCGCAAGGCGCGGCATGCGCGCCCGGCGCGCTCGTCGAAGGTCAGGTCGTCGCGCGGCGCGAATCTCCGGCGTCGACACACACACTGACAGCGCTCGCACACAGCCTGCGTCACCGTCGCACTCGGCGGATTCCGCGCCGCTCCGGCGCGTGCCGTAGCGCCTCGTACCGGCGAGCCGGCGCGCGTGTTCGGCGCCGCCGGCTGATAGAATGATCGCCATGCTGAGCGCATTCCTACTCGCCGTGATCCTTCCCGTACAACCCCAGGTCGTCTTCTCGGCCGGCGTCGACGTGCACGTGCCGGCGCCGACCATCCGGTTCCGCGCAGAGCCAGCTCTGGTGGTGGTCTCGCCCGGCGTGATGGTGGTGCCCGACTACGACCGCGAGGTCTTCTTCTCGAACGGCTTCTACTGGTACTTCGACCGCGGGGTCTGGTTCCGCGCGCGCCACCACAACGGCGGCTGGGTCAGGGTCCACAACCGCTTCGTTCCGCGCGGCGTCATCCGCGTCCCGCGCGGCCGCTACGTCCACTACCATGGCGGCAGGCCGTATCGCCGGGCAGCGGTCTATCGCGGCCGCGGCCGGCCGACCGTCGTGCGCGTCAACGGCAACGGCCGGGTCAAGGTCGTCAAGCGCAAGCGCCGCCACTGGTAGCCGCCTGCGAGTGAGGCCGCGCGACCGCGACCAGGCGTTTGCATGCTGGCTCGTCCTGCCAGCCTGAGGCGCCGGTCACGCAGGTCGCGCGGCCCAACTGCGCGCAAGCGCGTCGGATGAGTCGACCTCATCCATGGCACCGAGCCTGCAGTCGCCGGCTCGCGTGGGGCTGCCCTGCCATTCCGTCGATCCGTCGCCCGATGACCCGCTCATCGGGCAGCTGGTCGCCGGGCGCTATCTGGTGCGCCGCCGGCTCGCCACCGGCGGTATGTGCGCCATCTACGAGCTCACCCACCGGGCACTGAACCGGCGCTTCGCCCTCAAGATGCTGTCGCCGGAGACGGCGGAGGACCCGGACGCGCTGGTCCGCTTCTGGCGCGAGGCGGAGATGGTGGCCGGGCTGTGCCACCCGAACATCGTCAGCATCCTCGACTGGGATCAGCTCGACGACGGCAGCCCGTTCCTGGTCATGGAGCTCTACGACGGCGAGGACCTGCACGACCGCCTCGAGTGCACAGGACAGCTGCCGCTGCGCGAGGTGGTGCGCATCGCCGACGAGGTGCTGGCCGGCCTCACCGTCGCGCACCGCGCCGGCATCGTCCACCGCGACCTCAAGCCGCCCAACATCTTCCTCGCCCGCGACGACGCCGGCGGCGAGCGCGCCGTCCTGCTCGACTTCGGCATCTCGAAGCTGCGCGGGGTCGAGACCCAGGCCGGCGAGCACTCGATGGTCGGCACGCCGCTCTACATGGCGCCCGAGCAGATGGACGCGCGCCGCGCTCCCGTCGGCCCGGCCACCGACGTCTGGGCGATGGGCACCATCCTCTACGAGATGGCGACCGGAGAGCCGGCGTTCGGCGCCGAGACGCTGCCCGGCGTGGTCGACAAGGTGCTGAACGGCCGGCCGGTGCCGCTCGGCCAGCTGCGCCCGGATGCCCCGCGTGCGCTCGAGCTGCTCATCTCGCGCGCGCTCGATCCGGATCCCGCCCGGCGCCCGCGCGACGCCGAGGAGCTGCGCCGCGAGCTCGATCCGGTGAGCGAGTGGTGCGCCGAGCAGTCGGTCACCGACGTGGAGATCGCCCTGGCCCCCACCGAGCCGGTCGGGTTCTCCCCGGCGGACGCGCCGCCGTCCACCGACAGCCGGAACCCGACCATTCGCACCGCCCTGTTTCGCCCGCCCCGGCGCCGGCGAGTGTGGCTGGCCGCGCTGGTGACCGTCCTCATCAGCTTCGCCAGCGCGATCGCGCTGGCCTTCTTCCTGCCGGGCGGGGTCCGCCACGTCGCCAGCCACCCGACCCGCGCCCTGGCCGCGGCCGGCGCGATGCGGTTCGCCGTCGCGAGCTCGGTGACGCCCGAGCGGCTCGCCGCCCAGTACGAACCGGTGGTGCGCGTGCTCGAGGAAGAGCTCGGCGTCGCGATCCACATGGTGGTGGTCCGCGACTACAACGAGCTCAGCGGCCGGGTGATCCGCGGCGACGTCGACCTCGCCTGGCTGCCCGCCCTGGAGTACGTGCGCGCCACCCGCCTCGACAAGGAACTGCAGGTGCTGGCGGTGCCGGTCGAGCGCGCGCGCGAGCCGCACTACCGCGGCGTCGTCGTGTCCATGAAGGGCAGGGGCATCGAGAAGCTCTCCGACCTGACCGGCCGCAAGTTCTGCTACGTCAACCCGACGTCTGCCTCCGGCTACCTCTACCCCCGCGCGCTGTTCCGGCAGGAAGGGCTCGATCCCGACAGCATGTTCCGCGAGGCCGAGTTCCTCACCGAGCACCGCCGGGTGCTGGACGCGCTGGCCAGCGGGCGCTGCGACGCCGCGGCGACCTACGAGACCGTGGTGAACCGGGCGGCCGACTCCGGCTACCGGCCGGACCGCTTCTCCATCATCGCCCGCACCGGGCCCATTCCGTACGGCCCCTATGTCGCCTCGGGACGCGTGGCGCCCGAGCGGGCCGAGCAGATCCGGCGGGCGCTGCTCGCCCTGGCGCCCGGCAGCGAGGCGAGCCGCGCCATCTTCGGCGGCCAGGGCGAGTTCGCCGGCTTCGAGCCGGTGGACGATCACGCCTACGACACCCTGCGCCAGCAGGCCCGCTGAGGCGGGTCAGCGCGAGGCGGCCGTGAGGGGCCCCGGCCCCCGGCGAGTCGTGGGGGCCGCGCGCGAAGCGCGCCCCGGGGGTACCAGCCGCGGCGAGCCGGAGAAAGGGCCGGGGAAAACAGTGATGCGGCCGCCCTGCTCGGCGCGGCGCTTTGCCCAGGGCTGCGCGATGGCCGGGTAGTGGACGGCGCCGTCGGGGCCGTGCCAGGCGCAGGTGCCGGTCGGCTCGTGGCCGTGGGCGAAGTGCTCGAGCTTCTGGTGCGGGCAGTCGGGTCCGGGGCGCAGGCCGGAGAGCGGGCAGACGTAGGCGGTGGTGACGCCGTCGGGCGCGGCCGGCAGCGTGAGGTCGCGGCCGCCGCCGGCGGCCAGCAGGCCGGCCCGCACCAGCGGCGCGGCGGCGTCCATCGCGACCAGACCCTGGGTGGCGGTGCCGTCGAAGGTGCCGGCCCAGGCTGCCACGGTGAGCTCGCGGGTCACGCCGATGGCGACCGTGTCGGAGAATCCGCGCGCGGTGCCGGTCTTGAACGCGACCCGGAAGGGCAGGTCGATGGGGAGCTCCTGGCCGAAGGCCGGCCGGCGCGCCTCCGGATCGGCCAGCATGTCCATCACCAGCCAGCTGGTCTCGGGCGAGAAGATGCGGGTATCGCGCTGACGCTGCGGCCGCCAGGTGACACCGGTCCAGCTGGTGGCGTCGCGCACGCCCGAGGCGGCGCGCACGGTGCCGCCGCGGGCCAGGAAGCCGTAGGCGGAGGCGAGGTCGAGCAGGCGCACCTGGGCGGAGCCGAGCGCGAGGCGCAGGCCGTAGTCGTCGGGGCGGCCGGCGAGCGGCCCGACCCCGGCGCGCCGCAGGGTGGTGAGCATGCGCTCGACGCCGACCTTCTCGAGCGTGTGGACCGCGGCGAGGTTGTAGGAGCCGGCCAGCGCCTCGCGGTAGCGGACCGGGCCGCGCTCCGGCTGGGTGAGCTTGACCACCCGGTAGGCCGAGGGGACGTCGTGGATGTCGTAGGCGATGGTGGCCGGGCTGTCGCCGCGCTCGATCGCCTGGGCGTAGACGAAGGGCTTGAGCGACGAGCCCGGATGGCGGCGCCAGGTGGTGATGTTGATCTGGCCGCTGGCGCCGGCGGCGTCTCGCGAGCCGACCATCGCGAGGACGTGGCCGGAGGCGGTGTCGAGCACCACCACGCCGGCCTGGTCGAGGTTCCGGTGGGCCAGCGAGGCGGCGTGCTCGGCGACCAGCGCCTCCATCCTTTCCTGTAGAGGAAGGTCGAGAGTGGTGCGGACCACGCCGCCGCGCTCGCGCACCTCGGGCGGCAGGGTGGTGAGCAGCCAGTCGACGAAGTGCGGGGCCTTCCGCTCCGGCCGGTGCAGGCTGGGGTGGAGCTCCTGGGCGCGGGCGCGCGCGATCTCGTCGGAGGTGAGCAGGCCGTGCTCGCGCAGCTGGGCGAGCACGTGCTCGCGGCGGGCCAGCGCGCGGCCCAGGTGGCGGAGCGGGTCGTAGGCGGTCGGCGCGCGCGGCACCACCGCGATGAGCGTCGCCTCGCCGACGCTGAGCGAGACCGCCGGCTTGCCGAAGTAGGCTTGCGCCGCCGCCTCGATGCCGTAGGCGCCGTTGCCGAAGTAGGCGCGGTTCAGGTACTGCTCGAGGATGGTCTCCTTGGAGACCGCCCGCTCGAGCCGCATCGCCAGCACCGCCTCGGCGATCTTGTTCCTGATGGTGCGCTCCTCGCCCGGCGAGTGCAGCATGCGGACGAGCTGCATGGTGATGGTCGAGCCGCCGTAGCCGAAACGACCCTCGCCGAGGTCGAGCCAGGCGGCGCGGCCGATGCCCTTGAGGTCGATCCCGCCGTGCTCGAAGAAGCGCTCGTCCTCCGAGACCAGGAAGGTGGCGATCACCACCGCCGGCACCTGGTCGAGCTCGACCCAGGCGTGGCGCCCCGGCCGCCCACTCTTCGACGGGATCTGCCCGATGGGCAGCCCGTTGCGGTCCACCAGCAGCATCGGCCCGCCGCGATCCGGCGACAGCTCCTCCACCGGATAATCCCACCCGTACACCGCGATCCACAGCGCAGCGATCGCGATGACGGTCAAAGCGGCGCAAGCGACGAGGACGCGGCGCGTCCAGCGCCACACGATCCGCGCCGACGCACGCAGTCTTTTCCGGAAAGGATTCACAGGGAGGGGGGGAGCGGGGGAGCCAGAAGTTGATTGTTCTGGGAACAGAAAAAATTTCCCCATCTCCCCCTCTCCCTGTTCAATCTGCTGGTCTTGCTTTTTCACCGGCGGACTTTCAGCGTCGAGCCGGCGGTGCGGCCGCGGATCTCCGGCTCGTACATCGCCTCGACCTCGGCGGGCAGGGCGGCGAACTCGCCCGGGATGGTGGCGCGCGCGTTGTACTCGTAGACGTGCTGGCCCGACTCGAGGAAGTCGGAGAAGACCTGGACTCCGTCGTCGCGCAGGTCGGTGTGCACCCACTTGGGCGGTTCCCAGCCGTCGCCGTCGTCGCGGCCGTGCGCCGCATCGCCCGCCTCGGTGGCCAGGCGGCCGTTGACCGGCTCGAGCCCGGCCGGCAGGCGGTCGCGGACGGCCACGAAGTGCCGTTCGGCCGGGGTGTCGATGGTGAGGCGGACCAGGACCAGCTGGTTCGCCTTCGGCGCGTCGATCGGCTTCTTCGACTGCGGGTCGAGGTACTCGCGGCGGATGGTCATGCCCTGCTCGACCGGCGCGGCGCCGCGGTCGACCCGCGCCGTCACCATCCGCACCGCGAACAGCGCGCGGCCCTGGCCCTCGAGCGTGAGGGTGCCCTTCGACAGCTTGGCCAGCGAGCGGCGCAGCACCAGCGGCTTTCCGCCCTGGACCGTCTGGGCCGCGATCTTCTTGCCGTCGAGCTTGACCACCACCTGCGCGCTCCCCTTGCCGCGCACCCGGGCGTAGTCGGCCAGCGCGACCAGGCCGTACATGTTGTCCTGCGTGTTGTGCCAGGCGCCGCTCGGCAGCTGCTCCTTCTTCAGCCCCTCGACCAGCTTGTCGATGATCGGGTGATCCGGCCGCACCATGAGGAGCGCGGAGGTGTGGATGGCCGACGAGCGGACGTCCGACCCCATCACCCCGTGCATGTCGATCGACTCGTGGACGATGACGGCGTCGCCGTCGGCCTCGAGCGCCTTGGTGATCTCGTCGGTGAGCGTGTCGATCTGCTCCTTGTCGGCCTTGGCCCGCGCCAGCGCCATCAGGAGGAAGGCCTGGCCGTAGCGCGGCAGGCCGTGGCGCGCCTCGAACAGCTTGGCGTCGAGCCCGGTGTCGGGCTGGCCGAGGTCGGCCATCAGGTAGGCCGCCATCGCGACGGTCCCCGAGTCGGTGTTCGAGCCGATCACCCGCTCGCCGTCGCTGGCCCAGCGCTTGAGCGCGGCCAGGCCGTCGTCGATGGCCTGCTGGTCGACCGCGACCCCGGCCCGCTTGGCCTCGTTCAGGCCGTAGATGGCGTAGGCGGTGAGGTGCGGGTAGGTCTGGCCGTTCTCCCACAGGCTGAAGTTGCCGTCGGCGTGCTGGAAGCGGACCACCTTGGCGGCGCCGGCGCGCAGGAAGCGCTTCATCTCGGCGCCGTCGAGCCCCTTGAGGTCGAGCGATTTCGCCAGGTCCTTCACCTTGGCCAGCGGGACGAAGCGCGACAGGGTCTGCTCGAGGCAGCCGTACGGGTACTCGATGAGGTACTTGAGGCTCGGCTCCAGCTCGGCGAGGCCGGTCCGGTCGATGGTCAGGAGGAGCTCGCTGTCGCCGGTGAGGACCGCGTCGCTCCAGGTGATCGGCACCTCCATGGTGGCCGGCGCCCCTTCGCCGCCGAGCGCGCCGCGCGCCAGCGTCTTCCGGTCGAACACCAGGCCGCGCTCGATGGGCACGCTCATGGCCACCGCGTCCCGGTGCTCGCCCATCGAGACGTTGAACTGGAAGGATGCCTCGGTCCGCTTGCCGACCTTTCCGCTGAAGCGGACGCGGGCGCTGCCGCCGTCGGGGATGTCGACCGTCTGCTGCGCGTGGCCGAGCGAGACGCCCTTGCCCTCCGCCACCACCGTCGCGGTGCCGGCGGCGCCCGTGTAGTTGTGCACCACCACGCCGACCTCGACCCGATCACCTTCGCCGGCGAAGCGGGGCAGCACCGGCTTGGCCAGGAGCGGCTTCTTGATGGTGAAGCGCTTCTCGCCCGAGCCGAAGCGGGTGCCGTCGTCGGCCGCCACCGCCATCACCCGGAAGGCGGTCAGGTTGTCGGGCGCGGTGAAGCTGAAGCGCGCCTGCCCTTCGTCGTCGGTCACCAGGTGCGGGGCCCAGAAGGCCGAGTTGACGAACTTCGAGCGCACCCGGTTCTCGGAGCCGGCGCTCGAGTCGCCGCCCTCCTCGGGGTCGTCCTCGACCGGGTCGTTGAGCCGCGCGATGCGGTTCCAGTTGGTGCCGTTGTCGACCCCGAGCCCCCAGCTGGCGAAGAAGACCTTCATCGGGTCGGGGGTCTTGTAGGCGATGAGCTGGAGGACGCCCTCGTCGGCCACCGACACCGCCACCTCGCCGACCACCGGCTTGCCGGCCGACTTGAGCTGGATGGTGCCGGTCACCGTCTCGCCCGGCTGGTAGGTCGGCCGGTCGGTGGCGACCGCGACGTCGAGCCGGTTCTGCTCGCTCGACACCACCAGGTCGACCACGCCCATCTTGAAGCGCGGCCGGTGGCGGTCGCCCTCGCCGCTGCGGCCGGTCACCATCGCGACGCTGGCGAAGATGTTCGGAGCGTGGGCCGCCTCGATCGGGATCTGGATGCCCTCCGACGACGACTCCATGGTCACCACCCGGGTCTCGAGGACGCCGTTGCGCTCGAGCGTGATGAGGGCGGTCGGGTTCTTCATCCCGGTGCGCGCCACGATCTTGGCGGTGTCGCCGGGCTGGTACTTGGGCTTGGAGGCGACCAGCGACATGCGGGCGTCCTCTTCGCCCGACCAGAACGCCTCGCCCTTGCCGAGCACCCAGACGAACGAGGACGAGGTCACCAGCGCACCGCCGGCGTCCTTCGCCTCGATCCGCACCACGTACTCGCCCGGCTCCTTCGGCAGGATCCGCTCGGTGCCGTTGCCGGTGGCCGGCACGTCGATGTCGCGGGTGAAGACCGGCTTGCTGTTGGTCGTGCAGCTCGAGTAGGGGCGGTAGCCCTCCGACCAGCTGCAGTCCCAGGTCTGCTTGACGTAGCTGAGCTTGGCCTTGGTGGCGACCCGGGTGCCGTCGGGCTTGACCGCGATGGTGTTGACCGCGAACGGCATGTCCACCGCCTGGACGAACTCCTGGGTGTGCAGGCCCAGGTAGAACTGACTCGGGTGAGCGGTGACCACCACCTGCTTGCCGACCGACTGGTCCGACTCGTCGGTCACCACCGCGCGCGCCAGGTAATCCTGTGGTCCGTCGAACTTGCTCTCGGTGTCGCGGACGCCGAAGGAGAGCACGCCGCGGGCGTCGGTCTTGCCCTCGCCGTCGGAGACGAACGACAGGTTCTCGTTCTGGTCGCCGTACTCGTCGTAGTACCAGAAGTAGTCGCCGCGTCCGGCGTAGTCGGCGAAGCCGTACTCGGGGAAGCTCGGGAAGGACAGCTGGTGCGGGCGGCGCTGCACCTCCCACTTGACCGGCGCGTCCTTGACCGGGGCGCCGAACAGGAAGTCGGCGTTGACCTGGAACTGCAGCTTGTCGCCCAGCATCCCGTGGCGGGTCGGGCTCACCACGTCGACTTCGAACTGGACCTTCCTGAACTCCTCCACCTGGAAGGTCTCGCGGAAGGTCTGGTTCTTGATGGCGGCGACCACCGCGTAGTCGCCGGTCGGCGCCTCCTCGCCGAGCGCGAGGTCGAAGGAGAAGCCGCCGAAGCGGGTGACCGGCAGTTTCTTGTCGAAGAGCTTGGTGCCGCGGCTGTCGATGATGCTGACGGCGACCGGGGCGCCCGACGGGACGGTCGGGGCGCGGCCGATGGCGATCTCGCGGACCAGGCCCTTGAAGTGGACGGACTCGCCGGGCCGGTAGATGCCGCGGTCCGACTGGATGAGGCCGCGCACCCGGGTCTCGCCGCTCTGCCGGTCCTCCTCGACGCCGAAGTTCCACGTCTGGATGCCGTTGGACCAGTTGCCGTCGACCGCGGCGACGTCGCCGCCCTTCTCGACCACGGCGATGAGCCGCTGCGAGCGGTAGCTGTAGTAGTCCTCCGCCTCCTCGGGATCGACTTCCTGGTGGCTGTTCTCGGTGGCCTGCTTGAGCAGCCGGCTGGTGCCGGGCAGGGTGGCGATGCCCTTCTCGTCGGTGGTGCCGCTCCACACCGACTTGCCGCGCGGCGAGTAGATCTGCACCGAGGCGCCGGCGACCGGCTTGCCGGTCACCACGCTGGTCACCCAGACCAGGCCGGAGGCGGGGCCGGCCTTGACCAGCACGCCGAGCTCGGTGACGTTGGCCAGCACGCGGCGGTTGGGCCGGTAGGCCCACATGCGATCGGGATCCGCCTGGACATCGGGCGAGGAGAAGTCGGCCAGGTAGACGCCGCGCGCCGCGCCGCCGCATACCTTGTCGAGCTGGATCTTCTCGAGGTGCCAGTTGTTCTTGGCGCCCGCGATGGTGACCTTCTTGGCCTTGCGGGCGAGGCCCAGCTTCTTCCAGTCGACCGTGCTGGGGTTGGAGGCGTCGTACCAGGGGTCGTAGTCCATCTCGGTGGTGAGGACCTTGGCGATCTTCGACCTCGGCACCGCGGCGCACTCGACCGAGAAGGTGCCGACGCTGCGGCTCCACACCGGATAGCCGCCCATCGACGGCTCGACCGCGAAGATGCCGGTCTCGAGCGAGATGCGCGGGCGGGCGTCGCCGGTGTGGAAGTCGTGGCTGACCGCCGCGGCCAGCTTCTGGCCGAAGGTGTCGGTGAGCCCCTTCTCGATCGAGATCTGGTAGTCGGTCTGCACCTCGAAGTTGACGGTCACCTGGTAGGTGGTGCCGTCGGCGTCGAGCGCGCCGCGCACCAGGCCCGGGATGGCGGGCTTGGCCTTGAGGTGCTTCTTCAGCGCCTCGAGGTCGACCGGGGTCGAGAAGTGGATCTTGATGTCGACGTCGTCGGCCGGGACGTCGCGGCCGTCCGGGTCGAGGTCCGTGATCGAGAAGGTCGGGTAGGTGTGGAGCAGCTGGCTGAAGGCCTCGCCGAGCGGCTCCACGCCGCCGGCGCCGGTGAGCTCCTCGCAGGTGAGCTGGTACTCGACGCCCTGGGTGAGCGCGGTGGCCGGCTCGACCTCGATGACCTCGGCCACCTGGGCGGGATCGGCGACGGTGAACAGGCCCGGCATCGAGCCGGGCGCGCCCATCAGGCGGCAGTGGCGGATGACCTCGCGGGCGAGGACCGGCTGGTTGAAATGGATCGGAAGCTTGGGGCTGGGCGGCAGGCGATCGATCGCCGTGCCCCAGACGCCCTCGACCTCGAGCGGGTGGTTGACGAAGGTGAACTCGAAGTCGCCGGTGCGGCGTGCCAGCTCGCCGGTGAGCTTCACCTTGTAGCGGGTGGCCGAGCGCATCACGCCGGGCGCCGGGACCGCGACCAGCGTCTGGCGGTCGAGCCACTGCACCGCCAGCGGGATGGCCGGCTCGATGGCGATGAGCGGCTTGGCCGCCGCCGTGCCGACCTCCTCCTCGCTGGCGACCGGCCGGTCGAACTGGATCTGGATCGGCTCGGCCAGATCGGTGCGCGCGTCGCCCGGGGTGTGCGAGGTGATCTTGAGATCGCCGGGCCCGGACGTCCCTTTCGAGCCGCAGGCTGAGGCGGCGATCGCGAGGGCGAGGGCCGCGAGGGACAGGACGAGGGGCCTCTGGATGCTGGTCATTCCCGTCCTGCAATCATCACGGCGCGTGCCAGTCCATGTGGTTCTATAAGCCATCGGAATCGCGCTCCTCCCAGCGGGCTGTGGCTGCCCGCCCACGCCGGACGCGCCGGAGCGGACACGCTTGCCGCCGCCGTCCTGCCCGCCCTACTTGCTGCCGCCGCCTGCGCTCGCTTCGTTCACCCGCGGCCGGTCGATCTCGCGGTACTCGAGGGGATCGCGCCCGCCGACCGGCGCCGGCGGCTTGTCCTCGACCGTTCGCATCTTGCCGACCAGGCGGAACGTCCCCTGGTGGTGGACGAATGACCAGACGTGAAAGGTGCGCTTCCCGTCGCGCGTGCTGAGGCGGACGGAGTAGAGCGGCACCTTCTTCTTCATGTGCGCGAGTGCGGCCTGCTGGTAGCCGGTGGCGCCCAGCATGTCGGGGGCGTCGAAGCGGTCTGCCTTGACGTCGGTCTGCCCGGCGTCGATCGGCCCCTTGAGCGCATTGACCAGGTGGCCGATGCCCCCCTTGAGCGGCTCGTACTCGGCGACCAGGCGATCGGCGATGCGCGGCTCGAACACCTCGGCAAACCAGGCCTTGGGATCCTCGAGGCGCATGCTCTCGAGGAGGCGCGCCTCCTCGCCGGCGTCGTCGTTCTGGATGGCGCTCACCAGGCTGCGCATGAGGCTCTCGAGCCCCTGCACCGAGTCGGGGTAGGTCGGCGGGCCGGGGCGGACCTCGGGCTGCGGTACTGCGGCGGGGTCGGTCGCCTTCGGGTTGACCGCCGGCGCGGTGGTCGCCTCGGCGGTACCGGCCGCCTCCTCGTCGTTGCAGCCGCTTGCGCCGCTACACGCCACCGCCAGATACAGAGCGGCGGCGACCAGACGGAGCATCCCGTGAGGATCGGCCGGCCGCGGGGCGGCGTCAAGGACGCGGCGCTGGCGGCGCGCGCGCCAGCCCCACACCTCGGCCTCGCAAACACCGTGTAGGATGCGCGCAATGACGATGAGGATGTTGCTCCGGGCGCCGCTCCTCCTCTTGCTGGTGGCGTGCGATCCGCCGCCGACCGAGATTCCGCCCGGACAGCCGCAAACGGTGCAGCCGGGCCCGCCGGCCCAGCCACCGGTGGCGCCGCCGAGAAGGCCGATCGAGGTGGCGGCCGACGGGGGGGCGGCTCCGACCGAACCGGGGGCCTCCGAGCCGGGGGCCGGCGAGCCGCCGCCGGCCGGCGGTGCTGGAAGCGGCGGGGCAGGCGCCGTGGGCGCGGCGTGCGACAGCGCGAGCGACTGCCAGTCCGGCCTCTGCGAGGGCGAGGGATGCGGTCCGAAACGCGGCCGCTGCGCGCCGAGGGGCCGGTCCTGTACGCGAGACCGGCGGCCCTACTGCGGGTGCGACGGCAACACCTTCTACTCGTCGGGCTCGTGCCCGGGGGCGCGGTTCGCTTCGCGCGGCGCCTGCACGGGCGGCGGTGGTGCTGGCGGCGGCGGTGGTGCTGGAGGGGCGAAGCTCGCGGCCGACGGCGCCTCCTGCAAGGCGGCCGGCGAGTGCCAGAGCGGAATCTGCGAGGGAGAGGGCTGCGGCGCCGGGAAGCCGGGGACGTGCGTGTCGCGGAAGCGTCCCTGTACTGCCGACCTGCGGGCCTACTGCGGCTGCGACGGCGTCTCGTTCAACTCTTCCTCCAGTTGCCCGGGTCGTCGTTACGCTTCCCGGGGCGAGTGCAAGAAGTAGAGGCGGGGGACGCAGCAACATCCGGAAACCTGGTAAGCCTCACCAGCAGATTTTCGTTGATCGACATCGCCTGTGCGGTTTACGGTTCGCCCCGGTCCGGGGTGCAGACCCGAGGGGGAGGTACCGATGGCGACGGAGTCGTCAGCAGTCGTTCGCTTCATCAACCTCGCGCAGCAGGCGCAGAATCCAGTCAGGCCCACGGCTCCGGCGCCGATCACGTCGGACTTCGGCACCGAGGTCCTGCGGGAGGTGCGCTCGAAACCGAGCCGCGCGCCGCTCATCGTCGGCGCGATCGCGCTCGCCGGCGGTGCGGCCGCCGGGGGCGTCTATCTGGGCAAGAGCGGCGGTGGCGGGCCCGACAGCCCGAAGAAGGCAGACGCGCCCACCGCTGCGGCCGCCGTCACGGCGCCGGTCGCCGCCGAGAAGGCCGACACCGCTCCCGCCGCGCAGCCGGAGGCGCCCGCGCCGACCGCCGCGCCGGCTCCGGTGGTGACCACGCCGGTGGTCTCGGTGCCCACCGACGTTCTGGCCGCGACCGGCTTCGACATTCGGGTCGAGCCGGGCGCCACCATCACGCTCGACGGCTCGCTGCTCGGCAAGGCGCCGCTGCGGGTCCGCAACCTGCAGCCGGGAGCCCATGTCCTCGACATCGAGGCGCCGGCCGGCTTCTTCTCGCGGCGGGTCGAGCTGGCGCTCGGCGCCGGCGAGGCCAAGGAGCTCAAGGTCTCGCTCGATCCGATCGAGGACGCCAAGCCGCGCGCCGAGGCCGACGAGCCCAGGGCGGCTCCGGCGGCCAAGCGGTCCCGGGCCGATCTCCGGCGCGAGCGCAAGGAGAAGGCGCGCGAGGAGAAGGAGCGCAAGAAGGAGATGCGCGCCGCCAGGATCGCCGCGGCCAAGGCGGAGAAGCAGGCCAAGGCCGAGACTGGCAGGGCCAGGGCCGACAAGCGCGACTCGAAGGTGGTCGCCGAGCCTCTCCCCGAGGAGTCGCCGGCCAGGGCCGCGAAGGACGACAAGATGAGCAAGGCGGATGCCGATCTCGAGGCCGCCATGGCCGAGATCACCGGCAAGCCGGCTCCCAGGCGATCATCGGCGGCCTCCGCCGGCGCCAGCAGCCTGGCCGCCAGCTCCGACGCCGCCAGCTCCGCCAGCGGGAAGGGCACCCTCATGCTCGGATCCAAGCCGCCGTGCGACATCATCATCGACGGCAAGCTGACCGGCCTCAAGACCCCGCAGCGCGCCATGGAGCTCGCCGCCGGCACCCATCGCGTCACCCTGGTGAACGCCGAGCTCGGCGTCGAGAAGAAGTTCAAGGTCAAGATCGCCCCCGGCAAGACCACCAAGGCGATCCAGGACCTCACCGCCAACCTCGACTGAGCGAAGACGCCGCGGCGCAGGGTCGGCGAAGCCGACGGCTCGCTTCACGGCCGATGTGACTCGAGGAGGTTCCTCAGGCGATCGACGTCGATCGGCTTGACCAGGTGCTCGTCGAATCCGGCCTGGAGGCTGAGCGCGCGATCGGCATCCCTGCCGTACCCCGAGATCGCGATCAGGAGCGGGGGCTGGTACGCCAGGTCGCCACGGAGGTGGCGGGCGAGCTCGAGGCCGGACACGTCGGGGAGGCCGATGTCCGACAGCACCACGTGGGGCTCGAGCTTGCCGTGCACCGCCAGCGCGGTCGAGCCGTCATGAACGGCGTGCGCGTCGTGCCCCCAGAGCCGCAACAACCGAGCCAGTCCGTCGGCGGCCAGCCGGTTGTCGTCGACCACGAGGATCCGCAGGCCGGCGGTCTGGATCGGCTCGACGGGGTGGGTAGGCTGGCTGGTCGCGACCTCCCCGGCGACGACCGGAATGCTCACGACGAACTCGCTGCCTCGCTTCCCGTCGCTGTGCGCGATGATGGTACCGCCGTGGGCCTCGGCCAGGCTGCGGCCGAGCGCGAGCCCGACGCCGAGCCCTTCCGGCGTGTGTCCAGGCGGTGCCTTGCCGCGCTGGAACAGCTTGAACACGCGCTCGAGCATGTCGGGAGGAATGCCGATCCCATCGTCCGTGATCCTGAAGATCGCGCGGTCGCCGTCGATGCGAAGCTCCAGCGAGATGTGACCGCCTGTCGGCGTGTACTTGGCCGCGTTGTTGAGCAGGTTCACCAGCACCTGGGCGAGCCGGAGCTTGTCGCCGCGGATGGGCACGGCGCGCTCGGGTAGAGAGACCGCCAGCGCGTGGCGACGGCTCTCGATCAGCGGGAGCGCGGTCTCGACGGCCTGCGAGGCGACGGCGCGTCCGTCCAGGATCTCCACGTTCATGTCGATGTCTCCCCGAGAGATCCGGTTGATGTCGAGCAGGTCGTCGACCAGCAGCTTGATCAGAGCCAGCTGGCGCGCGATCGCGTCTCGCGTCGAGGCGGCATCGATCTCGCTCTCCGTGCCGTATCGGAGGGCCTCGAGCGCCAGTCCGATCGGCGCGAGCAGGTTGCGCAGCTCGTGGCCGAGCGTCGCCAGGAACTCGTCCTTGCGCCGGTTGGAGTCGCGCAGCGCGACAGCGGCCTGCTGCTGGTCGAGCAGATCGCGCTCCTGGCGCGCGCGCAGCTTGTCGGTGGTGATGTCGCGGCCGACAGACTGGTACTCGCTGATCTGCCCCTTGTCGTCGAACAGCCCTCGGTCGGTCCACTGCTGCCAGGAGGGCTGGCCATCGGGCCCGCGGCCCTGGCTCTCGCGCACGCCGATCGCGTTGGTCTGCGTGATCGAGGCGAGCGCGCTTGCGGGCGCCAGCGCGAAGGCGTCGCTCGCCAGGAGGCGTTCCCGCGGCATGCCAGCATGACGGCAAAATGCCTCGTTGGCGAAGGTGTAGGTGCCGTCGGGCTTGAATCGAGAGATCATCTCGGTCTGGTCCTCGACGATGGACTCGAAGTGGGTGCGGCTGAGCCGCAGCTCCTCTGCGATCGTCCGATGCTGCTCCAGGACCGACGCCAGCAGCAACAGCGGGCCCCCGAGATCGATGAGGAAGAGCTGGAGCTGTAGCAGGTCCTCGGTGGGTGAGCCGGTGGCGAATGGCCCCAGCCCCAGGATCGCGCCCGCAATGGTCAGCCCGGAGACGCAGAGCAGTGAAGCGCCGAGCCCGCCGGTGTCGAAGCGAACCGCCGCCCACAGGAGAAAGGGAAGCGGCGCGTAGATGGTCGCAGGGTGCGGCGTCGAGGCGGGCGGATGTCCACAGAACACCGCCGCGGTGACGGTGACGAGGAGGCTGGCCAGCAAAGCCGCTTCACCGAGTCGTCGCCGGCGCCACCATGGGGGCCGCTTGCGAACCGCGAACAGCCACAGGACGGGCAAGAGCGTGAGCGCGGTGAGCGCGTTCGAGAAGAACCAGGCCTGCCACACGACAGCAAAGTCGGCCGAGCGGAACGCGAGCACCACGGTCGCGCCGATCGCGGCCGCGATCGCCGGCGCGATCGCCACGCCCGCCACCAGGAACACCACCGTGCCGCGCAGCCCGGCGAGCCCGGTCGCGGGAGCGAAGCGGCGCATCGCGATCGCAACGATCAGCGCGCGCGGGAGGTTTGCCAGCTCGGTCATCAGCGCGAACGACGCCGGGCCGGTGGTGAGATGGGGCACGAAGTTTCCGGCTGCCGAGGCCAGGAGGTAGACCCACCATTGCCGGGTCGGGGTCGCGAGCAACGCCGCGGTGAGGACCGCGTAGGGCGGAAACAGGATCGCGGCACCGACGTTCGGGAAGCGAACGAGGCTGTCTGTCACGGCGCCGAGAGCGCAGCCGGCAAACACCAGGCCAGCCACCAGGGCCGTTCGCCTGGCCGATCCTCCCACCGCCCGTTCCACCGGGCAGGTCTTCGCACATTTGCTGGTGCAACAGGCGGCGAAAGATGCAATACACACCCAATCCGGTCTGCCTCGTCTCGGACCGACGGCGCGGGCTCTCCCGCCGCCTGCAGACCGACCGTGACAGCGCCCTCAGGCACCCGCGTCAACGAGCGCGTCAACGTCCACGTCGCCGTCAACGATCTCGACAACGAGCCCCCGGGTCGGGGTCGGGGTCGGCTCAGCGCAGGCGGCTGAGATAGACGTGCTGGGTCTTGAGGCGCTCGAAGCCGAGCGCGAGATAGAAGTCGTGCGCTTCGTCGCGAACGACGTTGGAGCGGACGCGCACGCGGTCGAGGCCGCGCTCCGCCGCCCAGCCGACGACCTGCTCGACCAGGGCCCGGCCGACGCCGCCGCGCCGGGCGCGCTGCGACACCACCAGGTGCAGGATCTCGGCGTAGGGATCGCTGATGATGCGATCCATGTGCTGGGCGTGGATGAGGCCGAGGAGGTGGCCGTCCTCGACCGTCACCCAGACCGCGTGGTCCGAGCGTCCGGCCACCGCGGCCAGCCGCGCGGCGAAGACCGGCGGCGTGACGCCGCCGTAGCCGAGCTCGCCGGCGAGCGCCGCGGCGCGCTCCGCGTCGGCCGCCTCGATCCGCCGGATCAACCCCCGCACGCGTGCTCCGCTACAGGCCGAGCGAGGCGCGGACCTGGGCAGGGCGAGCGTCGATGAAGTTGATGGTGTTCTGCACCCCGTTGACGAACTCGTCGTACGAGCCTTCCTTGCGGGGATCCTCCATCACCGCCGGCGCGATCTTGTCGCGGATGCTGGCGGCCATCGACCCGAGGTCGGCCTGCTCGAAGACGTCGACCGCCTGCGCCAGGCGCGCCTTGTAGGCGTCCTGGCAGTCCTGCTCGGCCCAGCAGCGCTGGGCCAGCATGCCGGCGATCTGGTCGATGGCCGTGTTCTGCCCGAAGGTCTGGTCGACGCCGGTCGGAATGATGCTCCACTTGCCGGTCGAGGGGTCGTGATAGACGCGGTAGTTGTTGACGATCTGGATCGTGTAGCCGTCCCAGTGGCCGATGATGTTCTCGACCGCCCAGAGGGACAGGAAGGTGTCGAAGTCCCAGATCGCCTCGATCTCCGGGTAGAACGAGCCGACCTGGTAGCCCGCCTGCAGCTGGTTGACCATGTCGCGCACGACGGCATAGTCCTCGGCGTCGCCGCCCTCGGCGGTCGGCTCGCACGAGCTCGGGTGGAACTTGCGGGCGATGCAATAGGTGTCCTCGTCGGCCGGCGGCACGTTCTGGGGCAGTAGCTCGCACCAGTAGGTGCCCTCGTAGAGCATCCCGTCCTTGTTGCTGAACCAGCGCGACAGGAACCGGCGGTCGATCGACTCGAGGTTTAGGTAGAGCCCCCAGAGCTCGTCGTTGACGAACACGCGCACGTGGTTGGCCCGCGGGGTCGGCACCCCCATCAGCTGGTAGAAGCGGTAGGCCAGCATCTCGTGCACGAACGTGCGGTCCTGCACCTGGTTGTTGAGTGTGAAGCGCTTGAGCCCGTGAATCCGGCGCTCCACCGGGCAGCCCTCGATCGACTGGTCGTCCCACGACAGGTTGATCTTGAAGCTCGCCTTCTGCCCCAGGTCGCGCGACGAGCCGCAGCCGCCCTTGGTCCTGACGCCGACGCCGTCCAGCGTCTCGCCCTCGACCTCGACACTTCCGGTGTAGTACTCGCGGAGGAACGGGACGCAGCCGGGCGGCCGCGCCTGGGCATTGATCGGGTCCCAGCTCGCCTCCGGAATCGTGATGTGGAGGTCGTGGATGGCGTTCTGCGCGAACCAGGCGCTCGAGCCATCGTCGGTGCGGAACGCGCGGAGCTGGCTCCATTCGCTCCAGGCGCTGCAGTCCCCCCCGTCGCTGTAGCGCGCCTTGACGCCGTAGTCGGCCCACTCGTCCAGGGTCACGCCGACCTCGTAGATGCCGTCGCTCAGGTGGACCTCGGTCAAGAGCCCGGCGGTCGCGCTGCCGTCGACGTAGGCGTGCCAGACGCGGATGACCGGCTCGCCGGCGGCCAGCCGCCAGATCTCGAACTCGGTCTGCGCGTGCGTCGCGCCCTCGTCGGGATCGGCGAACGCGCTGGTGCGAATGACGAGATCATCGGCGATGACGTCGATCCGTCCGGCCTGGGGAGCCATGACCTCGGGCCGCTCGGGCGCCTGGTTGGTGCCCTCGTCGCTGCACATCGCCTCTGGATCGACGTCGACAGAGCCTGTGCAGGCGTTGCACAGGAGGCCGAGGATCCCGATACCGCGCATGAAACTCACGTCCACGAGCTCCAGGATACAGGGGATGCAAGATCCGACGCAGCAAGATCCGCGCTACGCGGGGCCCGCCGTTCGCGCCCGTTTCCTCAGGACGTACGGCAGGATGCCACCGTTCAGCAGATATTCGACCTCCTGGGGTGTATCGACCCTGCAGATGACCTCGAAGGTGAGGCTATCTGCCACCACGGTGACCCGCTTCTGCGGGTGCAGCCCGTCTGCAATCCCGCGGATCTCGAAGGTCTCTCGCCCGCTCAGCCCGACCGTGGCGCACGACTCGCCCGGCAGGAACTGCAGCGGCAGGACGCCCATGCCCACCAGGTTGGAGCGGTGGATGCGCTCGTAGCTCTCGGCGATGACCGCGCGCACCCCGAGCAGCATGGTCCCCTTGGCCGCCCAGTCGCGCGACGAGCCGGTGCCGTACTCCTTGCCGGCGATGACGATGAGCGGGACCTTCTCGCTCGCGTAGCGCATGGCGGCGTCGTAGATCGCCATCTCTGCGCCGTCCGGCAGGTGGACGGTCACTCCCCCCTCGACCCCCGGGCAGAGCAGGTTGCGCAGGCGGATGTTGGCGAAGGTGCCGCGCACCATCACCTCGTGGTTGCCGCGCCGCGCGCCGTACTGGTTGAAGTCGGCCGGCGAGACGCCCTGGCTCACCAGGTAGGCGGCCGCCGGGCTGTTCTTGGCGATCGAGCCGGCCGGCGAGATGTGGTCGGTGGTGACCGAGTCGCCGAGCAGCGCCAGGAGGCGCGCCCCGCGGATGTCGCCGGGCGGAGTGGTCGCCATGGTCATGCCGTCGAAGTACGGCGGCCGGCGGATGTAGGTCGACTTGTCGTTCCACTGGAACAGCATGCCGTCCGGGATGTCGAGCGCGCGCCACTCGTCGGTGCCGTCGAACACGTGCGCGTAGCGGCTGCGGAACATGTCCTCGCGCACGGCGGTGCGCAGCGCCTCGCTGACCTCTTGTGGCGTCGGCCAGATGTCGCGCAGGTAGACGTCGCGCCCGCCGGTTCCCTGGCCGATCGGGTGCTGGTCGAAGTCGATGTCCATGGTGCCGGCCAGCGCGTAGGCCACCACCAGCGGAGGCGAGGCCAGGTAGTTGGCCACCACCGACGGATGGATCCGGCCCTCGAAGTTGCGGTTGCCCGACAGGACCGAACAGGCCACCAGGCCCTGGTCCTTGATGACCTGGGCGATCGCCTCGTCGACCGGACCCGAGTTGCCGATGCAGGTGGTGCAGCCGTAGCCGACCAGGAAGAAGCCGAGCTTCTCGAGCGGCTCGATGAGCTTGGCCTCGCGCAGGTACTCGGTCACCACCTGCGAGCCGGGCGCCAGGCTGGTCTTGACCCACGGCTTGGTGGTGAGCCCGAGCGCCGCCGCCTTCTGTGCGACCAGCCCGGCCCCCAGCATGACCGACGGGTTCGAGGTGTTGGTGCAGCTGGTGATCGCGGCGATGACGACGTCGCCGTGACCGACCTCGAAGACTCCCGACTCGCCCTTGCCCTGGGTGCGGGTGTCGATGGCCGACACGCCGGCCGGCGCGCGATCGGCCTGGCCGGCCGCCGCCGTCCACTCCTCGGCGGCCTTCTTGCGGTCGCCCAGCTTGCCGCCGAGGAAGCCGACCAGCGTGCGGCGCCAGGACGCCTGGCTGTGCGACAGCGGGATGCGGTCCTGCGGCCGCTTCGGCCCGGCCAGCGAGGGCACCACCTCGCCGAGGTCGAGGCACAGCGTCTCGGTGAAGCGCGGCACCGGCGAGCCCTTGTGGCGAAACAGACCCTGCTCGATCAGGTAGGCGCGCACGGCGTCGACGTCGTCCTTCGCCCGTCCGGTGAAGCGCAGGTAGGCCAGCGTCTCCTCGTCGACCGGGAAGAACCCCATGGTGGCGCCGTACTCGGGCGCCATGTTCGCGATGGTGGCGCGGTCGGGCAATGACAGCGAATCGAGCCCCTCGCCGGTGAACTCGACGAAGGTGCCGACCACCCCGCGCCCGCGCAGCATCTCGGTGACGGTGAGGACGAGGTCGGTGGCAGTGGCGCCCGACGGCAGCGACCCGGTCAGGCGGAAGCCGACCACCTGCGGCAGGAGCATCGGCATCGGCTCGCCGAGCATGGCCGCCTCCGCCTCGATCCCGCCGACGCCCCAGCCGACCACGCCGAGCCCGTTGATCATCGTGGTGTGCGAGTCGGTCCCGACCAGCGTGTCGGGGAAGGCGCGCAGGACGCCGCCCTGCTCCTCGAAGAAGACGACCCGCGCCAGGTACTCGAGGTTGACCTGGTGGACGATGCCGGTGCCGGGCGGGACGACCCGCAGCCCGTTCATCGCCTGCTGGCCCCAGCGGAGGAACTGGTAGCGCTCTCGGTTGCGCTCGTACTCGAGCTGGACGTTGCGCCGGAAGGAGACGGTCTTGCCGTAGGAGTCGACCTGCACCGAGTGATCGATGACCAGGTCGGACGGGCGGATCGGATTCATCAGCTCGGCCTTGCCGCCGAGCGCGACGAACGCCTCGCGCATGGCCGCGAGGTCGACGATGGAGGGCACTCCGGTGAAGTCCTGCAGGATGACGCGTGCCGGGCGGAACGAGATCTCGACGTCGGGCACCGCGGCCGGGTCCCAGGTGGCCACCGAGGCGATGTGGTCGCGCGTCACGCTCTTGTCATCCTCGTGGCGGAGCAGGTTCTCCAGGAGGACGCGGAGCGAGAAGGGCAAGGTGTCGACGTCCCCGACCATGCCCTTGCGCAGGGCATCCAGGCGGAAGATCTCGGCGGTCCGCTTGCCCGGGAGGGCGATCGACGCTCTTGCATGGAAGCTATCGCGACTCATCGCCGCGGACTATAACCGACGCGGTGACCGGTGACGACACGGCGAGGTTCCTGGTCGACGACGCTGCGCGCGTCGCCGCCATCGCCGCCGAGGTGACGCGCGCCGGCATCTTCGCCTTCGACCTCGAGTTCGTATCGGAGGATCGCTACATTCCGGAGCTGGCACTCCTGCAGGTGGCGTGGGGCGATCCGTCGGCGCCGGAGCTGGCGGCGATCGACCCGCTCGCGGTCGACGTGCGGCCGCTCCTCGAGCTGGTGGCGGATCCCGCGATCGAGGTGGTGGCCCACGCCGCGCGCCAGGACCTCGGTCTCATCGCCACCGTCTTCGGGCTCTCCGGCCGGCGCCTGATCGACACGCAGATCGCCAGCGCGTTCGCCGGGCTGGCCGACCAGATCGGCTACGCGCGCATGGCGCAGAAGCTGTTCGGGGCCGCCATCGACAAGGGCCACCAGCACACCGACTGGAAGCGGCGGCCGCTCAGCGAGGCGCAGCTCCGCTACGCGCTCGACGACGTCCGCCACCTCCTGGCCGCGTGGAAGCTGCTCGAGGGGCAGCTGGCGGCGCGCGGCCGGGTCGACTGGGCGCGCGAGGAGTCGGATCGGCTGGCGCGCAGCGCGGCGCAGCGGCGCACGCCCGAGGAGGCGTACCGCGCGGTCGGCGGCTGGGCCGGCCTGCGCCCGGGTCAGCTGGCGGCGCTGCGCGAGCTGGCCGCCTGGCGCGAGCGCGAGGCGGTCGGGTCCAACACGCCGCCGTCCTGGATCGCGACCGATCCGGTGCTGCTCGAGATCGCGCGGCGCGGGCCGGGCGACCAGCGCGAGCTCGGCCGCGTGCGCGGCGTGCAGTCCGGTCTGGTCCGCAAGTACGGCGAGGCGCTCCTGGCCGCGCTGGGCGGCGCCGCCGGCCAGTCGCTGGCGGCGGACGCGCCGCCGCCGCTGGGACCCCGCGCGCAGGCGCAGGCCGCCATGGTCTCGGCCATCCTCCAGGCGCGCGCCGGCGAGGCAGACATCCCGGCCCGCCTGGTCGGCGCACGGGCGGACGCCGAGGCGCTGGTGGCCGCCTTCGAGGGGAGCGGCAACGGCGCCGGCCCGCTGATGGAGGGATGGCGCCACGAGCTGGCCGGGCGCGACGCGCTGGCCTGGCTGCGCGGTGAGGTGGCGCTGGCGGCCGATCCCGGCGCGGCCGGCGGCGTCAGGCTCCTCCGGATCGGCGGCGATCCCTAGTACTACTTGGCTATTTCGGTGACGTGAGCTTCGTTGCGCGAGGGTCGAGGCACGGCGTCGCGCCCCGCGTAGAGGTTTCTCAGCGCGCCGAGCGCCGCCCGCATCCGCTCCTCGACCGTGCCGGGTCCCCGGCTTGCCGCCACCGCCAGTCGCGCATCGCTCGCTGTCACGCCCAGGCGCTTGAGGCCGGCGATGAGGTCCCGCTCCAGGGCCCGCGCCTTGCCGGCCAGGACGGTCTCGCGCCCGAGGATGCGCTCCGCCTCGTACTGGTTGTGCGATCGACAGAGGACCCTGACGCCTTCTGCGCTGGCCTCGCCGCCCCGCGACACCGGCACCACGTGGTCGAGCTCGAGGAACCCGGTCTCCTCGCACCGCCGCCCGTCCTCGGCGACGAACGAGCAGCGC